>JGI12712J15308_10000281_pt1 | contig 15206 bp, 15 predicted proteins | sample JacPin_JW_Ref_O2_FD_15308 | JGI IMG/M metagenome (IMG submission 15308) | reverse complement strand
TCACGGTCACAAATTAAGGCGTCTGTGCCGAGTCCTGGTTACGCGACACGCAGCCACGACTTTGTCAATCGTGTACTTCCTCTCACGCTTACGAAGAAATAAGGCGTTTTGAGTCAGGTGGCTCCGAATCCCTCCCATCTCCGCCAGATTTTCTTGGCTTTTATTTCCAACCACTTGCAGGGTAATTCCGAGCCAAAAGGCTCTGCTTACGGATTTCGAGGTGCACTCGTCGAGTTCGAAGTCGGCAAGAATGTCGGTCTATTGCAACGCCTTGCGAAGGTCTTTCATTAGCAACATCAGGTGCAATTCGTGGCTGGGTGACGCCTCGAAATCAAAATGCTCGTAGAACGTTCGCGCTTGCGGGTCTATCGCGTGGACGAGAACTGCACGAGCTCCTACGATGTCCGCCGCTTGAGCGATTCGCGCCAGAGCATCTTTCAGAAGCGCCTTCCCTAACCCAGCGCCTTTCTCGTGTTTATCTACGGCTAGCCTTGCCAACAGAATGACTGGAATGGCATGCCTTGCAAGACCCTTGGAAATCCGGGCCGGAGCTTCCTCGACAGACACGCTGCCAGCGGAAATTGAATAGTATCCGACTACCGAACTGTTGCGACGGACAACGTAAGTTCGCGCGGATTCGTTCTTTTCGTTTGTCAGAGCGAAGCGTTTGAGCCAATCATTGAGAGACTCGTGATCCCCACAATCGAACCCGCTCACATCGTGTGACTCCGAGATCGACTCCACCTTCGATAGCGGGGGTTTTTGGTGGTTCATCAGCTCTTTTCGAGGACAGTGGATTCTGAAAACAACCTCTTGAGTCTGGGCTTCAACTGTGCGGGTCTGTCTAGGGCCTCGCTGAACTTTTGCCAGTCTTTCGCACTGAGCTTGAAAGAGCGCGCGTCGGCGATCTCCTGTTCTGCCCGCACGCAGGCGGCCTCCAATATGAAGCTCGTGATGTTCACACCCCGACGTTCGGCGCCCAGGCGAATCAGCCTCGCTTCTCTATCGCTGACTCGAACATTGAACCTTTGCAATCGTTTCTTGCGTGCTGCCGTGGCTGGCATGAAGCTACCCTCTGTACGTACACTAGGCTCTCAGCGTACGTACAATGTACGCTCATGTCGAGAACCTGTCAAGCATTCCTGGCCGAAGGGCCGAAGGCGCTCAGTGATCGGAGGCGGCAAGAACAGCGATCGGTTCTGACTTGGCCCGACGCACATTTCCGCATCCGACGGTCATGTTGCGCCGGAACTCACGAGTGCCAACCGCGAACTCCCCATTTGCCACCATTCAGGTCCGTGCGAACACGACGAAGCCGTTGGCGGGAATAACTATGTTTGCCGATGCTCGGAAGCCATGCAACGGCGGGCCAGATGCATCGATACCGCCGCCGTTGCCGGCCACCATCGGGTTCACCCAATTGTCGTAGACGTCGCTGTTAAATACTTCCCGCCACGGACCGGCAAATGGGAAGCCGATGGCGTAGCTGAACCAGGTGTCTTCGGCGAGCGTCGCAACCACGATCACGTCCTGCCCGCTCCCTTCTAGCCAGCGTTGAAACGCAATTACGCGGTTCTGGTCGTGAATGTGAAATGGGTTTACTTCGTCTCCGCGCAGCGCCGGATAATGCCAACGCAACCGGATCAAATCCTGCGTAAACCGCAGGTGATTGACCCTGGCTGTATCGGTTCCTGCATTTAATCCAGCCCACCAGATCAGATTCGACGAGGTGGGATCCCAGCTCCATTGCTTGTCCTCGAGAAACTCCTGCCCCATGAAAATCTGCGGAATTCCTGGAGCGGTGAGCAGCAAGCCCGTGGCGAAACGCGAGCGGCTGCGCGCGAACCAGGACTCGTGATTCGAGCCATCGGCAAGGGCGGGGATGCGCAGATCCGTGTCCACTTTCACGATGTCGTGATTCTCAACACACGGCACGGCTTGCCAGCCATGAGCAAATCCCTGGGGATAGAGGTTGTCGGCGATCGCATCGAAATCGATGGAGGCGCTCTGCCCATAGGAAGCCGCCTGTACCGCATTTCGAAGCGCGCCGCGCAATCCGTCGTGCTGCACCGCGTCGAATCCGGCCCCGCCATTGGCGGTCGGCGTCACAATCGAAGGCCAGGTCTTCGGATAGTTGCCGACCTCGCCCGGCCAAAACTCCGCGTTTTGCAACAACCGCGGCTTCACATAGCGAAGGGTATCAGTCAGATTGCAGCAAAACGTCCAGCCCGAATCGCAATTCATCGAAATAAGGTCGCTGATTTCGTCGTAACGGAATCCGTCGACGTGAAATTCGCCGATGTAATACAGGGCATTGTTGATGAGGAATTGACAGACATCGTTTTTCCAAAGAGCAAACGAGAGGCCGCCTGTTCCCCGGTCCTGATCGGTGAAATACAGGCTGTCGTTGTTGTTGCCGAGGTCTCTGGCGCGGTCCCAGTAGTAGATGCAGTTATCGTCCAGCTGCCCATTCACTGTGAATCCACCGGCGTGGTTGTAAACCACGTCGAACGCGACCGCGATCCCATAGACGTGGCACAGATCGACCATCGCCTTCAACTGAGCTGGTCCCGGAGTAATATCCTGCAGTCCGAGTGGCAAAAGGCTTTTTGCTGTGAGCAGGCCATTGATGGTCGTCAGGTACCCATTGAGAGCCACAGGGTCGGTGACCACATAGGGAAAGTCCGGAGAAAACAAATCTGCGCCGTTATAACCCATGGAGGGATCCGTCTCCATTTCATCAATGGGCAGCGGTTGCAGAACGTTGGCCCCCAGCGCGACAAGATAGGGAATCTTCCCGATCACATCGAGGAGGGTGGACGCGACGCCTGGCGTGCTGGGGGCATACGTTCCAATGTGCAGCTGATAGATGATCATGTCGCTGAAGTCGGGCGTGACGAAAGTCGAGTCGTGCCAGGGATATGCTGTGGCGGCTCGGATCAGGCTGTTGCAGTCCGGGAATGCCGAAGCTGGAGCCAGCTCTCGCGCATAAGGATCGCGTTTGTACCCGCTCCCTCCCGGCCCCACAACCCAGAACTGGTAAGGGTCGCCTTCCTGCGCCGTTGCAACAAAACCCGTCCAGTATCCGTTGGCGTCCTTCGCCAGAAGAAGGTTAGCTGTCTGTCCGGTTGTTGGCGTGCCGCCAAAGGTGCCATGGATATAAACCGCCCTAGCGAGCGGCGCCCAAGCGCGAAACGTAGCGCCACCACCATTGACTAGGCTTGCGCCCATAGGAGTATCCGACGAGATATTTGCCTGAGAAATCATGCGGAGCTTCCTCCTAGTCGAAGCACTGAATAACATCCGGAGCCCAAGCATGCCGGAGGAACTGAGTGGCTCGGTTCGTACCTTGACGCTCGGCCGACAAACTTGATACCCGTGCGGACCAGCCAGCCTGCCAAGCTGGCCGAGCTACGAAGTCTATGTGCGCAAGATTCAGCCGCTGCTCAAGGACATCGCGAACCCAGTCTTCATGTCGGCGCTGGGCGTCTAGGTTAGGCCCTAAGAGGCTCTCTGGCAAATATCCCGATATTTTTCCTGAGCCGGTCGCCAGAGTTACGCACATGCGTATGGCGGTGTCCCAAACCACCGTCTGTATGGGCGTACAAAAAACCGTAACCACAAGTTTCCATGCTTAGACCGGCGGCGATTTTCGAACGGTGAAGTGAGTGGCTTTGCCATGAAGATTGGATTTCGAGCAAGAGCGGAATGTCAGGTTATTGTTCAGGCTTAGGTGTATCCTGACTGCGCTCGGGATGAGCAATTGTAAGGAGATGACCTTGCAACGGAAGCCGCTTGGAGACGATCCGTGGCGGATGTACCCGTGGACCCCGGGTCCCTGGGGTATAAACGACTCGGGAAGTCCCTTCCTTGGAATGCCGGGACCCACTCCTGGGCCCTGGGGCACGAACGATGGAAGCCCGGGGTGCATTTTGGGAATGACGAGAGGGCTCCATCTCCCGCCGCCAAAGCCTAAGCCCACACCGGTGGCTTCGTCCGACCCAATTCAGATCGCCTTTGACCGCTGTGACGAACTCGGTTGGATTCCTTATTTTCGCGATGCTGCCGAGGCCTACAAGTTTGAGCCTGAATTGCTCATGGCGATCGGGTATCGGGAATCGGGTCTAAATCCTAAGTATCTGAAAGTGGCCGGCGACAACGGACACGGCTACGGATTGATGCAGATCGACAATCGTTCCTTCCCTGAATGGGTAAACTTGGGCGCGTGGAAGATAGCGGAATCGTGCATCGACAAGGGAGCGGAGGTCCTTGCCGACAAGCGGACTGAAATCCAAGACTCAGTGGGTAAGAAGCTAACTGTCAAGAGCCAGGCCGGAGCATCGTATGAATTTGAAGGCAAGCCGATTGCCGGCGGCGACCTGTTGCGAGTCGCGGTCGCCGCGTACAACTCCGGTTTGTGGGCCTATTATCACTACTCCAAGGCGCACGACGTCGATCAGGGCACAACTGGGCAAAATTACTCCAAGGATGTGCTGGCGAAAGCCATCCGCTTTAAGCCGCTGCTGCTACGCAAAGTGGGAGACTATCCGACCGCACCAACGGCGCCGAGCGGATCGAGTCCTGCGTGAACTCCATAATGACTTGTTCTGCGAATCGTAGCCAGCTCGCTTGGCGAAGCGTATCGAGAAGGCGAACTGCCCGCCGCCAGGCCGTGTGGATGCTGGTCTGCTGTTTTGTCGCGTCGACCTTGTTGGCTCGGCAGGCAGTTGAAGCGCCGGACGCTCTGGACGGGCTGGTTCCCAACCTGAAGTCGCGGACCACGGTTCCAATTCTGTTGCCGCAACAACTCCCCGCGCTGTCCGAAAAAGACTATTACGCTCACGCCTACGGAGATGCCGAGGGCTACACGATTCGCCTCGAATCCGACCCCGACTGCGATGGAGCCAACGCCTGCTTTCTCGGAATGCTCCGAGCCAAACGCGGAGGAAAGTTCTCGTTTCCCGAGGTAGTTAAGCTGGGGGAGACCGCAACAGGCCGGTTCAAGCCAACCAGTTGCGGTGGATCATGTTCCGAGGAAGCTATCCAGTGGAAATACGAGGGCGTGCTCTACACCGCCCAACTGAATCTTCATACTGAGAGTGAAAAGGAGGCCCGAGCCGCGATGATCGACCTGGCCAAGAGCGCGGTTCGGCGTGGGCCGCGGTGATGCCGAACTCTGCTCCCTCTGTCGGCCGTTGCACCTGCGAAGGAATGCCTAGCCGGTAGGCCCTCGGTTGCCCGTGAAAGGCGCGTTTTCGGGTTTGACGCTGTTCGCCAGGTAGCCGCTGATGTCTCGCTGCGTAAGCACATCCAGTACGCGGTCCCACACGAAGTCAGCATTGGGGGCCGGCACGTGAGCGGGGTCGCCCGGAATCGGCAGAAAAATCTTCGCGTTGGAGGTCCCGATCCCCAACAAACTTGCCCTCGGTACGGTTCCGTCGCCGTCCACCAGCGTCGCCGTGAATTTTACCCACTGACGCGAGTTTCGCTCCTTCCACCACTGAAAGCGGAAGTCAAAACTTGCCGAGGCTCTGTAAACGGGATACTTGCCATCGAGGAAGTAATCGTCGATGCTCACGCCCATGCTCAAAACGTCTGTTTTTTCCGGGGTGCCGTCGAGTTTCAAGCCGACGGATCCGGTGGTCGAGTTATTTTGCGACCAGAAGATATAGAGTTCGACGGCTGAATTTCCGATCTGCTCTTCACTCAGGCGGTGGAATCTGGCGGCATTCCCCGCGATGTCTCTGTTCCAGCCGATTTTGGACGCCATTCTGGTCGCCTGTTGATACTTCAGGTTGTCATCGCTGATCAGCTCCTGCTGATTGTGTAGGTCGAGCGCCCGCTGATCCCAGTACACGCCGTACATCTTCCGCCGGCTGCAATCCCACCACTTCTGGTGCCATTCAAGAGCACCGAGCGCAAGTTTTTCCCTTTGCTGGGCCGAAGCCGACGAGGGCACAGGCAGCATCGGATGGTAAATACCGGTGGCGATGGCGGCCTGAATCAGGTTTTCTTTTTCACCGTCACGCGTGCTGGGGCTGGACTGGACCATGCCGGAACAGGCCTGGCACAAATCATCCGAGAGGCTCGACACTGGATCCGGATAAAAATTCGAGGGAGAGAGAAAGTAGACTATGGGCAAATTCTCCGCGATGTAGACCATCGAATCCGCGTCGATGAGCGGAGCCGGCATCATCGGTTTGTAATGGCCCTGTAACGGCGGATCTCCTCCAAACAACATGACCGAGAGCGCCTTGGGCGCACCCCGAAACGGCGCATTCATGAAGAACGAATGCTCGATCAAGTCACCTACACCGGGCAAACCACAGACGCGTCGATTGATCACCCCTCCGGTAGAGTGCCCCGAAATGACAAACAGGTCGTCCGTGTCATCCGCCTGAATCAATTTTTTCTGCTGGGTTTGTAGTTCCTGGAACAATTGCTGAGCAGATTCTTCCAGATCCAACCGCCAGTCGTACGGCCAGGGCACGATCAAGAACGGCTCGAACCCCGAAGGACGGTTCGTGTACTGCCCCCGGTCGTTCCATCGATCGGCGAGGACCCCCTGCACGTCGTATACGACCCCCGCCGAAAGCTTCTTTTTCACGGCAGCGATGGGCACTGCCCCGAGCAGTCGAAAAAAATCCGGCTTCGACTGGAACAATGGCTTTCCCTGGGCGTCGCATTCGAGAACCCCGAGGTGGCGGTGTTCGGCCACTTCACTAATATACTTAATCCCTTTTGAGGTCCCCTGTGGAGTAAACCAGTCCAAAGTATCAAAGAACCGTCCAACCTCAGACTGCTGCCCGTCCGACATAGTGGGATAAATGTTCGGATAGACCTGCACCAGACCCTTGCTGGTCTTGATCGCGATAGTTGATCCCAACAATCCGGGGACAAAGACGATGATGCGATTGCGATAGATCAGCAGGCGGTTGTCTGAATCCGTCGCCAGATTGAAGTCGGGAATCTTGACCGTGAAATCGAGCAGATTCTCGTTCACCTTAGCATTTAACTGGCCGCCTCGCTTGAACACGACATCGCGCACCTCCGCTTCGGACAATTCCACCACTGCTTCGAAGTACCGCAGCTTGGCATGGTATTCGATGGGTTGCTTGGGAGGGGTATGGTAGTACTTGTTGGTGAGCTGAAAGACGACGTCGTGCCCTTCGAGTTCGTCCACCGTGACATTGCTCACTACGCCAGCCTCTCGGCCCACTTCCTTCAACCGGGCAGTGAGCCTTAACGTGGGAAAGCTCTCCACTTTCTTTCGCCGTTTCGAGCCGACCAGAATCGTGGGTCGGGTCACGCCGTCGGCTGTGGAATCGAGAACCTTGGAAACGTGATCAGTCTCCCACTGGGCGATGAGCAGCATGGGGAGTTCACGGATCAGAACGTTATCACTCTGATTGTCGGCCATGATTGCTCAATAAGTAATTTCGGCAAGAAGCCCGCGGGTTTTCGATCCGGCAATACCGTCCACAACCAGCGGGGGATACGCATCCTGCATCTTCCGCACTGCCGCCTCGGTTGCTGATCCCACAATTCCGTCAATGGCGCCGCTGTAGAACCCCATATGTTTGAGGCGTTGTTGCAGGCCCTTATCCTGGTCTACCGGGTAGGGCTGCACGCTCAAGGGCGGGGAGGTTGCAGATTTGGATTTCCATATCGCGAGCGCGACGAAGTTGCCAAAGGGAGGATCGGCGGTTTGCTGCTGGTACGTCCAGTCGGCCTTGGCTACACCGCCGTTGAAGCTGGCGTTGAGCTTTTCCAGCGGAGGCGCCGTGGCGGACTGATATTGGCGTAGGATGCGGATCTCGACCGCTTCTCCGTCAGGGACATTCTCGCCCTTGACCTGAATCGAGGCCTTCTCTCCGCTGTAGACCGGAGAACTCCCCCAAAAGGCCCCGGCAAGATACTTCGGCTGGAGCTGATAGGTTCCAGCCGGCACTCCGTCGCGCCTGACCTTGCCGTCACTCAACAGGCCGGTTTCTTTTTTACCGGTGGGATAGACGAGCGTCCACGGTTCGCTGTCTCCAATCGGAAAATCTGTATCGGCCATGACGTAGCGGAACTCTACCCAGTGAGAGCAGGATGACGCTGGGCTGCTGACGTCGCCCGCACCCGCCTGATTGGCATCGGAAGCCGCTGCGTCGAGACTTTGACCCGGCGTCTGGCCCGCCGGCGGATTCGAGGAAGATGAGGGCATCGGATTAAACCTTCTGCATGTGCTTTCTTGCCTTGGACATGAGCATCGCCATCTTGGCCGGCGGAAAATCCTCGCGAACCAGGATTTTGCCGGCCCACGGCAGTTTGGGATCCACATCGAACTGGCGCCCGAGGAGGATCGACAGATCGATATATTTCAATACATCCGACCTGCCAGTGATCCCATAACGCGCCGCCCGCTCGATACCGTAGCGAATCAAAGCAAGCTCCCCCTCACGACCAAGTTCTTCAGCTTGCTTGGGAAAGAACTTTCTGACGTGCGTCGAGACATGATCTACAAACTTCTCCAACTCCGCCTTGCGGAAGGCCACCATCTGTTCTTGCCGGATCGTAAGCATTCGGTTTTGCAACGCCTGGCGCAGGTTCGCGACACGCGAAAAGATGCCGCGGATTTTACAGGGGAAGGAACTCTTAGGCAACCGGACCGGGGTCACAGGGTCACAGCGGTCACAGAGCCACGAACTTTACCTCTTCTCCTCCGAAACTCGATCCAACGGCGACCTTCTGAGAGATTCTTGGATCGCCAATCCCGTTGGTATTCTTCGCTCCGCCCGCGGGTTAACACCCATTCCCGATCGCCCATGTTCGTTCCTCCAGCCGACGGTCCAGGAAGCAGAATTCCAGCATTTTCTCAGGACTCTCCCCCTCCATCCAGAAGCATTCGATCGGGCCGAATACGGTCCTCAGTTCAACCGTGACGCACGTGGGTAGGTACACTCTCAGCACGCGCGGGTCGTAGTACCGGAAGACCATACGGGTCCCCTTGGTATCCCGCACTACCAAAAATTCCCGGAGATGGCGCCTGAGCTTTTTGAGAGAAGTGTCGGTCCTAAGAAAGACTCCCCAGCTATTGCCCCAAGCCTTCCGGATCAAGCGATGGGTGTCGCGATAGCCGTGATCAAGTTGCACTAGATAAGGGGCCGCCATCTCCAAGTCGGGTGTCAGCGGTCCACTGTATAAGCACGAGTATTCGAGATAGCACTCGAGGAGAAATCGGAAGACGTCGATGCTGCGCGCTCCGTCGACGATCATCCAGACGTTCTGGCGGGGGCCGTCGGGCCATAGGATCTTTTCTATCCGCTCTAACCACTGATCCGTCATAACGACATCCGTCATCGCAATGAACCGTCACACAGGCTCGCGAAGGCCACGACCGCACCTTTAGTTGTTCGTACACTCCAGGCAAAATGGTGTCCCGCTGCCTGCCGCAGCTACCAGCGCCGCGGCCTGCGCCGAAAGGTTCACCTGGGAAGAAAAGCTCGGCGGATCGATCACCGGAGGTGGAGGGGAAGTGTCCCGAGGTTGCCGCTCCGAAAGCGGGAAAGGCACGTTTTTCTTCTGGACTCCCGATCCAGACTGAACTTCTCTCTTTTTCTTGTGGAGATGCAATCGTCCCGAAATCAGCATCTCCTCGATTCGCTGGACGAGCATGGCGTCCACGCGAACACCGGGCAGCGAGATGTTGCTCCGCACCAAGTCCCGGAAGGCAAGAATTCTGAATGGATCATCCCTGAGTTCATGGAGCCACAGCTCTGCCAGCGATTGAGCCTCCAGACCGTAGATCCGATCCGAACTGCTGCAGTCTGGCTTCTGACAAAACCACCATTCGCGCTGATACCGTAAAAACCGCATTGCAAAGTCAGGAGAAGCCTGGTCAAAACCGCTCTTGAATCGAGCGTCGAGGATTTGACCAAAGGTGCGACAGGCTGTCAAGTGGAATGTTCGTGAAGGATCCGCGCTCCTTCGCGCCACAGGAATTTGTCCCGCTCCCTGAAAGACCAGCCCGTAATGCGTGCGAAACGCCTTAACTGTTTCGACCCAGTGGGCCATAAAGTGTCTTCGCTGCCGCATGTAAGTACTGGCCAGACGGCGCATCCCCGCGTACACAAGCGGTCGCCGCNCGTTCTCAGGGCGCGACGATCACCTGGATCTTCGTCCCGACGACTCGCGGCTTTTCTCCCGCGCCTGCCAGATCGGCGCTTACAAGAATGTTCGATCGGTTACCGGCTGGAGCATCCGCCGTCGCCGAGAGGTGCAACACACCGCTATCCCGATATATGGGAATCTGATCAAACATGCCCCCCGACACGCCTGCAGGCAGCGGTGCCACCCCAATCGAGGCATTCTGCTGTGCTGCGCGCGAGACCGAGATCTTTACCTGGGCCGAGCCACCTGGCTTGAGGGTTACCACTGGAGGATCCGCCGTCATTACGAGAGGTGGATCTTGCTTTGAGGAACTGTCACCGCCGCCAAAGATTTTATCGGCGTCGAACTCGGTGGACACTCCCAAGACGCCCTGCACNCCGGTGTCGGCATGGCCCTTGCTATCGACGGTCGCGACGCCGGCGCCTTGCAGGAAAACCTTGATCGTCGGCCGGTCTTTTTCGCCCTTGATTTCCAGCGAGACAGTCCCACCCGCAGTCACCCCCAGCTGAGGAAGATTCGGTTTGGCGCTGGTTCCGGAGTCGAGGGGAGCCTGAACCGTGGGCTGTACCCAGAGATCGCCAGTGATGTTAAGGCCATCGGCCAGCTTGATCGAAAGAACTTCAGCCCGCGTCAGTTGATAGTAAGCCTGCAGACTCTGTCCCGCTTTGCCGATGGGTGTGTTGAGCTGGAAGCCGCCGGTATGCTCCCAATGGCCGGGAATAATTTCCGTGGGATCTTCTTCGGTCCTCCAGGTGGCCTGCATGACAAAGATCGAAGTAAGCCCGTTCTTGTCCACCTGGACCCCCAGCTGCTTGGCGATATTATCCATTGTGAGTTTCGCGAATGGAGATCCAATAAATCGACCAGCAGGTGTCTGTGCTGGCGTATCGTCTGGAGCAGGTTGCGTCTGAGACGGCAGAGTCTGGCCTGAAACCTGACCGGACGATCCTCCGCGAACGGCTGCATTGTCGCGGACGACAATGATCTTCACGATCCAGAAGGGCAAAAGATGCTCCCACACTTCTGGCCCCGCAATGCCATCATCCGGCAATCCGACTTTATGTTGATACTTGATGATCGCCGCTAGCGTCTTCTTGCCGAAGATGCCGTCTTCTTTCAAGGACCGGGCCTTGGGTACGTGTGGATTCGGAGCCCGGAATTTAAAGGGATCAACGTGATGTTTTTGATGCTCATGCAGCGCACCGCCCGCCCATGAGTAACCCCAGATCGTAGGCGTCAGCCGCTTGGAGATGACCCTCCATGTCAGGCAAATCGGTCGATAACGGCGCGGCCGGTAAAGCTGGCGATTCAACGCATGCTGAAGGCTTACAACGTCTTCGCCCCTATCATGCAGACCGACGATGCGTCGAATCGATTCATGATCTTCTTCTGGTAGGCAGCACGGTTCGGCCATTATGTCCTCCAAATTGCAGTCGAGCTGGCAGCCCGGCCGAAAAGTCAGTGTTCCTGCGCCCGATTGGAGGCAGGAAACCTAACCACTGATATTGGGCCGCGCGGAGCAATATAATGGGACTACCACCCCATCGTTGAACGGTGAGGAACGACGAATGGCGAGGGTGCTCCTTACCCGAGATAGAGGCGACCCGCCCAATCTACTCCACATTCCATAGTGCCTTTTAGNACCCGAGCGTTACATTGAGTGAGATCCTTATTCTGTCAGTGCCCTTCAATGCGTCGAACTAGCGTGGGAAATCAATTGCCGGAACCGCAATCATCCGCAAAAAATCGTCGGCGTGGAATTGCTGTAAAGTATGGTTCAATTCATGGAGTAAGCAGTTATGACCTACAGCTTTAACAAGGACGAAAACGGCGAGGAAGCGTTGATCATGACAGCGATTGTCCGCAATAAAACTGTCGATTTGGATTGGGTCCACCAAGATGACGATGTCAAGGGATTTACGCAACGATGTGTGGTGAGATCCCGGGCCGTCATGGGACCAAACCATTCGCTGCTCTCCCAGAGCGCAGTTTTCACACTGAGGCTATACCGGCGTGGCGACGTTGCGGTCAGCGGCATGGCTTGCGAGGATGGGTTTCGCGAACAAGCTGTCCGCCTTGCCACGGAAGCCGCGATTGACCTCTACGATGAGGTTTATCCCGACGTCGCCTTAGCGGCAGAGGCGTTCGTTGAGGAAAGTATTGCGTTCGTCAGGCAATTTGCAGCAATCCATGCGCGGCCCCACCTGGAAGCCGGAATGGGAAAGCTGCTAACACCTGATGAACTCCTACCAAGTATCCTCGCCTCGGCGAAAACCGAACTGGAGAGGACTGGCGAAGTTGTGCAACGTATAGGCTGGCGTGTCCAAAACGTGATGGCTTCAATTGCGCTCGACACCGCGCCCTACGAAAAATACCGCTACTTTCGAGCGGTTTCGGAGGTGGCGAGAGGAGTTGATGCCGATGCCGTCGTCTGTCTTTCGAACGCTCATCGATTAGGCCCCACGGGCAAACGTACGGGTACCGAAGTTCTTGCGGTGATGTGGATCGATCCGGACGGCAAGTGCGTAACAAAATGCGTCAGTTATACACGCCAGGCAAATTCACAGTTCAAACACGACATCATTACTTTCTGGCCAGAAGATGCGTCCGCTCAAGTCTCGACACAGAACCTCGTTCCACCGTGGGGGCCTTATCACGCCGGCTCGTCGGCCAGGAAATCACCTTTTGTATAAGGGGTGATCCCTCCACAACAAGCCCAGAGCGCATGAGCCGGTTTGAGCAGCTATCCTGGCGGTTCGAAACCGAATCCTATAGAGCAAAACCCCCGTCTTGTGAACTAGTGTTGCACCCCGCCTAAGGTCGCAAACGATCGGTATCAGCGCAGGGAGGCTGCAGCGGCCAAACTGCGGGAGGAGTTGTAAGCGGTAATAATCGAGATCTGTCGGTGGCCCATCACTCAAGGATTCGGATCACGATCCACGGTTGCGATTCTCCCTGCTACAAGGCATCGGAATCGTGGTCTGGCGGGCTTCTATGGCGGTTTGCGCTTCTTCCCGTTTGTCCTGCTTCTTGTATTCTCGCCTCACCGACAGCAAGTCCGCATGGCTTGGCGGAAACACGTAGTGCTGTACGAACCAGAGGGCCTCGAAGGTTAAGCGGCGACTCACACGGATAGGAAGGCGGCTGCAGATTCCCACCGAGGTACACCATTCCTTCCATGCGGTTGCCCGTAATTGTGCCGAAGTAGTCACCGATGAATTCTCTGTGATCCGCAGCGCAGGCTGAAAGAATACGTGCCCGCCGGGTCGGCGCGGCGTATATGAACCGTGCGGCCCTCGAACTTTATAACCGTTAGTTTCGTGACGGCACTGTAGAGCTCCGAAAGCTCTGCTACCGGATCGAGCTAGAGAATTCGCAGTCGAGCAATCCAACAGCACGATGATTTTCGACGCTGCTCGGCACACAACAATCTGGGTCACGCGATATTCGCGTGACCCATGTTGTCCCGCACGATCCGGAGTGCATGGTGCAGAAGCTCAAAAAATGCCTTTATCGTGGATTGAGCAGTGTGCGGACCTCGGCGAAAGCCGCTTGCTAACATTCGCCGCGGGCAAATTGATTTCCGGATGCGTACCTACGACGTCTGCAACCGACTTGCCCAGGTTTTCGTCTACCGGGGTTGCCAGAAAGGCGTGGACGATATTTCCCGCGTGCGGCCCGACCATATCCACCGCCATACCCGCGATTTGTCCGCTCTCATTGATGTTGCTGGCCGAGATTACGAAGAGATGGGAACTTGCCGGAAATAGAGTGTTAAGGTCGGTCGTCACGCCGTTCTGCCAGATGAGGCCGTGGGACCAGCTGTTGTTGGAGTTAAAGGAGCTACCCACCGCCTGGCCCCGGTTGTTGATGCTGGTGGCAAAGGAGGCAACATCTCCCGGGAGAAGGCCGCCGAGGCTCGTGACTGTATTGTTCTGCCAAAGAGCGGCCAAGGCTGTGCCGTTAGAGTTAACGGCTTGCCCAACAATTTGGCCATGGCTGTTAATGGCGTACGCTATCGCGCCCGGATCTCCGAGGTCCGGAAGCGGGGTGGCAGTGCCGTTTTCCCACAATACGGCGTAATTCGCTGCGGTGCACGTTCCTGAGTAGCCTACGGCTTGGCCTTGATTGTTGATGCCGAATGCGACCCCGTCTGGATCGCTACCGACCGTAGGAAGAGCTTGGGCTTTGCCTTTTTCCCACAACACCGGCAGGTCAATCCGATTATTCGTGATTTCAGATGGGCACGTGGAATCCACGACACCATTTTCCGCATATCCTACGACTTGTCCGTGGTTATTGATCGCGCTGGCCTGCCCGTTATTCCCGCCCACCGTTGGCAGAGCGCTCATGAGGCCGTTTTTCCAAAAAAACGGAAGACACGTAAGGTGTGTACCGAAACCGCAAATGTCTTCGCCATTCGGATCTGGAACAGATGTCTCGGACATACCGACGGCTTCCCCAGGGTCGTTGATTCCGTTCCAATTGATCGAACTGTTCTTTCCTCCAAGCGTGCCGAGTCCGAGGTTGAGTTCGCCGATGCTGATCCTCACGGTGCCTTGCACGAGGTTGGCGGAAAGGGAAACGCTGAAAGGATCGAGGAGCTGCTCCATGTTCTCCGTCCAGCCGTAATTATTGAGGCCCATGGCCATGCCCAGGTCGTCAGGGTGCTGAACGCCCAAATCCTGAACTTTGTAGCTCGCTTGCGCGACCGCATTGCTGAAGCAAGCCAGAACCATCGTCGCAACCCCGAGTATCCAGAAATTCCGCAACTGTCTAAGCGTGATCATATGTCCTCTATTCCTCCGGTAAATTTGTGGTGCCGGGATGACTGGCGATTTACGTCAGGTACCACTCGGCTCTCGGACAGTTAGCGTGCCATTGAGAGCGGAATTGGCTCCCAATTTCACAGACCCCTGCTGAGTGAGAACCGAAGGAGCATGTGGTGTTCCACGTTCAAAACTATTACGTGAGACAACAAGCCCCACCCGTCAAAGTTGGAGAATGCGTGGCGGACCAACAACCTTCGGGGACGATCCCAAAACCGCAAG
>JGI12712J15308_10000275_pt1 | contig 15410 bp, 12 predicted proteins | sample JacPin_JW_Ref_O2_FD_15308 | JGI IMG/M metagenome (IMG submission 15308) | reverse complement strand
GACGGGCGAGTCTTCCGCGGCAAAGGCTACGGCGCCAAAGGCGAATGCTACGGCGAAGTCGTTTTTAATACTTCCATCACCGGCTATCAGGAAATTTTCACCGATCCTTCCTACTCCGGCCAGATCGTCGTTCTGACGAATCCTCAAATCGGCAACTATGGCACCAACAGCGATGACAACGAGGCTACGCGCCCCTGGATCGAAGGGCTGATTGTGCGCGAGTTTTCGAGGGTCAGCTCGAACTGGCGCTCACAGCAAGTTGCGGAAGAATATCTAGAGCAGTTCAAAGTGCCGGTGCTCTCGGATATTGACACGCGAGCGCTGGTTCGGCACCTGCGCGACCACGGGGTGATGCGCGGCGTGGTTTCGACCATTGAGGCCGATGCCGATAAGTTGATTGCTAAAGCGCGGTCGATTCCGAAGATGGATGGCACCGACTTGGCCAAAGAAGTGAGCACCAAACGCTCGTACGTATGGGAGGTTGGTGAACGTTCGCACGAGCCCACGGCTGTGGTTGGAGTGAGAGACGAACCGGCGCGTTTCCACGTGGTGGCCTATGATTTTGGGATCAAGCAGAACATTTTGCGCAAGCTGCGTGGCGAAGGTTGCCGCGTAACCGTGATTCCAGCGCAGACTGCGCCCGAAGATGTACTGGCTCTGAAGCCGGATGGAGTCTTCTTATCGAATGGCCCGGGCGATCCTGAGCCGTGTACGTACGCGGTGGATTCGATCCGAAGGCTCATGGGGCGGATGCCGATTTTTGGGATTTGCCTGGGCCATCAGTTGACGGGAATTGCGCTTGGCGGGAAAACCTTTAAACTGAAGTTCGGCCACCACGGCGGGAATCATCCGGTGAAGCAGTTGAAGACGGGCAAGATCGAAATTACGGCGCACAACCATAACTTCGCCGTCGATCCGGATTCGCTGGCGCAGAGCGAAGTCGAGTTCACACACATGAATCTGAACGACTCGACTCTGGAAGGCCTGCGCCACCGGAACCTGCCGCTGTTCAGCGTGCAGTATCACCCCGAAGCCGCGCCGGGTCCGCACGATTCGCATTACCTGTTCAAGGAGTTCACCAAGATGATGGAGGAGTGGAAAGGGTGAAAGTAGCAGCGAGCCTGTCGTGGATGATGCTCCTGGTGCCGATGGCTCTGGCCTGTGAAGCTCTTGCTCCGACCAAGCCGGTAAGGGTCCTCGCTATTTGCGGAGATGTTCGCGCTCCTTCTGGTGACCAGCTTGCTGAATTTCAACTGCGACTTTTGCGCAAAGACCAGACTCTGGTCGCTGAGGTCAAAACCGATTCGGTGGGCAACTTTCAGTTTGCGTCAGTACCGGAAGGGGACTACTATCTCGCGGCAACAAATGGCTGGGCGCTTGGATGGCCGATACAAGTGACGTCGTCGAAAGTGGTGTCGACTTGCCGTTCTCCTCTGCATGTACAGCCGGCGCTTCAGTGTGGAGGATCAGTTAGTAAGAAAAGGTATCATCCCAAATTTTCAAGGCGGCCTACCGAATGGAGTCAATAGATCAAGCGAATTCTTTTGGCTCCTGGTTGCTGATAAGCGATTCTTTTCATGCCTAAACGCACTGACATCCAAAAGATATTAATCCTCGGTTCCGGTCCCATCGTCATTGGGCAGTCGGCGGAGTTTGATTATTCCGGTACGCAAGCCTGCAAGGCCTTGAAGGCTGAGGGTTTTGAAGTGGTGCTGGCCAATTCCAATCCGGCGACCATCATGACCGATCCGGAGTTTGCCGACCGCACTTATATCGAGCCACTCACGCTGGAATATCTTGAAGAGATCATCCGCATTGAGCGCGAAATGGCGCCGGGCGCTGGTTTTGCCGTGTTGCCCACGGTCGGCGGACAAACTGCGCTGAATCTGGCAATCGAACTTTCCGACGGTGGCGTGCTGGAAAAATATAACGTGATTCTGATCGGCGCGAGCGTCGCAGCGATCAAGAAGGCCGAGGACCGGCTGTTCTTCAAAGACGCGATGCAGCGCATCGGCCTTGACGTGCCCAAGTCCGCCTTGGTGAACAACGCCAAAGACGGAATTGAGTTTGCTGGAAAGATCGGTTTCCCGGTCATCGTGAGGCCGTCATTCACGCTGGGTGGAACGGGTGGCGGCATTGCCTACAACCGCGAGGAACTGGGAGAGGTCCTCACTCGAGGACTTGATCTTTCTCCCGTTCACGAGGCGCTGATTGAGGAGTCGGTGCTGGGCTGGAAAGAATTCGAGCTCGAGGTGATGCGCGACACGAAAGATAACGTCATCATCATTTGCTCGATTGAAAACTTCGATCCCATGGGCGTGCACACCGGCGATTCGATCACGGTGGCGCCCGCACAAACGCTCACTGACCGCGAGTATCAGGCTATGCGCGACGCATCCATTGCCGTGATTCGCGAGATCGGTGTGGAAACCGGCGGATCGAATATTCAGTTCGGCGTGAATCCCGAGACCGGCCGCATGGTAGTGATCGAGATGAATCCGCGCGTCTCGCGTTCTTCCGCCTTGGCCTCGAAGGCCACGGGTTTTCCTATCGCAAAGATCGCGGCGAAGCTGGCCGTGGGCTATACGCTCGACGAAATTCCCAACGACATCACGCGCAAGACTCCGGCATGTTTTGAGCCGACGCTCGACTACGTGGTCGTAAAAATTCCAAAGTGGCAGTTCGAGAAATTTCCTGGCGCGGATGAAAACCTGGGCCCGCAGATGAAGTCGGTGGGCGAAGTGATGGCCATTGGCCGCACCTTCAAGGAAGCGCTCATGAAAGGCATTCGCTCGCTCGACACCGGCAAGCGCGTGGGCGGAGCCAAGATCGAGCCGAAGATTCTGACGCAGAGGCTGGTAACCCCTCACCCCGAGCGGTTGGCCTACGTGCAATACGCGCTGCGCCAGGGACACACCGTAAAGCAGATTGCGAAGATGACCTCGATGGATCCCTGGTTTCTTTATCAGCTCAAGGAAATCAACGACCAGCAACTCGAGCTCGAGAAGCATCCGATCGAATCGATCCCGACGGAAGTGCTGCGCGAGTCGAAGCGCATGGGCTTTTCCGACGGCCGCCTCGCTAGCGTCTGGCGCCTGGAGGGGCAGGAGAAAGTCCGTCATTTGCGCAAGAAGCACGGTGTAATGCCCGTCTACAAACGCGTCGACACGTGCGCGGCGGAGTTCGAAAGTCACACGCCTTATCTTTACTCGACCTACGAAGATGAGGATGAAGCCGCGCCCACGGACAAAAAGAAAGTCATTATTCTCGGCAGCGGTCCAAATCGCATCGGGCAGGGAATCGAGTTCGATTACTGCTGCTGCCACGCTTCCTTCGCGCTCCACGATGACGGCTACGAGACGATCATGATCAATTGCAATCCCGAGACCGTCTCGACTGACTACGACACCAGCGACCGCCTCTACTTCGAGCCCCTCACTTTTGAAGACGTCTACTCGATCTACCAGCACGAAACCGCGAAGGGCGCGTCCGTAGGAGTGATTGTGCAATTCGGCGGACAGACCCCGCTGAACCTGGCGCTCCCGCTGAAAGCTGCGGGCGTCAACATTATCGGCACGTCGCCTGAGTCGATCGATCTTGCCGAAGACCGCAAGCATTTCAACAAGCTGCTCGAAGATCTCGATATTCCGCAGGCGCCGGGCGTGATGGCCACTTCGCTTGAAGAAGCCAGCGAAGGAGCGCGGCGCATCGGATATCCCGTGCTGCTGCGGCCTTCTTACGTGCTGGGCGGGCGGGCCATGGTGATCGCCTATGACGAAGAATCCGTTGTCCGGTATATGAAGGAAGCGGTCGAATATTCCCACGACCGGCCGGTGCTGATCGATCACTTTCTGGAAAATGCGATCGAAGTCGACGTCGATGCACTATCCGACGGCGAAGATGTTGTGATCGGCGGCATCATGCAGCACATCGAGGAGGCCGGCATTCACTCCGGCGATTCGTCATGCGTGTTGCCCGCGGTCGATATTCCACAAGCTCTGCTCGACCGCATGCGCGAATACACGTTCAAGCTGGCGCGCGCGTTGAAAGTTATTGGCCTGATGAACATACAATTCGCCATCCCGCGCGGAGATGGCGGTTCGGGCGAAAATGGCGCGGACGGTGGGAAAGTCTACGTGCTCGAAGTGAATCCGCGCGCCTCACGCACTGTGCCGTATGTTTCCAAGGCGACCGGCGTGCCCCTGGCGAAAATCGCGGCGCGGTTGATGACCGGACGCAAACTGCTCGAGTTTCTTCCGGAAAACATAGCGCATCGCGCCGATCTCGACACGGGAAATTATTACTATGTGAAGTCGCCAGTGTTCCCGTGGAATAAATTTCCTGGTGTGGACACTGTACTGGGACCGGAGATGAAATCCACCGGCGAAGTGATGGGGGTGGCCGACAATTTCGGTGCAGCTTTTGCCAAGGCACAACTGGGGGCCGGACAGAAACTTCCTACGCAGGGAACGGTGTTCCTGAGCGTCACCGACCACGACAAGCGCCATGTTGTGTTCGTGGCCCGCAAGTTTTCAGATATGGGTTTCAAGCTCGTCGCGACTGCGGGCACGGCCGACGTGATCGAAGCCGCGGGAATGAATGTAGAGCGGGTCTACAAGGTAAAAGAAGGACGCCCGAACGTGGTCGACTTCATTAAAGGCCAGCGCATTCAACTCATCGTGAACACGCCGACCGGGCTGGAGCCATGGTTCGACGAGAAGGCCATTCGTCGGGCAGCCGTGACGGCGCGGATTCCGACCATCACCACGCTTGCTGCGGCACGCGCGGCCGCCGAGGGGATCGCGGCGCTGCAGCGCGGAGAAATTAATGTGAAGGCGCTGCAGCATTTGCATGCGGAACGGGTAGTATCGAAGCGCTAGCGGGTTTTTCTGGTTAGGATTATCCATGTTACTTCACGGCATTCTTCCTCCCATCACGACGCCGTTCTATCCCGACGGCAACGTGTATTTCAAAAAGCTCGAGTCGAACGTCGAGCGCTATTCGCGCACGCCGGTGGCGGGCATCGTCGTGCTCGGCTCCACCGGCGAAGCCATCATGCTCTCCGACCAGGAGCGGCGCGACGTGCTGAAATGTGCGCGCGCAGCGACTGCACCCAATAAGGTATTAGTCGCAGGAACGGCCATGGAGTCGGCGATCGAGACGCTGCGGCTCACCGAATATGCCGCCGAACTTGGCTACGACGTGGCCATGGTGCGGACGCCGCACTTTTACAAGAAGCAAATGCAGTCCGCGAATCTTCTGGCGTTCTACCGCACCGTGGCCGACCGCTCGCCTCTGCCGGTGATCATCTACAACTTTCCCCAGGTTACGGGTTACGACATTCCTGTCGAACTGGTCATCGAACTGGCGGAGCATCCCAACCTGATCGGCATCAAGGAATCGGGCGGCGACGTGGAGAAGGTCCGCAAGATGGTCGCGGGCACGCGGCACATCAAGCGCAGCGCTACGGTGACGGAAACTTTTGAAGCAGTGACTCCGCGCATGCAGGCGGTGACTGGATCACTCGCTTCAAACGGCGAGAACGGAGAACTGATCCCGGTAGGGGCTTTGTCCGGTACAGGGGGTTCGAAGCCGTCTTCAGCAGCTGTGACCGTCGTTGGCAATCTGAAGACGCGACAGAAAGAAGCCGGCTTCCAGGTGTTGGTGGGTGCGGCTCATAAATTGCATCCCTCGCTGGATGCCGGCTCCGTGGGCGCGATCCTCGCATTCGCGTGCCTCGCGCCGACCGCGTGCTACGAAATCTACGCTGCGTGGAAAGAAGGCGACGGTGAGTTGGCTCGCCTGAAGCAGGAGCGTATCGCCTTGGCGGCGCAGCGCGTCGGCGGCGACCTGGGCATTCCCGGCCTGAAGCATGGCATTGATTTAAACGGATATTTCGGTGGTCCCTCGCGGCTCCCACTGCTGCCGCTGACCGCGGATGTGAAGACAGAAATCGAGCGCCTGCTGGCGGATATAAGGAATTAGATCTCCTCCGACAACGAATTCTTCATAGAGCGCTCCTCCGGTGCAGTGTGATCCGCACCTTGCATTCCGTTCATTTCTGTCCTACATTACGCTGTCCTATGTCACGACGCAGGCGGTTGCCTTTCATTGCTGTGGTTTTTCTGCTGGCCTCCGGTAGCTATGCGAAGGACCCGCCTGCTCAGGTGATCGTGTGGCCGGACTCCGGTGAGCCGGTTCTGCGTTTCAGCTTCGGGAAGTTCAAGGAAGTCGGCTCATCCGGAGGGCAACACACTTACGTGACTGACGCGACCGCCGAAAACCTTTGGACTAAGTCTATTCGTGCGGCCACTTTTTCCCTGTACTTGTTCGATAAGAACCGTGTGAGAATCGGCGAGGGATGGGTTTCTGTAGACAACGTCGCCCGCGGAGAAACGATAAAGTTTCAAACCACTGTCAGCACGTCGGGCACTCCGGTTTCCCTTGCCCTTGCGCCGCGGTCGTTGCCGCCAGAGTTGCAGTCATTCTTACCCGCCAGGACCGTTTCCACGACCGTCAACTCGATCCCTCAAGGGGCCGTGCTCAAGGTCGATGGCAAGGAGGCTGGCACGACGCCGAAAATTGTGCAGTTGAGCCCTGGCAAGCACATGCTTGAGTTCAGTAAGGAAGGATTTACCCCGGGACGATTTCCCATGGAAATTGGGCCCGACGACACCTCCGGCGGCAGCGTCAGCTATGAACTAGGAGCGTCGGTGCACGACACGGTCGAACTCCGCGACGGTACCGTGCTGAATGGGGACCTGGAATCCGTTTCCGCCACGGAAGTAGTGGTTCGAATGGGCGGGAAGGACCAGCAGTACGACCGCAACCTAGTGAAAAAGATCATGCTCGTCGAACGTGAAGTGACTCTACAACCTTCGGTAACGCAGCCTGTCCCCGCGCAGCTTAAGCCGTGACTAAGGGAACGTCACAGCACCCCAGATCCCCAAACTCTCCGAGTGGATGAAAACCAGATCAGCTCTTGAAGGCCCAGTCTGTCCGAGCGTATACTAATTCGAACGAACGTTCGAATTAGCGCAGGTTGTTGACTATGGGCAGTGCTTCCACCACAGCACGCTTTTCCGCAAGGCGTCGTGCCACGCCCGCGCCAGGCGTACCAAGCAAATCGCGATATGACCAGCGGCTGGCAGAAATACTGGTCCATGCCACCGATGTCTTTTGCAAAAACGGCTATGAAGGTGCTTCCATGCGCGATCTTTCGCGCGCCAGCGGCATGTCTCTGGCGGGGCTCTACTACTACTTCGAATCCAAAGAGCGGCTACTTTTTCTGATCCAGAAACATACGTTTTCAACCATCGTGCAGCGGCTCAAATCGCGTCTCGAAGGCGTTGGCGATCCGGAACAGCGCATTCGCATTTTCATCCTCAATCATTTGGAATATTTCCTTGCCAACCAGGCTGCGATGAAGGTGTTGACGCACGAGGCTGAAGTCTTGAAAAACGGCTTCGCCACCGAGTTGGCAACCATCAAGCGCGAATACTATCGGATTTGCGTCGGATTGCTCGATGACCTCAAGCGCGAGCGCGAACTGCAGCTTTCCAGCCGCATTGCCGTGCTCAGCCTGTTTGGCATGATGAATTGGATTTACACTTGGCATAACCCCCGCGTGGATGCCGACGCCGAAAATATTGCCCGGGACATGAGTGACATCTTCCTGCGCGGCGTGCTGCCGAACGGCAAAGGGCGGAAATAGCTTTGAACGACGACATATTTGAATAAAGATAGCTTTGAGCGATAAAGGAGGCACATCTATGGCAACTACACTGCAGCCGGCCGCTGGCGAAGGTACCAGGCAACTCATCAACTACCGCGTCGATGGCGGAGTCGCCGTGATCGAAATGAATGATCCGCCGGCTAACACCTATACCTACGAGATGAACCGCCAGTTTGACGAAGCCGTCCTCAAGGCGCGCATGGCGAACGATGTTTACGTGATCGTGCTGACGGGGGCAGGCGAAAAATTCTTTTCCGCCGGTGCCAACATCAAAATGCTGTCGAGCGTGGACCCGACGTTTAAGTACTACTTCTGTTTGCACGCCAACGAGATGTTGCTGCGTCTGGAGCACACGCCCAAGTTGGTGGTCGCGGCTATCAACGGACACTGCGTCGGCGGCGGTCTGGAGATTGCAATGGCGGCCGACATTCGAATCGCTCGCAAGGAAGCGGGCAAGATCGGCCTGCCGGAAGTGAATCTGGGTGTGCTTCCGGGCACGGGCGGCACGCAGCGCCTTTCGCGCCTGGTGGGGAAGAGCAAGGCAATTGAGCTGATGGTCACCGGCAATACTTTTTCGTTCGAAGAAGCGCAGGAACTCGGCATCATCAATGACATCTTCGAACGCGACGGGTTCATGGACAACATCATGGAGTATGCCCGGCAGTTCTGCCCGCCGAACAAGGCCGCAAAGGCTGTCGGCCGCATAAAGCGGGCGGTGCAGACGGGCTGGGAAATTCCCATGGAATCGGCGCTCGCGGTGGAGCGCGAGAACCAGCAAATACTGTTCCAGAGCGAAGATGCGAAGGAAGGTTTGGCCGCGTATGTGGAGAAGCGGCCAGCCGTATTCAAAGCGAAATAGGAACGATTCGATCGCGGTACAACTTGGAGGAGGTCTGAAGGGACGACAGGCCCAGGTTGGTGACGAGATCAGGCTCCGCTACAAAATCCAGAGGAGCCAGTGTTTGTGAGGGTTGCTTAATCATCGAGAGGTCCAAATGCCGGGCAAAGTAGCAAAAATCGGAACGTTCAGCGACTGGGAAGGCATGTTCAACGATTGGCGCAAAGATATTGGCGTCAACACGGCGGACATTGAAGCCTTCCACTTCGACACGCTATATGGCGCGATCGATACCGACGAGATCGAGTTTGGTTCTTACAAAGGCCGGCGCAAGTGGGAAAACCTGCGGCAGATTCCCACCCAGCAGATGCGCGATGCGCTGATGAACATGATCGTTTACCAGGGCGATACCGAGTTTGCGAGCGTGGAGCAGCAGCGCAACTTGCTGGAGAACGCGCCCACGGACTGGGATCGCCGCGCCATCACCCGCGTCATGATCGAGGAGATGCGCCACGGCTGGCAGATGTGCGCGTTGCTGGTCGACCACTTCGGCTATTCCGGCAAAGTCGAGGCGCAGAAAATGCTCGAGCGCCGCGCCTTTGAGAACAAGAGATTGCTGGGGGCATTCAACGTCGACGTCGACAACTGGATGGACTTCTTCACTTACACCGATTTCGTGGACCGTGACGGAAAATTCCAGCTGCAGATGTTGAAATATTCCGCCTTCGCTCCGCTCGGGCGTTCGATGTCTTATATGCTGCGCGAAGAAGCGTTCCACATGGGCACGGGCAATGACGGTCTGCGGCGCATTGTGGAAGCCGGGGTAATTCCGGCGTGGCTGATTCAGAAATATCTGAACAAGTGGATCTCCAGTTCGTACGATCTGTTTGGCACCGATCATTCCTCGTCAGCGCATTGGGCCTACGTTTGGGGCGTGAAAGGCCGCTACGACGAACCCAAGAACGAGAAGGCGCCCGACCTCGACGACCTGAACGACTACAATCGCAATCTTTACCGTGACGAAGTAGCCGGACTGATTGAGCGTTTCAATGGTTCTCTCAAAACCGGCGAGCCCAAGCTTTACGCGCCGCACATTAAGTTCAATCGCGCCATTGGCCGTTGGGCTGGCCAAAAATTCCACGCGCAAACGGGAGAACCAATCGACGATCGCGCCTACGAAGAACACTTGAAAGACTACATGCCTTCGAGCGAGGACAAGAAACTGCTGCTGGAAATCATCGCCAACGAGAAGAAGTGGATCGCCGAAAAGACGGGAGCGCGCGATCCGCTCGCGTCGATCGGTGAGGTGAGGAAGTCAGCGATCAACCTGTAAACACATCTCCCCCATAGGGGCGCATAGACACATCGTCACTGAGAAAACAGCATGAGCGCTTCTGTGGAATCCAACCTGGCTCGGCTCTTCGTCGACCTCCACCCTCCGGTGGCACGGATTGCATTGCATCATGCTCCGCTGAACGTCATCGACATTCCGATGATGGAGGAGTTGGCGCTGACGCTGACGGAAATCGAATTGCACGCCGACGTTTCCACGTTGGTGTTGAGCGGTGAGGGCAAAGCATTTTCTGTGGGCGTAGATGTCGCGGCGCATACTCCCGACAAAGTCCAGGAGATGCTGGCGAAGTTTCACGCCGTAGTCCGCGCTTTGGTTGCAACGAAGAAAGTTACGGTCGCCGCTGTTCATGGACATTGCCTCGGCGGCGGAGCGGAACTGGCCATGGTCTGCGATGTGGTTTACACCACGCACTCAGCGCAGTGGGGATTTCCTGAGATCAAGCTGGGATGTTACCCGCCGGTGGCCTGCACGGCCTTGGCGGCTCTGGTGGGGCAGAAACGCGCTTCAGAACTGATCCTGACCGGGCGCTCGATAAGTGGCAAAGAAGCAGCTGCGATCGGGCTGGCGAACCATGCCGTCTCGACTGAGAAACTCGCCACAGCAGTGGATGAATGTTTGGGGCATCTGCGAAAGCTTAGCCCTGCAGCATTAGCTCTGACCAAAAAAGCCCTCTACGCCTGGGACTCCATGCACTTCGACAAGGGCTTAGCTCGCGCTGAAAAGATCTATCTGGAAGAGTTGATGACCACCGCCGATGCGCAGGAAGGCATCGGCGCATTCATGGAGAAGCGCGAGCCGCAGTGGAGAGGGAAGTAAGCACTCGGGTTGTCGGCCAGCCACCGTCGAAACTGATTCGTCTGTTATCCTTCCTCACGCCCGAGCTGGCGCGACCCAAACGACTCGCATGATCACCGACTGCCACATCCACATTCAGCCCATGGAGATGCTCAAGCCGCAGGCGCTGGAGCTCATGAAGAAGAAGCGGCCGAACTTCGCGCAGATTGCCGAGTTCTGCCGCTCGCCCCTGGCACTCCTGAAGTATTTGGATGCATGTGGCGTTGACCGTGCGGTGCTCATCAACTACGTCGCGCCCGAGGTCATCGGTTTCACCAACGGCGTAAATCAGTTCGTCGCCGACTACGTGAGGACGGATCCCAAACGCCTGCTCTCGTGCGGCAGCCTGCACCCGCGTCACACTTCCAATGTGCTCGCCGATGTCGAGCAGATTCTTCGGCTTGGCATCCGCATGATCAAAATTCATCCTCCTCACCAGCTGCTTTTTCCGAACGATTATCTCAGTGGCGTGAAGGAACTCGAAATCATCTATCGCGCTGCGGAGGCGAACGGCGTCCCGGTGATGTTTCACACCGGCACATCGATATTTCCGGGTGCCCGGAATAAATACGGCGACCCCATCTATGTGGATGACGTGGCCGTAGATTTCCCCAACCTGAAGATCCTGCTGGCGCACGGCGGCCGTCCATTGTGGATGCAGACGGCATTTTTTCTCATCCGTCGCCATGCCAACGTTTATCTCGACATCAGCGGGATCCCGCCCAAAACTCTGCTCAAGTATTTTCCGCGCCTCGAAGAGATCGCATCCAAGACTTTATTCGGCACAGACTGGCCGGGGCCCGGCGTGCCCGATATCAAGCAGAACTTGGACGAATTTCGAGCGCTCCCGCTCACCCAGGAAATTCAGGACCAGATCCTGAGTAAGACAGCCCTAAGCATTTGGCCAGCTTGAAAGCTGCCTCATTTCGGCTTCCACAATCCAACCGTGTTGCCTTCCGGATCGGCAAACCATGCGAAAGTGCCGGTCGGAATCTCGACGGGTGGCACGAGCGTCTTGCCACCCAGCTTTCCCGCCTTGTCGAGATAAGCCTGCACGTCGTCCACCTGCACGTAGAAGATCGTGTAACGCTGCGGTTCATGGCCCAGGGCGGTAATGTGGCCCTGGATGCCGCTGTCCGGGCCCGTATCGATCATCGTCGCCGGGCCCATGGCCTGCATTTTCCAGCCGAAAAGTTGGGAGAAATAGTCCGCGGTTCGCTCTTGGTTCTGACAGCCAATTTCAAAATGGACGACAGGATTGCTCATGACAGCTTCCTTCCATAAAAAGGTCAGCGATCATAGCACGCCGCTCAGCACGCCGGTAGTGGTGCAGTTTCAATTTCTTGGCGAACTCCGCGGCTTTTCCTCTGCGTTCTCAGCGGTTAAAGGCTCTTGGTTTACCCGCAAGAACAACAGCCTTGGACCGCAGAGGAAAAGCTGCGGAGTTCGCCGAGAAATTCAAATTGAGCCACTGGCGGATCATTTATTAGTTTGTCATTAAGAAAAACTCTCCGGCCGCCGCGCTCGTGGAGCGTGTCGTTCCTTCGGCCCTTCGCATTCGCCTGGTCGCCTTGGCTCCTCAAATTGGCCGTTCCCGTCTTCGGCGCGACGCCTGGATGCGCTCTCGCTGGGAGCCTCCGACTACGCAAACCAGCCAAGCAACACAGGCAGCGCAAGCGTGGCTATCGAAGCGATCCGCGCCGAACTGATTCCCAAGATCAAGGCGGCGTTGTCCCGCATCTGCACCAAGACTCAAGACGCTGCTTCCCCCGCGCCCCGCGGTACAGGTGCGAGCCGGTTCCAGCCTCCAGAATCTGCTGGGTTCGATGCCGGCGTGGCGGCCGATCTCCTATGAATTTGCTTGTACCATCCCCGATTCGCCGTTAACACTTCTCTTCTATTAGGCGTCTATTATGTCGTGGAGATTTTGCGCCTATGGCCTCCAGGTCTGGAGATCGAGTGGACCTGCTTGCCGCGGGACTGGGACGCCAGCCCGTGAGCGATCCATTTGCGTACGAACCCTCCGAAGACGCGATTCTGGTGCGTGCGGCGCAAGCGGGAGACCGGGCCGCGTTCGGACGCCTCTATGAGCGTTACGCCCGCTTAGTCCATGGCGTTTTGCTGGCGAAGGTCCCGGTGAGCGCCGCTGACGACCTGGTTCAGGATGCCTTCCTGCGAGCGCTCCGCCGCCTTTCCACGCTGCGGGAGAGCGCAAGCTTCGGAGCCTGGGTGGTAGCAATCGCCCGCAATCTAGCGAATGATTACCACCGGCGTTCGCCGCCCGAGGAACCGCTCGGCGATGATGCGACGGACTCCGATCTCGGCCGCGCAGATACTCGGGCAAAGCGTCGAACGGCAGAGGATGCAAGCTCGGCGGCTGGGGTCCTCGATGCGATCCGGAGCCTGCCCGAGGCTTATCGCGAGACGTTGATCCTGCGCCTCGTCGAAGGTTTGACCGGTCCTGAAATTGCCGCGCGCACCGGACTGACGCATGGCTCGGTGCGGGTCAATCTGCATCGTGGCATGGAGCAACTGCGCGCGAAGCTGAGCCCTCCCACAAGCGGCGGCCAGTCAGAACAGGAGACGCGGTAATGGATGCGGCCAACAATAAAACGGAGAACAAGTCGCGGCCGAACGGGAACGACTATCTGTGGGATGGATCGGGCGAGCCGGATCCTGAAATCCAGCAGCTGGAGGTCTTGCTGGGTGAGTTCCGGCATGACCGTCCTGCGCCGTCATTTCCCGAGATCGTTCCAACCGGGCGCTGGGCACTCTTTTCATGGCGGATGCGATTGTTTCCAGTGCTGGCGGCAACTGCGGCCGTTCTGTTGGGGGTGGCCGCAACTGTATTTCTGACGCGCAGAACGCTGCCGCCGACAGTCGCTGTGGCAGGTTGGGAAGTATCACGACAGGCAGGAACACCCCGGATCGGATCGACCGCTATCCACGCGAACGAACGCCCTAGGAGATTCGGTGTAGGTCAAGTTCTTGAAACCGACGCCCAGTCGCGAGCCAGTCTGCAGGCAGAAGACGTTGGCCAGATCGAGATCGAGCCGAACTCGCGCGTGCGCCTGCTCACCATGGGCCAAGGCATGAAACGGATCGCTCTGGACCGCGGAAAAATAAGTGCTTTCATCTGGTCGCCTCCGGGTCAATTCGTTGTCGATACGCCGTCGGCTACCACGGTAGACCTGGGTTGTGCTTACACCTTGCAGGTGGACGATTCGGGCAACGGGCTCGTCCGCACCTCTCTCGGGTGGGTCGGATTCAAGCTGAACGGTCACGAAGCTTTCATCCCGGCCGGCGCGGCGTGCGCGACCCGTCCTAGAGTCGGCCCGGGTACTCCTTACTTTGAAGATGCATCCGCGGAGTTTCGTGCAGCGCTGGCACGATTCGATTTCGATGACAGCACGGCAGCGCAACGGGCTGCAGACCTGGCGATAATCCTTGCGCGGTCCCGCAAAGGTGACGCGCTGACGATCTGGCATTTGCTAACGCGGGTCGATCAGGGACAGCGAGAGCTCGTCTACGATCGGCTGTGTCGACTCGTCCCTCCTCCGGCGAGTGTTACGAAAGAAGGAATCGTTCAACTCGATCAACCCATGCTTGATCTGTGGTGGAATGCGCTGGGATTTGAGGACATTTCGGTGTGGCGTCACTGGGAACGGTCGTGGTCTGGAGCCACGTCAGGAAGCGCGCCTGCAGTGACTGCGACGGGACGTTAACAGTCGACTCTCTGCCGGCGTCTTTCTGAACGTACGTCAAATCGCAGATAAGGAGACTCCGGATCATGAACTCAACTTCAATCTCACGCCTCACGATCAGCATTGCAGCCGTTGTACTCGGGTTCTCAACTATTGCGCTGGCGGGACCGCCTCTGGTCTGCCACGCCATTGCGATCGGGCCAGCGAAGACTCTGCCCTGGGTTGACCCGAACTATCACAAAGGAGACGGAAGCTACGACCTGACGAACCTCACTGCAGACACGCTGGCCATCCTGGATTCGAACCCTTCCGTGCTGGTGCGAATGGAGACTCTTCGGCGAGCGACGATCTACGCGCGCCAGGATCCGCAAGTCGCGAAAGAGTTGCTCACGCGGCTGCACGCGCGGACGGCCAGCTCTGAGTCCAGCCCGGCCTCCGCTCTCGCCTGGTTCGACGTGGGGTATCTGACCGAGATCTACAAACAATGGATGGGGGACGGGCCGAACCCTGCGCGGGGCCTCGACGGATACGCCTGGGTGAAGAAGGCAATCGCCCTGCGAGGATCCGATCCGGAAATGGAATTCGCGGCCGCTCTCATCGTCGTCCTGAAGGGTTCTGAGAGCGATCGCAATCTGCACGTTAATAACGCGATGGCGGGTGCAAAGACCGATCCGCTTCTCGCGCAGAACATGACCTCGTTCTTCAACCGCCAGACGATTGCCGCGAACTGAATGGTCGGGCGAACGATCAACGGAATGCCGGGGGGTCGCGCGTGGAGAGCTGACAAGTGCCCGCGCGAGATCCCTCACTTCGCCTGAAGAACGGCTCCGTTCGAGATGACCCCTGTCGAAGCTGAACCCGACGCGACCCAAACTGCACCACTATCAGCACGCCCAGCACGCCCAGCACGCCAGCGATTCCGCAACCGTAAATTTATTGCCAAGA
>JGI12712J15308_10000273_pt1 | contig 15432 bp, 14 predicted proteins | sample JacPin_JW_Ref_O2_FD_15308 | JGI IMG/M metagenome (IMG submission 15308) | reverse complement strand
ACAAGCACCAACAACGCCTCAAGCCAGCGCATCTGAATCGCAGATTGAGGCGCCACCGTCAACGGTAGGGGGTGAGTGTTCGACACCTTGCATCGGCGGGCGGCCACTGAGTTCTGACAACCCCGTCGGCGCGTGTACCCATAGTCGGGCGCGCTAGCTGCGCGCAATGCGAGAGAAACGAGTTGTCAAGTATGTCAAGACAAACCGTGGATTCCGGGCAGCTCCTGGCTGAACCTCCGGTCGACGCCGATGACCACGAACCGATGGCAAACGCCGAGGTCGTCGTCAAAGGCCGCAACGTCGAAATCCCTGACCACTTCCGCGTCTACGTCTCGCAGAAACTCGCCCGCTTGGAGCGACTCGACCGAACCGTCTACCTGTTTGACGTCGAACTCGACCACGAACGCAACCGGCGCCAGCGCAAGTCATGTCAGCACGTCGAGATCACCGCTCGCGGTCGTGGTCCGGTCGTCCGTGGTGAGGCGTGCGCGGACAGTTTCTATGCCGCGTTCGAGTCCGCGGTAGCAAAGCTGGAGGGCCGGCTGCGTCGCGTGAAAGATCGCCGCAAAGTCCACTACGGCGACAAGACCCCGGTCTCGCTGGCCGCTGCGACCGCTGTCGTACCGGATCCCGGACCTGATCTCGACGACATCGAAGCCCCACACTTCGGCGACCCCTATGGAGATCACCAGCCCGGGCGGGTGGTGCGGACCAAGGAGCACGAGGCCAAGCCGATGTCGGTGGATGACGCCCTCTACGAGATGGAGTTGGTCGGCCACGACTTCTTCTTGTTCTACGACAAGCAGACCGAACGGCCGTCGGTGGTCTACCGGCGGCACGCCTACGACTACGGTCTGATTCGGCTCTCCTGAGCCGATCCACCCGGGGCCGCGGCGAGCGTCGACACGTCGTGGCCGGGGGTACCACCTGAGCCGTCACCTAGGATGGATGACGCCGAAGACGTCTATCTACAGGGGACACAGCCGTGCTGGATAAGTTGTTGCGACTTGGCGAAGGTCGCATGGTCAAGCGCCTCAAGCGCGTGGCCGAGTATGTCAACAGCTTGTCTGAGGACATCGAGAAGCTGACCGACGCTGAACTGCAGGCCAAGACCGCGGAATTCAAGAAGCGGCACGCCGATGGGGAGAGCCTCGACGACCTGCTGCCCGAGACGTTCGCGGTGGCCCGCGAGGCGGCTTGGCGGGTGCTCGACCAGCGGCACTTCGACGTGCAGGTGATGGGTGGTGCAGCGCTGCACTTCGGCAACGTCGCGGAGATGAAGACCGGTGAGGGCAAGACGCTGACTTCGGTGTTGCCGGCCTACCTCAACGGCATCGGCGGCAACGGCGTGCACATCGTCACCGTCAACGACTACCTGGCCAAACGTGACAGCGAGTGGATGGGCCGCGTGCACCGCTTCCTGGGCCTGGACGTCGGCGTGATCCTGGCGCAGATGACACCCGACGAGCGTCGCGTCGCCTACGCGGCCGACATCACCTACGGCACCAACAACGAATTCGGCTTCGACTACCTGCGCGACAACATGGCCCATTCGCTGGAAGACTGCGTCCAGCGCGGCCACAACTTCGCCATCGTCGACGAGGTCGACTCGATTCTGATCGACGAGGCCCGCACCCCACTGATCATCTCCGGGCCCGCCGACGGAGCCTCGAATTGGTATCCAGAATTCGCCCGGCTGGCCCCGCTGATGGAAAAAGACATCCACTACGAGGTGGATCTGCGTAAGCGGACCGTCGGTGTGCACGAGCTCGGCGTGGAGTTCGTCGAAGACCAGCTCGGCATCGACAACCTCTACGAGGCGGCCAACTCGCCGCTGGTCAACTATCTCAATAACGCGCTGAAAGCCAAGGAGCTGTTCAACCGCGACAAGGACTACATCGTGCGCGACGGCGAGGTGATCATCGTCGACGAGTTCACCGGCCGCACGCTGGTCGGCCGGCGCTACAACGAGGGCATGCATCAGGCCATCGAGGCCAAGGAGCGCGTCGAGATCAAGGCCGAGAACCAGACGCTGGCCACCATCACCCTGCAGAACTATTTCCGGCTCTACGACAAGCTCTCCGGCATGACCGGTACGGCCCAGACCGAGGCGGCCGAACTGCACGAGATCTACAAGCTCGGCGTGGTGCCCATCCCGACCAATCGGGCGATGATCCGCACCGACCAGTCCGACCTGATTTACAAGACCGAGGAAGCCAAGTACATCGCGGTCGTCGACGACGTCAGCGAGCGCTACGAGAAGGGCCAGCCGGTGCTGATCGGTACGACGAGCGTGGAGCGCTCGGAGTATCTGTCACGCCAATTCCAGAAGCGGCGCATCCCGCACAACGTGCTCAACGCGAAGTACCACGAGCACGAAGCCGGCATCGTCGCCGAGGCCGGCCGCCGCGGCGCCATCACGGTCGCCACCAACATGGCCGGTCGCGGCACCGACATCGTGCTGGGCGGCAACGTCGACTTTCTCACCGACCTGAGGTTGCGGGCCCGTGGTCTGGATCCGGTCGAGACTGCCGACGAGTACGAGATGGCCTGGCACGAGGAGCTGCCGATCGTCAAAGACGAGGCGGCAGCCGAAGCCAAAGAGGTCATCGAGGCCGGCGGCCTTTACGTGCTGGGCACCGAGCGGCACGAGTCACGCCGTATCGACAACCAGCTGCGCGGCCGCTCCGGCCGTCAGGGTGACCCCGGTGAGTCGCGGTTCTATCTGTCGCTGGGCGACGAGTTGATGCGACGTTTCAACGGCGCCGCGCTGGAGACGCTGCTGACCCGGCTCAACCTGCCCGACGACGTGCCGATCGAAGCGGGAATGGTGACCCGCGCGATCAAGAGCGCGCAGACCCAGGTCGAGCAGCAGAACTTCGAGGTCAGAAAGAACGTCCTCAAGTACGACGAGGTGATGAACCAGCAGCGCAAGGTCATTTACGCCGAGCGCCGCCGGATCCTGGAAGGCGAGAGCCTCCAACAGCAGGCGCACGAGATGCTCGTCGACGTGATCACCGCTTACGTCAATGGCGCCACCGCCGAGGGCTACGCCGAGGACTGGGATCTGGAGAAGCTCTGGGAGGCGCTGAAAACGCTGTACCCGGTCGGCCTCGACCACAGCACTCTGATCGACTCCGAGGCGGTCGGGGAGCCCGGCGAGCTGACCCGCGAGGAGTTGCTCGACGCGTTGATCGCGGATGCCGATCGTGCCTATGCCACGCGGGAAGCCGAGCTCGAAGAGCTGGCCGGCGAGGGCGCGATGCGTCAGCTGGAACGCAACATCTTGCTGAACGTCATCGACCGCAAATGGCGTGAGCACCTCTACGAGATGGACTACCTCAAGGAGGGCATCGGCCTGCGCGCGATGGCTCAGCGCGACCCGCTGGTCGAGTACCAGCGTGAGGGCTTCGACATGTTCACCGGGATGCTGGAGGGCCTCAAAGAAGAGTCCGTCGGCTTCCTGTTCAACGTCGCGGTCGAGGCGGTACCGGCGCAGCAGGTCGGGCCGGTCGCCGAGCCCGAGGGCCTGGCGGAGTTCGCCACCGCCGCCGCGGCCAGCGCGCAGCAGCAGACCACTGGCGCTCCAGCCCCCGCCACAGCTCGTGAACCGGCACCTGCGTTGCGCGCCAAGGGAATTGACAACGAGGCACCCGCGCTGACCTACAGCGGGCCCGCCGAGGACGGCTCGGCGCAAGTGCAGGGCAACGGCGGCGGCTCGGCAGCGGGCGGGTCCGGGGGCAGTCGCCGCGAACGCCGCGAGGCGGCCCGTCGGCAGGGTCGGCACGCCAAGGCCAAGCGGCGCTAGCACCAGGCCGCCTAACCGATGTGCAGCGCCACCACCTGCCAGCGTCCTGAGCCCATCCGCTCGATACGGCAGGCGATGGCGTGCGTGCGGCGCCCACGGCTGTAGCTGCCGAACACCTCGGCCGCGGCTAACCCGTCCGGGCTGCCCACCGCCTGCAGTCGCACCCGGCGCAACACCGCCACCTCGCGATCGGCACCGGCCAGTCGATTGGCCGACAGCACCGAGTCGACGAGTCCGGCGGCGAGCAGGCCGTTCAGCTGAGAGATCGAGCGGCGGCGGTCGATCACTTCCAGCACTCGGCGCAGCGCGGCGTCGGCGAAACGCGCCGCCTGGCGCATCGACGCCGACATCGCCGGCGCGGGTTGCGCCGGATGTTGACTCGAATGCCGTTGCGGCACATGCGCATTGCGCCGTCGCGGCGCGGTGGGTGAGGGTGATCGGCACTGCCGGACGTCACGGGCCGGAGGCTCGCAATCGACGACGTGGGTGACCGCAAACGTTGCCTGCTCCGATGGGCATGAATTGCTCGACACTGCACTCTCCCGCGAATTCCGAAGGACCCGAAAAGCTGGCCTGCTGGAGAGTGGCAGACGAGTGTGACGATCATCGCACAATCGCCGCGTCCGCGTACCCGCGCTGCGTCGGGCCCCGGCGGACGGTTACCGTGTGCGGCATATTGGTCGGTGGACCAAGTCGCAAGGGATGTAAAGGGGAGAGGCGACGTGACCCGGTTGTCCGCTTCGGACGCCTCCTTCTACCAGCTGGAGAATTCGGCGACGCCACTCTACGTGGGATCGCTGTCGATTCTGCGTCAGCCGCGGGCCGGGTTGAGCTACGAGACGTTGCTGGCCACCGTCGAGCGGCAGCTGCCGAAGGTGCCGCGGTACCGGCAGAAGGTCCGGGAAGTGACGATGCGGCTGGCCCGGCCGGTCTGGGTCGACGACCGCGATTTCGACATCACCTACCACGTCCGGCGCTCTGCGCTCCCGTCGCCGGGCAGCGACGAGCAGCTTCACGAGCTGATCGGTCGGCTGGCCGCCCGCCCGCTGGACAAGTCGCGCCCGCTTTGGGAGATGTACCTGGTGGAGGGCTTGGCCAATAACCGCCTGGCCCTGTACACCAAGTCGCACCAGGCGTTGATCAACGGCATGGGCGCGGTCGAGATCAGCCACGTCATCGCCGATCGGAGCCGTCGTCCGCCGCCGTTCGCCGAAGACATCTGGGTGCCGGCCCGCGAGCCGGGCAACGTGGAGCTGGTGCTGCGCGCGATCGGTGACTGGGCCACCCGCCCGCAGGCGCAGCTGAACGCCGTCCGCAGCGGGGTCACCGATCTGTTGACCAACTCCGGACAGCTGGTGGACGCCGGCCGGAGGATGTTCGACGTCGCCCGGACGTTGGCGCGCGGCAACGCCCCCAGCAGCCCGCTCAACACCACGGTGTCGCGCAGCCGACGGCTGACGGTCGCCCGCGGCCAACTCGACGACTACCGGGCCATTCGGTCGCGCTACAACTGCGATGTCAACGATGTGGTGCTGGCGGTGATCACCGGTGCGCTGCGCAACTGGCTGTTGTCCCGCGGCGAGTCGGCCGCGCCGGCCGCGACAGTGCGGGCGATGGCGCCGTTGCCGGTCTACGTCGACGAAACATTCGACTCGTCGGGCCGGGGGCAGGCGATCAGCCAGGTAGCGCCGTTTCTGGTCGACCTGCCGGTCGGGGAGGGCAACGCGGTGGTGCGGCTGTCGCAGATCGCCCACGACACCGAATCCAATCCGACGGCGAGCAGCCTGGTCGATGCCCGCACCATCGTTACGCTGTCGGGTTTTGCGCCGCCGACCTTGCACGCCATGGGAATTCGCGTCGCCACCGGCTTGTCGCCGCGCTTGTTCAATCTGTTGATCACCAATGCGCCGGGCGCCCAGTCGCAAATGTACGTCGCCGGTGCAAAGTTGTTGGAGACCTATGCTGTACCGCCGCTGTTGAACAACCAGGTGCTGGCCATCGGCGTGACGTCTTACAACGGGATGTTGTATTTCGGCATCAACGCCGACCGGGACGCGATGAGCGACGTCGACGTACTGCCGGTGTTACTGGGCGAATCGCTCGCTGAACTGCTGGAGGCCGCGCAGTAGAAACGCTCCTCGGGGAGAAAGAAGCAGCTCACGGCCTTACGATTCAACAGCATGACCAACAACGGATCTGCCGACGACACCTCGGCCAAGACCAAGCAACCGAAAAAGGCGAAATCCCCGAAGACTCAGAAGTCGCCGCCGAAGATCCCTGACGATGTCTACGAAGCCGAAATATTCCGGCTGCAAACGGAATTCGTCAAACTCCAAGAGTGGGTGAAGTTCTCCGGCACCCGGGTCGTTGTGATCTTCGAGGGCCGCGACGGCGCGGGTAAAGGCGGGACGATCAAACGCATTACCGAGTACCTCAACCCCCGCCTCGTGCGAATCGCCGCCTTGCCCGCCCCGAATGACCGCGAACGCGGACAGTGGTACTACCAGCGTTACATCGCGCAACTGCCCGCCAAGGGGGAGATCGTGCTCTTAGACCGGTCCTGGTACAACCGGGCCGGTGTCGAGAAAGTCATGGGATTCTGCTCACCGCAGGAGCATGCATTATTCCTGCGGCAGACCCCGATCTTCGAGCAGATGTTGATCGACGAGGGGATCCTGCTGCGCAAATACTGGTTTTCGGTCTCCGACGACGAACAATTGCGTCGCTTCAAGGGGAGGCTGAACGACCCTGTGCGGCAATGGAAATTGAGCCCGATGGACGTGGAGTCGTTGAATCGCTGGGAAGACTATTCCCGCGCTAAAGACGAGATGATGGTGCACACCGACACGCCCGGCAGCCCGTGGTTCGTCGTCGAGTCAGACATCAAGAAGCACGCCCGGCTGAACATGATGGCGCATTTGTTGTCCACCATCGACTATCGCGAGGTGGAACGGCCGAAGGTTAAACTCCCCTCCCATCGACAGGTCAGCGGCAACTATCAGCGGCCACCGCGCGAGTTGTCGACCTATGTGGCCGATCATGTGGCAACGTTGATGGCTCCCACGAAGAAAGCTGGATAACCGCTCACCGATGCGCATTTACATCCCGGCGACACTGTCGATGCTCCAACAGCTTGTCGCCGACGGCTCGCTGCGGCCGGTCAGCGGCACCGCCTTCGCGGTGACGCCCAAGCTGCGGGAGGCCTACGCCGAGGGCGACGAGGACGAGCTGGGCGAAGTGGCGTTGCGTGAGGCGGCGCTGGCCTCGCTGCGACTGCTGGCCGGCGCCGCGGAGGATTCTGGGGACGACTTACCGCCGCGACGCGCCGTGCTGGTGGCCGATGTCGGCGATGTCACACTGCGCCCTGATCTCGACGACGCCGTCGTGCGGATCGGTGCGCCGGTGACCAGCGACGATGTCGTCGCGGCGTTCGTCGACAACGCCGCTGCGGAAGCGCAGGTCAAAGCCGCGGTCGCGGTTGTCGATGCGGCCGATCTCGGTGACGAGGACGCCGAGCTGACCGTCGGTGACGCACAGGATCACGACCTGGCTTGGTACGCGGTCCAAGAGCTGCCGTTCCTGCTTGAGCTGCTCTAACCCTGGCTACGGTGCCGTAAGTTACGGTACCGTAGGTTCTGTCCGGGCGAGAGTCAGGAGTTCCGCAATGGACAGAAAAATATCGCGACCCGCCGCCGACGTCATCGAGACCAGGCCCATTACGCTGGCCGGAGTGGAGACCCACCCCGGCTGGCATGCGCTGCGCACCCTTGCTCGACGCATCACCACGCCTCTGTTGCCCGATGACTATCTTCGCCTCGCCAATCCGCTGTGGTCGGCGCGGGAACTGCGCGGGCGTGTCCTCGACGTACGGCGCGAGACGCACGACTCCGCGACGCTGATCATCAAGCCGGGCTGGGGCTTCAGCCTCGATTACCAGCCAGGCCAGTACATCGGCATCGGGCTGCTGGTCGACGGCCGGTGGCGGTGGCGGTCGTACTCGTTGACGTCCAGTCCGCACCGGAGTGCGCGCACGGTGACCATCACCGTGAAAGCGATGCCGGAAGGGTTCCTGTCCGCTCATCTGGTGGACGGGGTGAAGCCAGGGACGATCGTGCGCTTGGCCGCGCCACAGGGCAATTTCGTGCTGCCCGATCCGGCGCCGCCGACCATGTTGTTCGTTACCGCCGGCTCGGGCATCACGCCGGTGATGTCGATGCTGCGCACGCTGGTCCGTCGCGATCAGATCACCGACGTGATCCATCTGCATTCCGCGCCCACCGCCGCCGACGTGATGTTCGGTGCGGAGCTCGAGCGCCTGGTCCGCGACCATCCGGGGTACCGGCTGCGGTTGCGCGCGACGCGCGATCAGGGGCGGCTGGATCTCTCCCAGCTCGACACCGAGGTACCGGATTGGCGCGACCGGCAGACCTGGGCGTGTGGGCCCGAAGCCATGCTCGACGCGGCCGAGCAAGCGTGGTCGGCGGCCGGCATCGCCGACTGCCTGCACCTCGAGCGCTTCGCGGTGTCGCGCGCTGCGCCGGCCGGAGCAGGTGGGATGGTCACGTTCGCCAAGAGCGGGAAGAGTACCTCGGCCGACGCGGCGACGTCGCTGATGGATGCCGGTGAGCAACTGGGCGTGCAGATGCCGTTCGGCTGCCGGATGGGTATCTGCCAGTCGTGCGTGGTTACCCTGGTGGAAGGCCACGTACGCGACCTCCGAAATGGCGCGGAGCATGAGCCTGGGACCCGCGTGCAAACCTGCATTTCCGCTGCGTCAGGCGATTGCACACTCGACGTTTAAGAGTTACCCGTTGGTAACCTACGGTTTCGTAGGTTACGATAGCGTAGGTCTAGAACTGCAATCTGCTGGAAGGCAATAACGCGATGGCGATCACCGACCTCGATGTCTTCACACATCTGACGGACGCCGACATCGAAAACCTGGGCATTGAGCTGGATGCCATCCGCCGGGACATCGAAGACTCCCGTGGCGAGCGCGATGCCCGCTACATTCACCGCACCATCGCTGCGCAGCGTGCACTGGAGGTCGCGGGTCGACTCTTGCTGACTTTCAGCTCGCACCGGTCAGCCTGGTGGGCGGGGACCGCGACCCTTGGCGTGGCCAAGATCGTCGAGAACATGGAAATCGGCCACAACGTCATGCACGGCCAGTGGGACTGGATGAACGATCCAGAGATCCACTCCTCGTCGTGGGAGTGGGACATGAGCGGGTCGTCCAAGCATTGGCGCTACACCCACAACTTCGTGCACCACAAATACACCAACATCCTCGGCATGGACGACGACGTCGGCTACGGCCTGCTGCGCGTGACCCGCGACCATCCCTGGAAACGCTTCAACCTGTTCAACCTGCTGTACAACGCGATGCTTGCGTTGGGCTTCGAGTGGGGCGTCGGCCTCCAGCACGTGGAGATGGGCAAGATCGTCATGCGGCGGATGGACAGCGATGACGCCCGCGAGCGGGTCGAAGAGTTCCTGGCCAAGGCCGGCCGCCAGGTCTTCAAGGATTACGTCGCGTTCCCGGCACTGACGTCGCTGTCACCCGGCGCGAGCTACAAGTCGACGTTAAAGGCCAATGCGGTCGCCAACGTCATCCGCAACATTTGGGCCAACGCGGTGATCTTCTGCGGCCATTTCCCCGACGGCGCCGAGAAATTCACCAAGACCGACATGATTGGTGAGTCGAAGGGGCAGTGGTATCTGCGTCAGATGCTGGGTAGTGCGAACTTCAACGCCGGCCCGGCGATGCGGTTCATGAGCGGCAACCTGTGCCACCAGATCGAACACCACCTGTTCCCGGATCTGCCGAGCAACCGGTATGCCGAGATCTCTGTCCGGGTGCGCGAACTCTGCGACAAGTACGACTTGCCTTACACCACAGGGCCTTTCCTGGTGCAGTACGGCAAGACCTGGCGGACCATCGCCAAGCTGTCACTGCCGGACAAGTACCTGCGCGCCACCGCCGACAACGCGCCGGAGACACGCAGCGAGTCGATGTTCGCCGCGCTGGAGCCGGGTTTCGCCGGCGCCGATCCGGCGACCGGACGTCGCCGCGGTCTGAAGACCGCGATCGCCACCGTACGGGCCTGGCGCCGCGACAAGCGGGCCAAGCGCAACGGCGGCAACGAGCAATCGGCCGGACAGGACGATCTGGCCGCCTAAGCTTGGCGCGGTGGAGGTCGTCACAGCGCATCCGATCGTCGATGCCGTGCTGGATCGGCATCGCGATGCGTTAGGCGATGACCTGTCTGCTTACCGCAACCACGTGTACCGCTGCATCACCTATCACCAGCTGCTGCTTGGCTTTTCGATCCCTGACGTCGCAGCACTGGCCTGGGCGACGCACGATCTGGGCATCTGGACCGCCGGCACCTTGGACTACCTGACGCCGTCGGCCGACCTCGCGGCGGCGTACGCCGACGAGTTCGGCATCGCCGACATCGATCAGTTGCGCGCGTTGATCACCGAACACCACCGGCTGCGGCCAGTCGATGAGCACGTCACCGAGACGTTTCGCAGAGCCGACCTGGTCGACGTCAGCCATGGCCTGCTGCACAACCGAATCGGGCGATCAGCGGTCCGGGCCGCCGTCGCGCAGTTGCCGTACAGCGGATTCCACGTCTTCCTCGCCAAGGGGCTGACCGGGTACGCCCTACGCCACCCGCTGCGCCCCTTGCCGATGATGCGCTGGTAATCCGGCCCGCTCACGCGGTTTCGGTGATCGCGACCAACCGCTGCAACGTCGCCAACTGCTGCTCGTGGTCACCCTCGAGTTTTGCCAACAGCGTGGTGATGCCTGCCGCTCGGTAGCGGCTCACCCGTTCGGCGATAATGTCTTCTGTGCCAAGCAGATTCGTCAGCCGGCCCAGGTCCAACGGTACCGCGCTGCGGGCCTCGTCGTGCTTGCCGGCCTGCCATAATTCGGCGACCGTACCGACTTCGTCGCCGTAACCCAGTCGGGTGAACGCATCGTTGTAGAAGTTCTGCCCGCCTGAACCACCCGCGCCCATCGCGCCGATCGTGAACGCGTACCCGTCGGCGTGGCGCCGTGCGGCCGCGTCGGCGGAGGCCTGGTCGTCGTGGAACTCGACGGCGACGGGCGCAACCAGGTCCAGCGCATCAAGGGTGCGGCCGGCGCGCTGTGCGCCCTCGCGCAGCGGACCCAGGAACACGTCGGCGGCTTCGGGAATGAACGCGTTGCCCAGCCAGCCGTCGGCCGCTTCGCCGGTCAGCCGCAAGTTCTGCGGACCCATCGACGCCACGTAGATCGGAACGTGGGCGGGCCGCACCAGTGGCCGCAGCGCGGTGCCGCGACTGTCCGGCAATGGCAACGGGTAGACCTCACCGGCGTGCTCGAGCCGATCGCCGCGGCTGACCGTGCGGACGATCTCGATGGTCTCGCGGGTGGTCTGCACCGGCTTGCGAAAGCGCACGCCGTGCCAGCCCTCCATGACGCGTGGGCCCGACGTGCCGATCCCCAGGATGAAGCGACCTGCCGACAGCTCTTCGAGGCTCAAGGCCGACGTGGCCAGCAGCGCGGGGCTGCGCGAACCCAGTTGAACGACAAACGTTCCGAGTCGCACCGACGACGTCTTGGCGGCCAGGTAGGCCAGGCCGGTCAGCGCGTCGTAGCCCCAGACCTCGGGGATCCATAACGAGTCGACGCCGATCCGCTCGGCGGCCACCGCGAACTCGGTGGCGCCAGGTAACCGGGGTTCGATCATGGCGCCGACCTTCATGGCTGGCACACTACAGAGGCCGACATCGACGCCGGCGGGCAGTGAGAAGGGCGAACCATGCGCTATCGCGACTTACCCACAGTCGAAGCGACTCAGCGGGTTCGATGTGATGTCCCAACGGCATGGGCGCTGGTGACCGACATCAGCCTGCCGGTGCACTGCTCAACCGAACTGCAAGGCGTCGATTGGCTCGATGGCGCCACCGCCGTCGAAGTCGGCGCGCGTTTTCACGGCCGCAGTAAGCATGAGGCATTCGGGGAATGGTCGACAGTGTGCGAGGTCGTCGAAATCGAGGACCAACGCCGTTGGGTGTACAACGTTGTCGGACCTGAGGGAACCAGTGCGACGTGGGCGTTCGAGGTTGAGCCGACGAGCGATGGCGTCCTGGTCCGGCAGTGGGGCCGGATGGGCCCGGGCCCGTCCGGGCTGACGCCGGCGATCGTGGCGATGCCGGACAAGGAGGCCAGGATCGTCTCGAACCGGCTGGCCGAATGGCAGAAGAACATGCAGGCCAACCTGGAGTGGGTGCGGTCGCAGGCCGAGGGCTGACGGTTTACGTCTCGCGCATTGCGGAAAGCAGCCGGCGTGCGGCGCCGACGCGGCGGGCCGCAGGGCCGCTCAGGGTGTCCAGCGCGCATTCGGGATCGGCGGGTGGGCCCATGTGCCCGCAGCCCCGCGGGCAGTCTTTGATCGCTTCGGCGAGGTCGGAAAAAGCCACCACCACGTCATCGGGTTTGATGTGGGCCAGCCCGAACGAGCGGATCCCGGGGGTGTCGATCACCCAGCCGTCGTGATCGAACGGCAGCGCTACCGATTGCGTCGAGGTGTGCCGGCCCCTGCCGATATCGGTCACCTCGCCCACGGCTCGATGCGCTTCGGGCACAAGGCGATTCACCAACGTCGACTTGCCCACTCCGGAATGACCCAGTAGCACGGTGATTTTGCCGGCCAGCAGGTGCGCCACCGCGTCCAGTGGATCGTCGCGGCCCGCGATGATCACCTCGAGATCCAGGTCGGCGTATTGCTCGGCGAACGGCGCGGCGGGGGCGAGATCGGTCTTGGTCAGGCACAGAATCGGGGTGAGCCCGCCGGTGTAGGCGGCGATCAACGTGCGATCGACCAGCCCGGTACGCGGCGGCGGGTCGGCCAACGCCACGACGATCAGCAGCTGATCGGCGTTGGCGACGACCACCCGTTCGGTGGGATCGGTGTCATCGGCGGTGCGCCGCAACACTGTTCGCCGCGGTCCGCGACGGACGATGCGGGCCAAGGTGTCGGTGCGGCCGGATAGGTCGCCGACGATGTCGACGTCGTCGCCGACGACGATCGGTGTGCGGCCCAGTTCGCGGGCCCGCATCGCGGTGACATGTCGGTCTATGTCGCCGCCGAGCACACATCCCCAGCGGCCGCGGTCGACGCTGACCACCATCGCCTGCTCGGCGTCGGCATGTTCCGGGCGGGTTTTGGTCCGTGGTCGCGAACCCTTATGGGAGCGCATCTTGGCGTCGGACTCGTCGTAGTCGCCGGGCCTCAACCGCTGGACTCCTGATCGACCATGGCGGTCCACATTCGAGGGAAATTCGGCAGCGTCTTGGCGGTGGTCTCGATGTCGTCGACCTCGACGCCGGCCACCCGCAGGCCGACGATCGCACCGGCCGTCGCCATCCGGTGATCGGCGTAGGACTGCCAGGTGCCCGCCCGTAGCGGCGTCGCGGTGATCTCCAGCCCGTCGGCGGTTTCGCGACAGTCGCCGCCCAGCCGGTTGATCTCGGTGCTCAACGCGGCCAGCCGGTCGGTCTCGTGGCCGCGCAGGTGGGCGACGCCGGACAGCCTTGAGACCGAACCGGGGGCGGCCAGAGCCGCGAGCACCGCCACCGACGGCGTGAGCTCGCCGACGTCGCGCAGGTTGACGTCAAAACCCGGATAGGACTGCGGCCCCCGGACTTCCAGGAACGAGTCATCCTGTTTCACAACGCAATTCAGTTGCCGCAGGATACTCAGGATCGCGTCGGCGGGTTGGATGCTGACCGCCGGCCAACCGGTAATGCGAATTGTGCCCGCGCTGACCACAGCCGCGGCGATGAACGGGACGGCATTCGACAGGTCTGGCTCGATATGCCAGTGCCGGGCCGCGACGGGGCCCGGCCGAACGTGCCAGCGATTCGCGGTGGTGTCGTCGACATCGACGCCGGCTTGGCGAAGCATGGCGACCGTCATCGCGATATGCGGGGCCGACGGCAGCGCCTCACCGACGTGCTGCACCGTCAGGCCGTCGATGAACGATGCTCCGGCCAGCAACAGCCCGGAGACGAACTGCGACGACGCCGAGGCGTCGATCTCCACCGCCCCGCCGGCGACCGATCCGGCGCCGCGCACCTCGAACGGCAGGCCGTCGCCATCGACGTCGACGCCCAGACCGCGCAGCGCATTCAGCAACGGCACGATCGGGCGGACCCGGGCCTGCTCGTCGCCGTCGAACGTGACGGTAGCCACGCCCAGCGCCGCCAGCGGCGGGACGAAGCGCAACACCGTGCCGGCCAGGCCGCAGTCGACGCGGGCGTCGGGTGGCGGGGCGATCGTCCCGCTGACCGCGAGCTCGTCGGACGGACCGTCGACCCGCAGGCCCAGCGCTTCGAGTGCACCGATCATCAGGTCGGTGTCGCGGCTGCGCAGTGCACCGCTGATGGTCGAGACACCGCCGGTGGCCGCGGCCAGCGCCGCGAGCACCAATGCCCGGTTGGTCTGCGATTTCGAGCCGGGCACCGTCACCGTCGCGTCTACCGGCCGCGAGCTAGAGGGGGCGGGCCAGGTATTCACGTGCTCCATCATTGCCTACCGGGCAACATGGAGATATGTGCGGACGATTCGCGGTGACGACCGACCCGGCAGTGCTGGCCGAAAAGATCGAGGCGATCAACGAAGCGCGCGCGGCCGAGTCGACGGGCCCGAACTACAACGTGGCGCCCACCACGACCATCACCACCGTGGTCCGCCGCCACGAGGAACCCGACGACGAACCCACCAGGCGAGTCCGGTCCATGCGCTGGGGATTGATACCGCCGTGGGTCAAGGCAGGGTCCGACGGTGCCCCGGAATCCAAGGGTCCGCTGCTGATCAACGCCAGGGCCGAGAAGGTCACCACCTCGCCGGCGTTTCGCGCCAGCGCCAAATCCAAACGCTGCCTGATCCCCATGGACGGCTACTACGAATGGCGCGCCAACGGCGATACCGACTCCGGCAAGAAAGCCCGCAAGACGCCTTTCTTTCTGCACCGCGCCGACGGCGAGATGCTGTTCATGGCCGGGCTGTGGTCAGTGTGGAAGCCCGCGAAGGACGCGACGCCGCTGCTGAGTTGCACCATCATCACCACCGATGCCGTCGGCGGGCTGGCCGAGATCCACGACCGGATGCCGTTGATCGTGCCCGCGCGTGACTGGGATCGCTGGCTGGACCCCGACGCTCCGCCCGACCTCGACTTCCTGGCCGCTCCACCGAGCGTCGACGGCATCGAAATGCGGGAGATCTCCACGCTGGTCAATAACATCCGCAACAACGGGCCCGAGCTGCTGGAGCCGGCCGAGCCGCAGCCCGAACAAGCCACGCTGCTCTAGTTGTCGGCCGCGAACAACGGTCCGCACAACTTTGTCCGTCAGCGACGGTTCCCGGCGCGCAACTCCGGACTTAGCATGCGTGTGTGAATGCCTCGTATACATACACGTTCGATGACATCCGGAACCGTCCGGTCGCGGTGATCGGCGCGGGGACGCTGGGACGGCGTATCGCGCTGATGTTCGCCAGCCGTGGCGGAACCGTGCGAATCTACGCCCGCCGCGACGAGCAGCTGGGAGCCGCGAAACAGTATGT
>JGI12712J15308_10000272_pt1 | contig 15432 bp, 17 predicted proteins | sample JacPin_JW_Ref_O2_FD_15308 | JGI IMG/M metagenome (IMG submission 15308) | reverse complement strand
CTGAAACCGGGATCGTCGGGCGGGAGTGCGGCGGGGGCGGATGTGCTGTTTACGGCGTCGGCGGGAACGCTTTCGAGCCGCACGGTGACGACGAATTCGTCGGGAAATGCAGCAGTAGTGCTGACATTGCCAGCTAATGCGGGCGCGTTGCAAGTGACCGCCGAGGGTCCGTATGGGTTGGGACATCCGAAGGTGACGTTCACGGTGACGGTGCAGTAAAGAGGCAGTGAATAGACAAGTTCAGAGTAACGGCTAGAGTCCAGGATCGCGGGCATCGTTAGCCAGTCGTTGCCTCTTGTTCCTGGGTCCTCGGTAGTCGATTAGCGTTTGCAAAGGCATATCCGGAATCGGAACGGTGAGCAAAGTGATATCCATCTCATCGGCTTCGGTTGTCTTTGTAAAGTTCCTGATCTCACCACGATAAACCGTCTGTCGAATCACGAACGTTTTTACAATCACGTCCAAATCCCTCCAACGCAGGGCCAGGAGTTCGGTTGGCCGGAAAGCGCAGGCAACAGCTACGCGGACCATCGGGTGGTAGGGCAGCTTCGGCTCTGCGACCACGGCACGGAACTGCTCGGCCGTGAGAACGTCCTTGGCTACTTGTGTTGTCCTGGGCGAGTCAAGCTTGTTAGCAGGGCTCCTCATCAAATGGCTTGGTCCCAAGCCTCTGCTAACATGCATTTCAGGTAGAATTTGGAGTGCGGCACGAGAGTCTTGCTGTCTTGCTGTGGGTTTTGGCGAGTTCATTCGACCACATTTGCATCGCAACTTTATCCAAGCGGTCGAGGGGACACTGGGCCGCATTTTGCGAAGATAGGAGAGAGCGTATGCAAGGCAGATGCTTTGCTGATGGAACGAAGCTTAGCCTCGCGCAAAGGCCACCAGCGCGTCTCTGCGAACTTCTTCAGGGTGGTGCCGGGGGCCGGCCGAGCGCTGAGGCATCCTCCAGTGACGCGCTGGATCTCACCAACGTGCCATATGATAAGTCGTTTGTTTTCATAGCGGGCGGTTAGCTCAGCTGGTTAGAGCGCCTGCCTTACAAGCGGGCCCAAATTTCATCTAAGTCATTGCTTCGGTTGCGGTTACTGAGTTCCAGCCTTGCCCTGCTCCAAAGTTGATCCAAAACTACAAACTACGTCTGATACAGGTGCGCCCGAGCTACTCTTCCACAAGTCGGCAATGTGATGAACTGCTTCAATCCACATGCTCCCCTTCTGCCATAAAGCTTTGCTCCGAGGGAGGCAGCCGGTCACCCGGCCGCGCCCAGAACACGTACAACGTCGGCCACAGGATCACGCTCACCAATAACTCCACGATCAGCCCGCCCACAATCACAATGGCAAAAGGCCGCTGCGAGTCCGATCCAATATCGTGCGACATCGCCGCCGGCAGGAGACCGAGCGTCGCCACAATCATAGTCATCATGATGGGACGCAGCCGGAGCTCCGCGCCTTCCTTTGCCGCCTCGCGGACGGGCAGCCCGCGCGTGCGGAGCTGATTGATGTATTCGACCATGATCATGCCAATCTCGACCGAAACTCCGATCAGCGCCAGAAATCCCAGTCCTGACGACACGCTGAAATGTGTGCCTGTCAGCAACAGGCTAAGAAACCCGCCCAGCGGAGAGAGCGCCACGACCGCCAGGATCAGGAAAACCCACTTCCACGAGCCAAACGCTGCATAAAGGATGAATGCCATGAGGAGCAATGTGATTGGCACAATGAATGCCAGGCGGCGGTTGGCGCGCTGCTGACTTTCATATTCGCCCGTCCAGTCCAGGTGATAGCCCTCGGGAAACTGCACTTTCTGCCCCACCTGTTCTATCGCCTGCCGCACCGTGCTGCCCAGATCGCGCCCGCGCACGCTGTATTTGATCGCGATATAACGCGAGTTGCCTTCGCGATAAATCGTGGACGCTCCGTCATCCAGGCGAATGTGACTCACCTGGCTCAGCGCGACCCGCTCGCCAGAGGGGGCAAGAATCCTGATGTTACCAATATCCTCCACCGAGGCACGGAACTGCGGCTGGTAGCGCACTACCAAGTCGTAGCGCTGTTCGCCGATCAGAATCTGGCTCAGGGCCTTCCCACCCACCGCTCCTTCCACCGCATCCTGAATATCGCTTACGTTGATTCCGAAGCGACCGGCCGCCGCTCGATCCACCACCAGATTCACATTCGGCTGTCCCCGCACCTGAAACGTGCCCAGGTCGGCCACGCCTGGTATCTGGCTCATCACGGCCTGCATCTCTTCGGCTTTTTGCTCCAGCGTCTTAAGGTCGGGTCCGAAGAGCTTTACCGCCAATTCACCTTTCACGCCGCTGACAGCTTCTTCCACATTGTCGGAAATCGGTTGCGAGAAATTCCAATCCACGCCGGGAAACTTATTTAGTGCTGCATCCATCGCTGCGATCAGCTCATCCTTGGTGTGGTATTCCTTCCTCCACTTCTCCCGCGGCAGCAGGTCGACGAAAAATTCTGTGTTGTAGAAACCACTCGCATCGCTGCCGTCATCCGGACGCCCCACCTGGCTCACTATTCGCGTAACTTCTGGAAATCCTGCTAGCACCAGCCGCGTCTTATTCGCCAGATCAATGCCTGCGGAGGGCCCGGTGCTCGGAGCCAGTGTTCCGCGCACCCAGATTGCGCCTTCGTCCAAATGTGGCAAGAATTCTGACCCAATAATTCCACTGAAGACCAGAAGCACCATCCCTGCCAGAGCCAGCAATCCCATGCCAAGAGTGAATTTGATGTGGTCGAAGCACCAGTCGAGCGAGCGCCCGTAGCTGCGGTTCAGCCATTGCAGCACCGGGTTCCGCCATTCTTTTATCTCGCTGCTGAACAGCATGCTGCAGAGCACGGGCGCGATGAACAGAGCGAACACCAGCGCCCCCAGCAGGGCAAACGCCACCGTCCAGGCCATCGGACTGAACAGCCGCCCCTCAACCCGCTGCAAAGTAAAGATGGGAAGGTACGAAACAATGATGATAATGCGCGCGAAGAACACCGGTTTCTGCACTTCGTGCGCCGCCGTGGCGATCACTTCCATGAACGTTTTGTTCTGTCCGCCAAACGAAGTGTGGCGCAGGATGTTCTCCACCATCACCACCGACCCATCCACCACCATGCCGAAGTCGAGCGCCCCCAGCGACAGCAGGTTCGCCGGGATTTGCCGCAGGTCCAGCAGAATTGCAGCGAACAGGAGCGAGAAGGGAATCGTGACAGCGACAATCAGCGCACTGCGCACATTCCCCAGAAATAGAAATAGAATCAGCGTGACCAGCAACACTCCGTCGGTCAAATTACGCAGCACCGTGTGCGTCGTTTGCTTCATCAGTTCGCTGCGGTCAAGATGGGGAACCAACTCCACTCCCACAGGCAGCAATCCGTGGTGCCCACCTGTCCCGTTCAATTCGTCAATCTTCTTGTGCAGCGCGTCCAGCGTCGTCTCCGCCACCGCGCCCTTGCGCAACAGGACAATGCCTTCCACCACGTCGTCGCTGTCGATGATGGTTCCGTCTTCTTTGTGAATGGTTTTACCTAGCTGTCCCAGTCGGACTTTCGGGGCCTGCACAACTCTTCCCAAGTCCTTCGCCCGCACCGGCGTCCCGTTCTGCACCTTCACCACGGTCGCAGCTATGTCGTCGGTGGACTCCATCAACCCCACAGCGCGCACATTCAGCGCCTGTTCTCCGCGCTCAATAAACCCGCCACCAGCATTGACATTGTTTGCTGTCAGCGCCTGCTCGACTTGCGCCAGAGACAACCCGTAGGAAACCAGTTTCCCCGGATCCACCTGCACCTGATACTGGCGCGTCGGTCCGCCAAATGGATTTACATCCACAACATTGGGCACGGATTTCAACTGGTTCACCACAAACCAATCATTCAGGGTCTTCAGTTCCATCACGTCATAGCGTGGATTAGTGCTGGTCAGCGTGTAGAACATGATCTGCCCGGTCGGGCTGTAATCCGGCCCAATCCCGGGATTTACTCCCCCCGGCAGCGTCACCATTTGCAGACGATTGAGCACTTCTTGCCTCGCGTTGAAAGTGGTGATGTCGTCGTCGTAGATGATGGTGATCATTGATAGGCCGGATAACGACACCGAACGCAAATGCGTAAGGTGCGCCACTCCGTTCAGCTCAACTTCCAGTGGTACGGTAATCTGCTGCTCCACTTCTTCGGCGGCGTGTCCGGGCCATTGCGTAATGATCTGGGCGTAGGTGTCGGCCACGTCGGGATAGGCTTCAATCGGCAGGTTGTGAAACGAAACAATCCCCCATACGAACAACACCAGCGCCCCGCCCAAGACCATCAGGCGATTGCGCAGCGCGAAATCGATCATCCTTCGGATCATCTATTTCTTCTCCGCTACGCCGCTGGAGAACTCAAGCGCGTTCATCACAACTTCGTCGCCCGGCTTCACGCCCTCGCGAATCTCTTGCATGCCATCCGGAGTCAATCCGTCAGCCTGAACCACGACGCGCCGGAAATTCTTGTCGNCTTCCTTGCGGAAGACCCAGTCCTTATCGTGCAANCGCATGATCGCGGTTGCCGGCACCACCACGCGANTCGTCGTCCTCCGCGACCGGAACTTGGCCACTGCAAACATTCCGGGACGCAAAGCTCCGTCCTGATTAGGCAACACAATTCTCACTTTCGCCGAACGCGTCCCTGGGTCCAGCACCCGCGAAATATCCGCTACCGTTCCGTGAAACACGCGCTCTCCAAACGCATTGAGGTGGATGGTCGCTGAGTCGCCGAGATGCACGTCCACCAGATCATTCTCGAAAACATCGGACACCACCCACACCTGGCTCAGATCGGCGATCGTGAAAAGATTCGGTGTATTGTCCAAGCTCTTCACGCCTTCAGATCCGGCCACGTTCTGCTCCACAATCGTGCCCGCGACTGGCGCTCGCACATCGATCAGCGGGCTCGGATGCGCCGGATCGGCGCCCAACACCCGCACGTGCTGCTCCGTAGTCCCCACATCTACCTTCGCTTTGTCTTCTAAATCCTGTGCCGTTTCCAGGTCCTTCGCTGCAATCGCGCCGCGGTCGTAAAGCATCTGCGAGCGATCAAGCGCCTTGCGCGAAAGCACCTCATCGGCCACTGCCTTCTGATATTCCGACGTCGCCAGCGACAGATCTGGGCTCGAAATCATCAGAAGCGTCTGCCCCTTTTTTACAGAATCACCAAGCTTCACCTTCAGGTCGACGACTCGTCCTCCGCCGAGCGACGTCACGTGGATCGTGCGGGTCACATCCGGAGTCACCGTTCCGTTCGCTGTCAGCTCGGTCGACAACGCCCGCGTTTCCGCCTTCATTGTCTTAAATATTTCCGGATGCTCGAGCGAAAAAACATCGGGATCATCTGTGACCGGAGCCTTGCTCGCGGACGCCGGAGTCTCCTTCGAACAACCCAGCCCAGCCACCAGAGCCGCCATCAGAATCACAGGCGGAGGCCAAACTGCACGTCGCCACATCCCCCTTGTCCGCGATCGGGGCGCCACGGAATAGGAAAAGGCAGAATGCCCGCTGCAGCAACGTCCGAATTTGCCCCCTCGACATGCCTCTGAAATCAAGAACCTGCAAGCGTCCATCGTCATCGACCAACCTCACTCTCCAGTAAGGATCCTTCTGCCGAAGCTTCCAATATCCCNTGTCCGAGCTTAGCAATAATCTGGGTAAGAACTCCATGAGGCCTGGCATAATCGGACGAACTCATGTTGTGAATGATCAAAAACCGGGACAAGACATAGCGACGCAACGACTCAGGCAACCGGCGAATCACCACCTCAACGAGAAAACCACTTGCCTCGTTCGATTTACGGGTGGTCGAGCAAACCGGAAGCTGGGCGGTTGTTGTCATAATATCTTTTTACGCTCGATGCGTATTTGTAACCTGTTGATATTGAGGTCAATTGGTAAGCGGTTGTGAAATAATCCGGACGGCGAGACAGTTACGTTCTACGACGGGTCGGCCGCCATGGGAAGCAGTCTCACGACAACGGGAGTCGCGACATACCTCACCTCAACTCTCACGGCGAGGTTGCATGCCATCAAGGCTACCTACGTCGGCGACGCAACATTCAAATTGAGTTCCGGAACGATGACGCAGATCGTAAATCTGTNTCCTTCCACCACGAACGTGCCGACTTCGAGGCTGAATCCTTCGATCTATGGCCAGGCAGTAACGTTGGCCACAATCGTGACGTCGACCGCACCTTCTCCTCCAACGGGGACTGTCGTGTTCAAGAACGGGACCACATCGGTGGGATCGGGCACACTGAGTACGCCGGGAGTAGCGACAGTGACTACGAGAACCCTGCCTGCAGGATCGCTATCAATCACTTCGACGCACAACGGCGACTCGGAAACAGGGAAAAGCACGTCTACGGTACTGTCACAGACCGTGACTCGGACGACAAGCGCGACCACGATGAAGTCGTCGCTGAATCCTTCATTGAGTCGACAAACTGTCCCAGCGCTATTTATGACGGAACATCCAACATCAGAGGCAGCACCTNAGGCACGTTAGTGCAGAAAGTTAATTGAACTGGCCCATCGCGATGGTGCGACGCCGGGAGTCTCGCCAAGCAGAAATGGCCGTCCAAACTCCGCGCGGTCCATAAGACGGCGGGCTATAAGCGGTTGTGAAATAATGGAGTTGTCAAGGATGGGGCGGTTAGCTCAGCTGGTTAGAGCGCCTGCCTTACAAGCAGGAGGTCGCAGGTTCGAGTCCTGCACTGCCCACCAAGCCCAAATATCCCAGCGAAACGCAATTTTTCACAGACAGTGAACATCTCTGTGAACAATTTTTGGGTTTCCGAGATTGGCGGTATTTAACTCTGGAAACCCGTACGATCCGGACCGTACGTCGTACGTCTGGGGATTCGCCCCCAAAGGGTGCAGTAGTCAAATTAAAACCGACTTCGACAACAAACTGACTCATCTGAAACCCCAAGAGGGCGAGTACTACCTCCCCTATGCAGGCAGATGGGAAGCGGTGGGCCACGATGCCTTGCGTGCTCTGCACGCCCAAGCTGTTAAGGAAAAACGGAAAAACTGCTCCCGCTCACCAAACTTCAACTTTCTGAGACCCATCCCGCAACGGGGGGCCGGCCCAACTGTGCGGTGGGTGACGTTGCCCGTGCACCTCAGCAACGTTGGAAACCACTCTCCTCTGGTTCGAACTGCGTCATAATATCAGGGCATGTGCGCCGTCTCCTCCGATAGGTTGCCCCTGGTTGTGGAACCCGAGCTTGAGCAGGAAAAGAACCACGACCCCTCCGGTCCACGCATCCGGTGCCCCAAATGTGGTTGGTCACCTCGCAAGGAAGACCGCTGGGCGTGTGATTGCGGGCATCACTGGAACACGTTCGATACTGGGGGTATCTGCCCATCGTGCCTTCATCAGTGGGCGTCGACGCAATGCCACTCGTGCCTAGGATGGTCGGCGCATTCGGATTGGTATGGGAAGTGACTCGGCTTCCTCACGGGCGAGGTTGCAAGAGCAAAAAAGGCTTGTTTACGTTGGGAGCACTGGCCAAGATAGCGCCATGCTGGCGAGATAGCAGGCCAAAGAAATGCTGATGCCTGCTAGAGGCGCGCTGAAAAAATAGAGCTTGCAGAGCACAACAAGACCACCAAGCATTGCCAGCCCGACAACGAGCAGGAACGGTGACTGAAAGAGGAGTCGGCCGTGAGCCAATGCGAGATAACCGAAAACCAAGCCGAACAAAATAAGTCCCATGCTATGGCTGGCATTGAAGCCCACCCAACATCGCCACATTGTTGTTTCTTTCGTAATGACAGGCGAAATCTGGCTCATGCTGATTCGCAGAGCGGGGTCACGGGGTATGAGCATTGGTCCCCAGAACGTATAGACAAGGTGAACGACTCCGAGCGTAAAGACAATACTCGCACTGAGAACCATGAGAATTCTGGCAGGCAAGATGGACCTTCTTTTTTGTGGGCCTAACGCCAAGGCTTGTTTCCAGAGTGATACATCGATTGCTTCTCTCGATCCGCTAACCCCTGCAATATGCGAGGTCTTCAAGACGGGGGGAGGTCGCCCTAGCTCTGAATCCGAAGCCTGCCTTCGGATTCACTTCGGCAGCAGATCCCGTATTGTTGCCAGAGCCGAAACCACGGACTATTCGCGAGCATTTCGTCGTGCCTTCGATTCGCAGCAGAGATGTCGCCTGGGCTGAGTGGCCTTATGTCCGGCGCTTCGAACATTTCGTATAGCTGCTCAATCTCGTCAATAATGCGTTCGACGTCCATACGTCACAATCATCTAAGAGAAGACGCCGAGCCGTCAACCTGAAACGGCATCTGCGCACTTCCACAGTGGTCCGTTAGGCAGTTCCTCCGGGTCAGGATCGGCGCATATGGTGGTAGTGAGCAGCTTTCGGGGATGGCTGATCGAACAAGGGAGCGTCCCGTGCCTCGAATGAGTTTGAGCGCTTTCGTTTGTGGGAACTCAATTCGTTGATTCCGGACACAAAGACCGAGTTCCAAAGCAATAGGTCAACTCTCGTGATTCCAAGTTGACAAGTTGAAATGTGATTCCACGAAAAGACCAGAGATCACTGAAGGCTGATTTCACGTGACGATTTCTCGCACGGTCTTCGGATTCCCGCAGGATGTCCCAGTGCCGCTTGGCGCAGAACTCNCGCAACTGGCGCAACTGCTTCTCGGGGTATTGCCGAACACTCGGCCTCGACTGTGCTAAATTGACCATTCTTTTTCCGGGAACTGCTGCATCATCACCGACGCCAGACTGTAATGATGCCTGATCTCACATAGCGATAACGACGGATGCGACCTTTATCATGGACCCTCTCCTCCTGTCTCGCGAGTCACTCCTGCCATACGCGAACACGCTGTCCTCGGTGTTCGGATTGCGTAGCAAACCCAAGTGAACTTTCCTCTGCATAGCAATGTGTGCGACGATTACCGATACAGCTCTCAGACCCCGAGAAGTTCCCGTGACACGAGATGAACGCTGCACCTAGAGCCTGCCATCAGAGCTAATGCCCGCCTTCTCATATTCCGTGATTACCCAGTTGTCCCGTGGCCAGGTCTGGAACTTGCTCACCGAGATCACCAACTGGCCGAAGTTCTCCGCTATGTATTCCGATCTGCACTGGGACGGCACGCCATGGGCAGAAGGTAGCGCAATCGTCGGTCAGCTTAACTACCCCATAGAGGTCTTTGGTCGATATGTGATCAAGAAGTGCGATCCTCCAGCGCTGATTCGATACTTGTCACAGACTCGACGCGCGGGATTTGCGACCGAAAGGACGATCACGCTGGAACAACTAGTAGAGGGAACGATGATCCGGGTTGATGCATTCATTGTAGGCACACCCGAGATGCCGGGGGGAGGAGCGGAATTCCTGAAAAGTCTCACTACAAAGTGGTTCGATGAGTTTGCTCGTTTCTGTGACAGGCAAAACAGCCCCCTACACTGACGCCAATGCGCCAATCCTCATGCAGAATTCGATAAAAGAACGCATCGCAAAGTTGCGAGAAGAAATAGCGCAGATTAGCGAAGCGAACCGACTGCACTTGCAAAGCGGCAAAAAGATGCCCGGCGCAGCGGGGGATCAACAGCGTCGGCTTCAAAGGTTGCAGGAAATTCTGGACGAATTGATGTCGCTGACCGACTGGAAAAAGGTGTGATTTGGTGATTCGGGGGCTTCCCACTTGGGGTGTGTCGCTTCCCTGAGATTCAAATCCGAGATCGCCTTCCCCGACTCAGTCGCCGGAGATCAAGTCATGCGGCGGTAGGTGTAGATCGATCCAACGGGCTCAAGGAATTTACGATGCTGGGTCTTGGCAAAACAATCCTTTCCGCCATGGTTGACCACATACATTGCCAATTCAAGCCGACTCCAGACCCCCAGCTTGTTAAATGCACGGCGCAAATGATTCTTGATCATTTGTTCGCTGATGCCGACGATCTTGCCAATTTCGCGATTAGTGCGGCCTTCCCAGACTAGAATCGAAATCCGACTTTCCGTTGGGTTGAGATCGTTCCACAATGTCATGACTGCACCTTCTCCTGCGCAAAAATAACGAGCCAGCTTCACTCGTTTTCGCCCATCAAGGATTCTGGCGTGACAAAATAGCCCGCGCAGATGTTGTTTTACAGTGCGCGGACTGATGTTCAGCTCGCCTGCGATTTCCTTATTACTGCAACCTTGCACTAGCAAATTCAAAACCTGCTGGTCACGAGGCGTGACTTTGGCTTTATCGAATTTGGTCATGATTTGTTCCTCGGGCTGGACCGTACGGTCAACCGCGGATTCTCGTTAGCATGCCTTCCGGCGAATCGTTCGCAAGCGGAAGGTTTGAACTCCAGTGACATTCGTCCGCGCCCCACAACTCATTTGTCCTATGCGACATTGAGTTCTTCGATTCTTGTGCTTCGCGATTCCAACATTTTGTGATGGTATTCGTCCAAATCCTTGGCCATCTCTCGGGCTATTCCTCGAATCGCAATCACGCGTTTGGCGCATTGCGAGCCTTCCTTCAAATGGTCGCTCAGAAGATCGCACTGGCCGCTGATGACAGCCAGTTTATTGACAAGATCACGCAACATCGAGAGCGTAAGCTTCAGTCGCGGATCAATAGATCTCGCCATGGTGTAAGACCACCTTACTTACGCTGATCATTAACAGTGTCACTCGGATTGTTTGGGTTAGAGTGTACAAAATTGAACAGCTATTGAAATTGGCAAGGGATATCTTGTTTCTAGTTTCAGTTATGACGGGAGGAACTGCGGTCATGGGTGAATGGCGAACTCTCCCGCCATTCGGGACGCTCAAGGCCGATTCATTCTCCTGTTTCATCGATCTACCTTCACGCCGAACTCCCCAAGAGTTCGGCTTTTTTGTGCCAAGTTCTGTTTGTTCCCAACTGCGGGGTCATTTTTCCACTCCCCGATGTTTCATCTGTCACAGAGAGAGCCTAAAAGCGGACGCAGATGATCAATGCACTGTCGGGAAAATACGAAAATACCTCGGACCTACCTGCCCCCCCAGTGAGCGCTCTTGCTCAGTTTTGGGGTTGCGCTTCACATTAGGCTATGGACGGTACGATGGGGCTCAGAACTCTTGTCGATGGAGCGAATCGGGCAAGCCCTACGCTTTCCTGCGATCAGGCGAGACAAACGGATACCTACAATGTACAAGATAGAGAAAACCGATTTGGGGTTTCAGCTCACCTTCGGCGGCGACATGACGGAAGCCGAACTCCAGACGTGGTACGAGGAAAGTGCGGAAGTTCTGACTGGAGTGCATCTACCATTCGGCGTAATCATCGATATGAGGACGCTGGCCCCACTCCCAATCGAGGCCCAAACGGTGATGATCAAGGGCCAAGCAATGTATCGAAGCTGTGGTATGCAACGCTCCTGCGTTATTCTGGAAGACGCGATTACCACAATTCAGTTTATGCGGCTGGCGAAGCAGTCCGGAATTTTTAAACACGAGCGCTATATAAATGCGTCGGCACACAAAGATTGGCGACAAGTGGCGCGAAGTTGGGTCAGAGACGCTGTCGCTCCCCCGCAGTGAGAGGGTTTTGCTCGGCAATCTCTACGTCTCTGTAATGAGTACGATCGTACGATCACTACAAATAGCGCGTCTGTGACCGCCATAATTGCGGCATGGCAAACCGGCAAACTCAACAATTGCGAGGAAGAGCCGGAGTAAAGCGGGTCAACGGGTCAACGTGAAAGCCGATCCGAAAACTTTCAAACTTTCCATCTACATTGGCAGGTTCCAAGCGTTCCAACCGCGTTCACGTTGATGTGCGTCTCATAGCAGCGAAGTAACGTGGGAAATGTGAGGCGTATCATTACGCTCACAAGGGGAAGAATCGAAGAATCGGNNTTGACGCGTCTGGATGCGATACTGTCCGCTGCGGACTAAGACAATGAACCGACCAGCAATAATCTCTCTCACGTTCGATGACGGGCTTCGCTGCCAGTTCGAGCACGCTGTTCCTATTCTCGACAAGCATGGCTTCTCCGCTACGTTCTTCTTGGTCGCCAACACTGACGCGATCCACACCGATGGAACCCCACACCCCGACTGGCCAAAGATTAACTGGAGCGAGGAAGATAACCAACTTCTCAGAGACATGGTAGGGCGAGGACACGAGATTGGCGCTCACAGCGTCCACCATAGGCATCCTTTTCTGGATGCTGACCCGAGGCTCGAAGCCGAGGCTTCAAAGGCATGGATTGAAACTCGATTGGGCCTACCAATTCCCTCGTACTGCTATCCGTTTTACTACATCAAGCCGCCGATCAAGGATGCCGTAATCAGTGCGGGATACAAGCAAGCGCGTGGTGGGGCAGGATGTTCGTACTATCCGCAGAGTCCTCAGGATTGGTTCAACGTAGACTGTCGCCAGATCGCAAAGGAAGAGAATGTCAGAGGATGGATGCGACCTAACTGTTGGCACGTCCTGACGTACCACGGAATCGGAGATGAGCGCGACGGCTGGGAGCCGATCACCATTGCCGAGTTTGACAAACATATGGCGGAACTGGCGAAGCATCGGGACTCAGGTGCCGTAGAGGTTGTCACCTTCAAAGAGGGCGCAGAACGCTTACGGAAGGCGAGATAAACCGATAAACCTACCAGGCGCATCGCCCACCCGTGCGATCCACAACACCATCGTGGCAGAAAGAGTGCGGGCGGTATGGGTAAGATCGTTGGCATCGGCTCATTGTTTAATGTTTTAATCGCGCGGAAACGCTTTGCTACCAAATCCATTTTGTACAAGACCGTAATACTCGCGGCATGTGGTGCAGCAGCCGCGGCTTCTGGGAAGTCTTCGCACGTCAAGAGCTACAGGTCCATCGGAAAACCGATGTAGTCGTTGCCTTGTTGCCTCGGTAAAAGCCTTTGAATCTGCGATACAGATAACGTCATCGTGGTTCTCAGCCTACATTGTGTCCTCAATGGTCAATGATCTATTGGAGCGTTTTCATCGCGCTGCCGCCTCAGCCAGAAATACCCCGTTTGCCTCGCGATGAAGTCAACGCCATTTCCATGACTGTTTCCAAACCTGAACAAGCGTTTGCATCCGCCGCGGGCTCGGAATGCGACTGCAAATGAAGGGGCCCCGGTTTGCCTTGCTGGTAAAAGTCTCGCACGGCGGGCAAGCTAAGGTGCGCGAAAGTCTGTCGGAGTTCCTTGACGTTCTCCTTGCCAACATCTCCGCTCTTCCCTAGTCCTGTAAAGGCGGTTCAAACCAGCCGGAACCATGTCAAAGGGCGCATCACCCCTGAAGTGACTCTTGCACGGGGCGCCTCCGCGCTCTGGTTAAACGGGACACGCTTTATTCATAGCGGAGAGCTTCGGCGGGTGGGACGGCGATTGCGTGGCGGGCGGGCAATAGGCAGGCGAGGAGTGCGCCGAGAGCGAGAAGTGCCGCGGCTGCGAACAGACTGCCTGCGGCAAAGGCGCTTTGCATCCAATGGGCGAGGACGGCGCCGAGAAAGCTGTCAAAGGCAAGGCCGATAACAATGCCCGCGGCCGCGCTGACGAGCGCGATGCGCGCGGCGACCCACAGGACGTGCGCGCGCGGCGCGCCGAGCGCCAGGCGGACGCCGAACTCCGTAGTGCGCCGCGCGACGGTGTAAGCGACGACGCTGAAGATGCCCACCAGCGCGAGCGCGAGCGCCATGGCAGAGAAGACACCGAACAATATGGAGAAAAGTCGCTGGCGGCTGTACTGTGCGTCGCGCTCGATGGCTTCGTTCAGAGTGAAGGCGCCTTTGGAGATCTGCTGGTCGGAAGCGACGGATGCGACCGCGGCGCGGATGGAGTGCAGGCAGGTGAGCGGATCGCCCTGGGTGCGGACGAAGAACTCCACGTGTTGCCGCATTAGGGTGGTGTACGGAAGGTAGATGGCGGGGACGACGGGGCGACCGATGCCGTCGTTGCGCGCATCGCCGACGACGCCGACGATCTGACGCCACTCGGTGCTTTGCGCAGAACTCGCCGTGAAGCGATTCTGAAAGGGGAGAGCGGGAATGCGTAGCTGCCGGCCCAGGGCATTGGAGGAGGAGAGATAGCGTGTCGCGAAAGCCCGATTGACGACGGCGATGAAGTCTCCGCTGCTGTTTTCACCCGTAGTCCAAACACGGCCCTGCAGCAGCGGGATGCGGAGCGCAGCGAAATACTGCTGGCCGACCAACATCACACGAGCCTGCGGCTGCTCGCGATCGCCAGTTCCGTCAATGTTGAAGGAGCTCTCAGTGTCTACCGGGTCACTGAAGGGCGGCGTGGCGTCGACGCCGACAGCGACGGTGGAGACTCGGGGAACGGATGCGATCTTCTCCCGGATCTGCTCGATGTAGGCGGCGCGCGCTTCCCGCGACTGAAGGCGACTCCACTCGGCCGGGTTGTCGACGTGCAGCGAGATGCCGAGCTGCATGACGTTGGCGGGATCGTAGCCGAGGGGCATCTGCGTGAGCCGCAGAAAGCCGCGGATGGCGGTGCCCGCAGTGGCCATAAGAAGAAGCGTGAGCGCGACTTGCGCGGCGATGAGAACACTCCAGCGATGTTTTGCGGGAGCAGCGGCAACGCCAATCTGTCTGCCGGGAAGCATACGCGCGGAATCGTGACGCGAGAGACGCACGGCGGGGACAAGACCGAAGAGGATGCCGCAGAGCAGGGCGAGCGCGACGGAGAACACGAGGATGGGAACGTTGATGCGGATGAAGGATTCGGCTGGAAAGGAATCCGGAGACAGCAACAAGGGAAGCTTTGCCAGCCAGTACGACGTAGCCACGCCCAGGACGGCGCCCGTGCAGGAGATGATCAGCGCTTCGACGAGCAACTGGCGCGCGATGCGCCAGCGGTCGGCGCCGATCGCCATGCGGATCGCGAGTTCATGCTCGCGCGTGCGACCGCGGGCCAGCAGAAGGATGGAGCAGTTCGCGCAGCCGATGATGAGCAGAAGGACGACACCGGCCAGCAGAAGCGCAAGCGTACGCCCCAGATCCTGCTGGTAAGGCACGATGATCGGCTGCAGCCCGAGATGCCAGGCCAACGAAGCTACGGAATGGATTTTCATGATCTCGCGCACGATGGGCTCGAGCGCCACGTTGGCGGCGGCCACGGTGACGTGCGGCCGCAGCTTGATCCATGGCAGGTAGGAGGCGGGACCGTTGGCAACACCCCGCATTAGACTAGCCGGCAGATAAACATCGCCGACGCCGGCTATGTCATTGAATGCGAAGCTGCGCGGCATCACCCCGACGATGGTGTAGGGCGCGTGATCGATTTCCAGCGTTCGCCCGATGACGTGGAGATCGCCGCCGAAGTAACGCTGCCAGAAGCGGTAGTTGAGAACAACCACCGGATGGCCTGCATCGAACGGCTCGACCA
>JGI12712J15308_10000269_pt1 | contig 15492 bp, 15 predicted proteins | sample JacPin_JW_Ref_O2_FD_15308 | JGI IMG/M metagenome (IMG submission 15308) | reverse complement strand
CGCCATTAGGCCGTCGTAGCTGCAGCCGCCGCAAAATCTTTCATTGACCGGCGGCGCTGACGGGAGAATCCTCAAGGTGTTCGCCGGCGACCTTCACTCGAAGAGGAGGACGCCGGCAAACCATCAGGACGATCCGGGAGGGCCATGAGTTCGGAACATGCAGTAGAACGGGTGCCGCTGTCGGAGATCCGCGAGGGTGACATGCTCCAAGATCCGCGGTCCGGCAAATGGATCAAAGTCGCGCAAACAGCTGACAGCAAAATGCGCGTCACCGACGAGGGCTCAGGCGGGGACGCGACGACAGTAGAGGAATACCGCGTCTACTACGGCGATGGAGGTGAGGAGATCGATTCCCGCCTCGTTACGGGTCTCGTCAATCGTCAAGTGAGAGAGTAGTCGCGCGCGCCAATTACTCTGGTAGGCGGCGGAATTCGATCAGCTAGTGATGAACCCCGTTGCTCACCGCTTGAACCAATCCCGAAAACCATTCCGCTTCAACGACTTTTCGTCGCCTTGTACGTTGGTCCACACACCCGGCGCATAGCTATGCGGCTCTTTGGCGCCGTCGCGGACGACGTCGAGCGTGCCGTCGTCGTGCTTGATGTAGGTGTCGCCGAAGCGCATATATTTTTCGGTGTCGCCGTCTTGGAGTGTCACAGTAACTGTCATGGTTCAAACCTTCAGTCGCGCAGACGAATTGCCCGTGCGGTGATCATTGAGTGATGCGCCACCTTGACGAATCACTCATAAAATGTGCACACGAATCGGGAAACCGCGTGGTCAAGAAGTGCGGGACCGCCGCAGGTTCAGCGAATCTTCTCGGGAATCGAATTCAGTGCGTCGAGAACATGTTCCGCGAGGTCGCTGGCTTCCTTACCGCCGAGTTTGGTGTGAGACGTGATGGTGTCCCTGACCAGTTCGACACGGAGGACATAGGGCGAGCGGAACGTCGTTGGTGAAGCCATCAACTTTTCCTTTTCAACCGAGCATGTTTGCTCGATTGAGCTGCTCGATGTAGCCAACGATACGCCGATTTGCGTCGTTGGGTGTGACTACGAACAGGTGGGTTCCGGGCACGTCGCAGCTGGTCACTGAGGAAGCGGTCGTGTTCGCGGTGTTCGCGGAGTCTCTGCGGGGTACGCTCCCGAAATGACCGAACGACCGGCGACCGGCTTTCGCCGACCGACCATGAGCTCTCGGGCAAAGTGGCTGCTCAGGGCCCGCCCCGGTGACTACATGCTGGCGTTGAGTGATGCGATGGCTTCGTTGCCCGTGGTCGGCAGGCATCTGGAGCCGCTGGGCGGGGTGACCGCGATGGGCCTGTGGGGTTACCGAATGGCGCCGGAGTTCTTGTCCGCCTCGGCCAAGTCATGGCTGACTCCCGGCATCGGCGAGACCCGCAAGGCCGAGCGTGACCAGACCCACACGGTTTTGCACGCCGCGTTACGCGACGTGGTCTCGAGCAAGGACCTCGATGTCGAGTGGCCGGCGCCCGACCACAAGCCGCCCTTCTGGCGTGCGCTGCAACACCGCCGCCACCTGCACCGCTCCTCGGTGCGCTACGGCAAACACCCGGTGCAACTACTGGACGTCTGGCGTCGCAAGGATCTGCCGGTGCGGCCGGCGCCCGTGTTGATCTTCGTGCCCGGCGGCGCCTGGGTGCACGGCGGTCGCCAGCTGCAGGGNTANGCCCTGATGTCGCNGTTGGCCGAAATGGGCTGGATCTGCCTGTCGGTGCAATACCGGGTTTCTCCGCACCACCGCTGGCCGTCCCACATCACCGACGTCAAAACCGCCATCGCGTGGGCCCGGGCCAACGTCGACAAGTTCGGCGGTGACCGCAATTTCATTGCGGTAGCGGGTTGTTCGGCCGGTGGGCACTTGTCGGCACTGGCCGGACTGACCGCCAACGATCCCGAGATGCAGACTGAGCTGCCGCCGGGTTCGGACACTTCCGTGGATGCGGTGGTGGGGATCTATGGCCGCTACGACTGGGAGGACCGCTCGACCGTCGAGCGGGACCGCTTCGTGGATTTCCTGGAGCGGGTCGTGGTCAAGCGTCGACTCGACCGCCACCCCGAGGTGTTCCGCGACGCGTCGCCGATCGCACGGATACATCCGGATGCGCCGCCGTTCTTGGTGATTCATGGCAGCAGCGACACGGTGATCCCGGTGGCGCAGGCGCGCAGCTTCGTCGAGCGGCTTCGGTCGATCTCGCGTTCGGTGGTCAGCTACGTGGAGCTGCCCGGTGCCGGCCACGGATTTGACATGACCGACGGGGTACGCACCGGTGCGACGTCAACCGCGGTCGGGCTGTTCTTGGGCCAGGTTTACCGCAACCGGATGATCGCGACCAAAGAGGTTATCTAGCCGCCACGCAGTTGTAGGGTCGCTCCCATGAAGCGGCTGAGCGGTTGGGACGCGGTACTGCTCTACAGCGAAGCGCCGAATGTGCATATGCACACCCTTAAAGTCGCGGTGATCGAGCTGGACGAAGACCGCCGCGACTTCGACATCGACGGCTTCCGGCGGGTTATTCACAGCCGGCTCTATAAGCTGGAGCCGTTTTGCTATCAGCTGGTTGACATTCCACTGAAGCTGCACCACCCGATGTGGCGGGAGAACTGCGACGTCGACCTGACCTATCACGTGCGGCCGTGGCGATTGCCGGCGCCGGGCGGTCGTCGGGAGTTGGACGAGGCGATCGGCGAGATCGCCAGCACTCCGCTGGACCGCGACTATCCGCTGTGGGAGATGTATTTCGTCGAAGGCTTGGCCGACAACCGGATCGCGGTGGTCGGCAAGGTCCATCACGCGCTCGCTGACGGGGTGGCGGCGGCGAATCTGCTGGCACGCGGCATGGATCTCGCGCCCGGGCCGCAGTCCGGCCAGACTCGGTATGCGCCCGACCCAGCGCCCTCGACGGCGACGCTGGTGCGGTCGGCGTTCGCCGATCACATGCGTCATCTCGGGCGAATCCCGGGGACCGTCGGCTACACCGCCAAGGGCATCAACCGGGTGCGCCGCAGNTCGCGCAAGCTCTCGCCGGAATTGACAATGCCGTTCACCCCGCCGCCGACCTTTATGAACCACATGCTCACTCCCGAGCGCAGATTCGCGACGGCGACCTTGGCGCTGAGCGATATCAAGGAGACCGGCAAGGCACTCGGTGTCACGATNAACGACATGGTGTTGGCGCTGTCGGCGGGGGCGTTGCGCAAGCTGCGGCTGCGCTATGACGGCGACTCCGACCACCCGCTGTTGGCGTCGGTGCCGGTGAGCTTCGACTTTTCACCGGATCGTGTTTCGGGAAACCTGTTCACCGGGATGATGGTGGCGCTGCCCGCCGACGTCGATGATCCGTTGGAGCGGGTACGGCGCGCACATGATTACGCCGTTGACGCCAAGGAGAGCCACCAGCTGCTCGGCCCGGAGCTGGTTAGCCGGTGGGCCGCCTACTTTCCGCCGGGGCCGTCGGAGTCGTTGTTCCGTTGGCTGGCTAGCCGCGACGGGCAGAACAAAGTGCTCAACCTGCCGATCTCCAACGTCCCGGGTCCGCGTGAGCATGGGCGGGTCGGCGGTGCATTGGTCACCGAGATCTATTCGGTGGGTCCGTTGACCACTGGCAGCGGCCTGAACATCACGGTGTGGAGTTACGTCGACCAGCTCAACGTTTCGGTGCTGGCGGACGGCGCCACCGTCGACGACCCGCACGAGGTTACCGAAGCCGTCATGGACGAGTTGATCGAAATCCGGCGCGCCGCAGGGCTTTCCGACAAACTGACCGTCATCGAGCAGGCGATGGCTCAGGCCTGAGCCCCATCCGCCACTCGACGAGCTGGAGGTAGCGGTGGGCCATGTGCCCGCTAACCTAGGGGCTGCTGGGTCCAATGTGACCGTGCAGGTCGCGTCGGGAGATCTTGCCGGTGCTGCTGCGCGGTAACTCGTCGAGCACGATGATCTCGCGGGGCACCTTGTAGTTGGCCAGGTTGTCCCGGACGTGTTGTTTGAGACCGTCCACGGTGGCCGACGCGGTCGGCGTCAGCACTACGAACGCCACCAGTCGCTGGCCGTACTGTTCGTCATCGACGCCCAGCACGGTGGCTTCGGCGACATCGGGGTGGATGGCCAGCGTCTTCTCCACCTCGATCGGGTAGACGTTCTCGCCGCCGGACACGATCATCTCGTCGTCGCGCCCGACCACGTACAGCCGCCCGGCCTCGTCGAGTCGACCGACGTCACCGGATGCCATGAAGCCGTCGTGAAAGCTCTTGCCCGCGCCGGAGGTGTAACCGTCGAACCGGTTGGTGTTGCGGACGAAGATCTGGCCGACCTCGCCGGTGGGCATCGGGCGATGGTCGCTGTCGAGGATGCGAATCTCGGTGCCTATGGCCGGTTTTCCCGCAGTGTCCGGCGCGGCGCGCAGATCCGCCGGCGTCGCGGTGGCGATCATGCCGGCTTCGGTGGCGTTGTAGTTGTTGTAGAGGATGTCGCCGAACTCGTCCATGAACCGGGTGACGACGTCGGGCCGCATCCGGGACCCGGACGCGGTGGCGAACCGCAGTGAGCGACCGCTGTAGCGGCGGCGCACGTCGTCGGGCAGGTCCATGATCCGGTCGAACATCACCGGCACAACGCACAGGCCGGTGGCCTGGTGACGGTCGATGAGTTCGAGGGTGGCTTCCGGGTCGAACTTGCGACGCGTGACCACCGTGCAGCCCATTGACGCGGCGAAGATCAATTGCGAGAAGCCCCAGGCGTGAAACATCGGCGCCACCACCACCGTCGTTTCCTCGGTGTGCCACGGCACGCGATCCAGCATCGCTTTAAGCTCCGTTGTCCCGCCGCCGGAATGCTTGGCGCCCTTGGGGTTACCGGTGGTTCCCGAGGTCAGCAGGATCAGCCTGCCTTTGCGGCCGGTGTGGACGGGTCGCGCGCCGTGGTGGGCGGTGACCAGCTTCTCGACGGTGGTGTCGTGTTTTTCCGGATGGTCGGTCCACCCGACGATGCGCGTGGTGTCGGGCTTGTCTGCCAGTGCGCGGTCAACCGAGTCGGTGAACTCCTCGTCGTAGATCACCGTGTCCGCGCCCTCGCGGTTGACTACGTCGGCCAGCGCGGGGCCGGCGAACGATGTATTGAGCAGCAGCACGTCGGCGCCGATCCGGTTGGCCGCGATCAGCGACTCGACGAAACCCCGATGGTTGCGGCACATGATGGCCAGCACCTCCGGTGTTCCGCCGGGTAGACCCTGCAGCGCGGCGGCCAATGCATCGGCGCGCTGATCGAGTTCGCGGTAGGTCAGGGTGCCGAGCTCGTCGACCAGCGCGGGACGATTGGGACAGCGTTGTGCTGACATCCCGAATCCGCTTGTGACAGAGAGGCCTTCGCGACGGGCGACCGCGATGATACGTAGGTACTTGTCGGGCCGCAGCGGGGCGATGATTCCCGCACGGACCATGGTTCCCAACAGACCGAGCGGTGCCATTGCGCTGCTAGCCGATGACCGGGAGGCGACGTTCTTTGGCCAGCCCGTCGAGGGCCTTTTGCATGATGTGTCGCACGTGAGCGTCGACCGCGTCGATGTCGGGCTCCTCGCCGAACTGGGCGATCACGTCGATCGGCTCGAGCACGTGCATCACGATCTTGGTCGGCAGCGGAAGATTCACCGGCAGCACCGCGGACAGCCCGAACGGGAAACCTACCGAGATCGGCAGGATTTTCACGCGCATCAGCTTGTCCAGCCGCAGCGCCTTGGCCAGTCCCATGCCGCGGGACAGGTACAGCTGGCTTTCCTGACCGCCGATGCTCACCGCCGGCACGATCGGAACCCCGGCGTTGATCGCCGCCCGCACGTATCCGGTGCGCCCGTCGAAGTCGATGACGTTCTCCGAGAACGTCGGCCGGTAGACGTCATAGTCACCACCGGGGAACACCACCACGACACCGCCGGATCGCAAAGCCTCGTCGGCGTTTTCGTGGTTGGCGCGGATGAAGCCGGTGCGACGGAAGAATTCGCCGGTCGGGCCCGTGAAGATGACGTCGTGGCTCAGGGTGTAGACGGGCCGGTCGTAGCCGAATTGCTCGTAGAAGCCGGTCGCGAAGACCGGAACGTCCATCGCGAACAACCCGCCGGAGTGATTGGACACCACCAGCGCGCCACCCGCGGGGAAGGATTCCAGTCCACGGATTTCGGCGCGGTGATAGCCCTTGATCAGGGGACGCAGCCAGCCCATCACGCGTTCGGTGAGTCCGGAGTCCCACTTGGACATCTCGCCGTGTTCGATATCGGTAGCAGCCATTTGGCTGTGATGCTAGCCGAGCTACAACGGCTCGATACCATCTCTCGACAGACACCTGTCCCAAAATCAAAAGGAGCGTCACAGCGTCGTGAGCACTGAAGAAGCCACCGAACCTGAAGTCCTCGTCGAACAGCGGGACCGGATTCTGATCATCACCATCAATCGGCCCAGGGCCAAGAACGCGGTCAACTCCGCGGTGTCCCATGGTCTGGCCGACGCGGTGGACAGGCTCGACGGAGACCCCGGGCTTTCGGTGGGCATCGTGACCGGCGCGGGTGGAACGTTCTGTGCGGGCATGGACCTCAAGGCGTTCGCCCGTGGCGAGGTTCCCATCGTCGAGGGACGCGGGATGGGTTTCACCGAACGCGGGCCGGTCAAGCCGCTGATCGCCGCGGTCGAGGGCTATGCGCTGGCCGGCGGCACCGAGCTGGCGCTGGCCACCGATCTGATCGTGGCGTCCAAGGACGCGTCGTTCGGTATCCCCGAGGTCAAGCGCGGACTGGTGGCCGGCGGCGGTGGACTGCTCCGGTTGCCAACACGCATCCCTCCCGCGATCGCCATGGAGCTCGCGCTGACGGGCGAGGCTTTCACCGCCGAGCGCGCGCACGCGTTGGGCATGGTCAACGTGCTGGCCGAGCCTGGCGGCGCACTGGACGCGGCGATCGAGTTGGCCGAGCGGATCACCGTCAACGGTCCCTTGGCGGTGGCCGCCACCAAGCGGATCATCGTCGAATCGCGCGGCTGGAGCCCCGACACTCAGTTCTCCGAGCAGAACAAGATCCTGATGCCGGTGTTCAGCTCGAATGACGCCAAGGAGGGCGCGATCGCGTTCGCCGAGAAGCGCCCGGCGCACTGGACCGGCACCTGAGCTCAGGCGGCCTGAGCCTCCCCGGCGTCGGAGCTGTCCTCGGCGGTGACCGGTCCGGCCACCCCCGACGCGGCGTCGGTGGTGGGGACCGGTGCCAGACCCGGCTCCGGGGTGCGCATCATCGCCGCACGCGCGTCCAGCACGTGGCCGATGAAGAAGTCGTAGAGCAGGATGCCGGCCACTGCGCCGAACAGCGGGATGAACACCGGGATCCACCAGTAATTGGTCGTCTGCCCGTAGTCACCGGGCAGCGCCAATTTCCCCCAGCCCTCGAGCCACGCGAACACCCGCGGACCGATTTCGCGGGCCGGATTGAGCGCGTATCCGGCGTTGGTGCCATACGAGCAGCCGATCACGGCGATGATGAAGCCGATCAGCAGGGGCGCCAGGTTGCCGGCGGGCGCCTGGTTGCGGTTGTCGATCAACGCCGCGATCAGCACGACGAGGATCGCGGTACCGACCAGCTGGTCGACCACCGGCCCGAGGTAGCCGCCGTGGAAGTACTGGGCGGGAGAGGTCGCGAAAATTCCGTAGGTATCCATCGCATCCGCCCGGGCAATACCGGCGTCATGGGCCTCGATTGCGGGCCGATACACGGCGTAGACGGCCGCGGCTCCGCAGAAGGCGCCGGCGATCTGGGCCGCCCAGTAGGGAATTACATTGCGCCAGTCGAATTTTCGTGCCACGGCGAAGGCGAGTGTGACTGCCGGGTTGAAATGCGCACCGCTGATACCGCCCGAGACGTAGGCCGCCAGCATCACGGCGAACGCCCAGCCGAAGACGTTGATCAGCCAGTTGTCCGGGCCGAACGGAACGGTCTGTCGGCCGGAACCGGGCAGGCCGACGGTGTTCACCGCACAGGTGCCGAGCCCGAGCAGTAGCAGCACGAAGGTGCCGAAGAACTCAGCGAGCATGGCGCCCGCTATCCCGGCGCGGAGCCGGGTGAAGGTGGAATGTGTAGGCGATAGGTCTGCTGTGAAGGTCGTCAACGCGTTGTCCCAACTCGCTTGTGGTTGCTTGGTCAACTACTGGCGGGCTCGGAGCGGGATAACCCATCGATTCGCCGGTAAACGCGGTTGGACTGGTGACGTCGGCCACGGCGCCGGTGAAATGTGACGTCATCTAAACTGGCATGACACTTTGGACGAGCTTTGTAACGTGTGGACACCACAGAAAGTGCGAGCGTGAGTATTTCGCTACTTCTCGAGATGGCGAGCTCGAGCGATCCCGAGCGGACCGCCGTCGTCTCGGGCGACGTCCGGCTGACAACACAGCAGCTCAGCGATCTCGCCGATGGCGGCGCCGGCATCATCGCGGGTTCGGGGGCATCGCACGTCGCCTACGTCGGCACCGGCGGCGCGATGCTTCCGTTGTTGATCTTCGCGTCGGCGCGGGCCGGGATGACGTTCACGCCGATCAACTACCGGCTGTCCGCCGAGGGCATCAAGACGCTGATCGCCCGACTTTCCGAGCCGCTGGTGGTCATCGACAGCCGCTACCTCGATGAGCTGGGTGGGCCGGACGGCTTGGCCGGCGTGGCGAAGCAGGTCATCGCATCCGACGACTTTCTAGCACTGGCCCGCGACGCCGAGCCGGCCGTGGAGTTCGCCGACCCGGATTCGGTCGGCATCGTGCTGTTCACGTCGGGCACCACGTCGCAACCGAAAGCCGTCGAGCTCACCCACAACAACCTGACCAGTTACGTCACGGGCACAGTCGAATTCGGGTCGGCCGAGCCGACCGATGCCGCGTTGATCTGTGTGCCGCCGTACCACATCGCGGGGGTCAGCGCGGCCCTGTCAAACCTGTACGCCGGCCGGAAGATGGTCTATCTCCCGATTTTCGACGCGCAAGAGTGGGTGCGCCTAATCGACGCCGAGCACGTCACCAGCGCGACGGTGGTGCCGACCATGCTGGACCGCATCGTGACCGTATTGGAGGGCGGACAGCATCGCCTGCCGTCGCTGCGCAACCTGGCCTACGGCGGGTCCAAGGTGCCGTTGCCCCTGGTGCGCAAGGCTCTGGAGCTGCTGCCGCACGTCGGCTTCGTCAACGCCTACGGCCTGACCGAGACCAGTTCGACAATCGCCGTGCTGACTCCCGACGACCACCGTGACGCACAGGCCGCGGCCGACCCGGCCGTGGTTCGTCGGTTGGCTTCGGTTGGTCAGCCGGTCCCGAGCGTCGAAGTGCAGATTCGCGACGAGGGCGGTGCCGTACTGCCGGCCGGGCAGACCGGCGAGCTGTTCGTTCGTGGTGAGCAGGTCTCCGGTCGCTACACCGGGATTGGCTCGGTGCTCGACGCCGATGGCTGGTTTCCGACCAAGGACATCGCCACCCTCGACCAGGGCGGCTACCTGTTCATCGGCGGCCGTAGCGACGACACGATCATCCGCGGCGGGGAGAACATCGCGCCCGCTGAGCTGGAAGACGTGCTGGTTGAGCACCCGCATGTGCGCGATGTGGCGGTGGTCGGCGTCGATGATCCGCAGTGGGGACAGGCGATCGTCGCGGTGGTGGTGCCGGCCGTCGGCGCCGAGCCTGACCCCGAGGAATTGCGCGAGCACGTCCGCAAAAGTTTGCGGGGGTCACGAACCCCTGACCGGGTAGTCTTTCGCGACGAGCTGCCCACCAACGCGACCGGCAAGGTGCTGCGCCGCGAAATCGTCGAAGAGCTTCGCGCCGCCCGGGCCGAGCAGTAACCGAACCGAGGATCGAGATCATGATCAAAAACGGAACCCGTTTGGCCAGCCAGGTTTGCGACACCCAGGTCATCGTCGTGCGCAGCGCAGACAGCCTCGACGACCTGCGTTGTGGTGGGGCGCCGATGGTGGAGTTGGGTGCTGAGCGTTCCGGTGAGCTTGATCCGGCATTCTCCGACGGCGCGGTGATGGGCAAGCGTTACGTGGACGAGGCCGGCGCCGAGGTGCTGGTCACCAAGGCCGGCGCCGGAACGTTGGCGGTCGGCCAGACCGCGCTAAGCCTCAAGGAGGCCAAGCCGCTACCGGCCAGCGACTAGTCAGTCGCGGCGATCCGGCAGTCCGTTGCGGCGGACGAATTCCCTTGCCTTGACCAGGAATTCAAGCTGCTCGTAGACCTTGTGCAGCGGTTCGCTGCTGCGCATCGATCGACACAGGACGACGGCGCCTTCCAGCGTCGCGATCGACATCACCGCCAGCGAATCGGCGTCTGACTCGGCGAAGCCGTCGGCGACGAACGCCCATGTCAGCGCCGTGCGCCAATGCGCGAAGATTCGCCCCGCTTCGGCGGACAACCGGACTTCGTCCTCGGCCGAGCCGATCGCCGCCGCGACCACCGGGCAACCGGCGTGAAAATCGCTTTCCGCGAGCACGCGTTCCCAGAAGTCGACGAACTGCCGAAGCAACACCTTGGCACCCCGGCCGGCGGCGTCGTCGATGTCGGCCGTGATCGCGTCCCCGGCGTATTGCAGCGCCTCGGCGAGAATCTGATTGCGGCCGTCCGGAAAGTGGTAGTACACCGAACCGCGCGGCGCACCGCTACGGGTCAGCACCTCGTCGATGGTCACGCCCGCGGCACCGCGTTCGCGCATCACCTCGGCCGCGCTGATCAGCATTCTGGTTCGGGTATCGCCGCGCTTGCGCGGGGCATGCGTCGCTAACGACATGTCGGTGTGTTCCCTATGCCCGTCGACCGTCAGGCCGCGGGGGTGTGGCGTAGCTGCGGCATCCGCCATTGGATTGTCCGCGGATTGAACCGCGCGGGCCGCAGCGTGCTGCGACGCAGCCCGGCCCACTCTCCGCTGAAGCGGTATCCGCCGACGTTGAGTTCGACGATCAGCACTATCTTCTCCTGCTGCCCCCATGCGCCGGATATGCCGACCCATGATTATGGGATAGACCATATAAGACTGCCAGCCAGCAGGCAAACCCAAACGGCCTCCGTTGCTGGATAGAGACGTAAACCACCGATCTGGCCGTACTCGACGAATAGGCCCTTTATGTCAACTAGATTAGGTGTTATGCCCTATTGCATATTAGCCGGCGGTGCGCTTGACTCGGCGGATGCCTGGCTCAACTGATGCACTCCCGAACCTGGAAACCGTGACGCTTGAGCGGGACGGTCACGTCCTGCTGATCGGGCTGAATCGACCGGACAAACGCAATGCCTTCAACCAGGCGATGCTCACCGACCTGTCCCGCGCCTATGGACTGCTGGAGTCCGACGCGTCGGTGCGTGCCGGCGTGCTGTACGCGCACGGTGACCACTTCACCGGCGGTCTTGACCTGGTCGATGTCGGTCCCAACATCGCGTCCGGCGATCTCCCGTTGCCCGCCGACGGACGAGACCCGTGGCGCCTGGACGGTGCGTGGACCACGCCGCTTGTCGCCGCGGCGCACGGTTGGTGCATGACGCTGGGTATCGAACTGCTGCTGGCCGCCGACATCCGCGTCGCGGCGACAGGCACCCGATTCGCCCAGCTCGAGGTGCAGCGTGGCATCTATCCGTTCGGCGGCGCAACGTTACGGCTTCCCCGTGCGGGCGGATGGGGCAACGCGATGCGGTGGTTGCTCACCGGCGACGAGTTCGACGCCGCCGAGGCGCACCGCATCGGCCTGGTGCAGGAAGTCGTAGACGATGGCACTGCTGCATTGGCGCGTGCGCGGGAGGTTGCCCAGACCATCGCCGAACGTGCGGCGCCGCTGGCCGTTCAAGCCACGCTGGCCTCGGCGCACTTGGCCTGCGAGCAGGGCGACGCCGCTGCCATCCAGCGGCTACGGCCCGACGTCGCGGCGCTGTTCGCCACCGCCGACGCCGCCGAAGGCGTGCAGTCGTTCATCGAGCGCCGCAAAGCCCAATTCCAGGGGCGCTAAAGCGGGTTAGGCTCAGCCCAGGCGATTGAAAGGCGTCAGCCATGGGCCACTACAAGAGCAATGTGCGCGACCTCGAGTTCAATCTGTTCGAATTGCTGGCCTTGGACGAGGTGCTGGCCGACGACGCGTTCGGGGACCTCGACAGCGACTCAGTGCGAGAGATGCTTTCCGAGGCCGCCCGGTTGGCCGCAGGGCCGGTGGCCGAGTCCTTCGCCGAAAGCGACCGCCACCCGCCGACGTTCGACCCCGACACCCACGTCGTCACCCTGCCCGAGCCGTTCAAGAAGTCGCTGGCCGCGTGGCGAGAAGGCGAATGGTTCCGCGTCGGGCTCGAGGAAGCCGTCGGCGGTGTACCTGCGCCGTCGATGGTGCAATGGGCGGTCAACGAGTTGGTGCTCGGCGCCAACCCCGCCGTGTTCATGTACATGGCCGGGCCGTTTATGGCGAACATCCTCTACGCGATCGGCAATGAGCAGCAACAGCATTGGGCATCGCTCGCGATCGATCGCAATTGGGGCGCGACGATGGTGCTCACCGAACCCGACGCCGGGTCCGACGTCGGCGCCGGTCGGACCAAGGCGGTCGACCAGGGCGACGGCACCTGGCACATCGACGGTGTCAAGCGGTTCATCACCAGTGGCGACAGCGACGATGTCTTCGAAAACATCCTGCACCTGACGCTGGCCCGGCCCGAAGGTGCTGGACCGGGCACCAAAGGGCTGAGCCTGTTTGTGGTGCCCAAATTCCTGCTCGACCCCGAGACCGGCGAACCGGGCGAGCGCAACGGGGTGTTCGTCACCGGACTGGAACACAAGATGGGCCTGAAGGTTTCGGCCACCTGCGANCTGACCTTCGGCCAGCACGGAGTCCCGGCGAAGGGATGGCTGGTCGGGGACAGCCACAACGGCATCGCGCAAATGTTCAGGGTCATCGAGTATGCCCGAATGATGGTGGGTACCAAAGCCATTGCGACATTGTCGACGGGCTACCTGAATGCGTTGGAGTACGCCAAGACTCGGATTCAGGGAGCCGACTTGACCCAGATGACCGACAAGACCGCGCCGCGGGTCACCATCATTCACCATCCCGACGTGCGTCGGGCGCTGTTGACGCAGAAGGCGTATGCCGAAGGGCTGCGCGCACTCTACCTCTACACCGCCGCCCACCAGGACGCGGCGGCAGCCGCCATTGTGTCTGGCGCCGACCCGGAGTTGGCGGAGCGGGTCAACGATCTGTTGCTACCGATCGTCAAGGGCGTCGGCTCCGAGCGGGCCTATCAAACGTTGACCGAATCACTGCAGACCTTTGGCGGGTCCGGCTTCCTGCAGGATTACCCCATCGAGCAATACATTCGTGACGCCAAGATCGACAGCCTCTACGAAGGCACCACCGCGATTCAGGCGCAGGACTTCTTCTTTCGCAAGATCGTCCGCGACCAGGGCGCGGCACTGGGCCACCTCATCACGCAGATCGAGTCGTTTGTCGACAGCGAGGAAGCGCGCCCCGAACTTGTCGACGCGCGCAAGCAGTTGGCCACCGCGGTCGACGACCTGCAAGCCTGGGTCGCGACCATGACCGGGTATCTGATCGATTCCCAGCAGAGCGCCAGCGAGCTTTACCGCGTGGGTTTGGAGTCGGTGCGTTTTCTGCTTGCGGTCGGTGACCTGCTGATCGGCTGGCTGCTACTTCGGCAGGCGGAGACAGCGCTGACGGCACTCGACGGCGACCCGTCACCGGCCGATAGTGCGTTTTATGCCGGAAAGGTCGTATCCGCAAAGTTTTTCGTCAAGAACGTGCTGCCGCGGTTGACTGCTGAACGCGAGATCGCGGCCAATGTCGATCTAGCGGTCATGCAACTCCGCGAAGAGGCGTTCTAGGCGCGAGTGTGACGCTGCAGGCACACTCAAGCTCCAGTGCGCCTGCAGCGTCACACTCGCCGCAGCGTTAGGCGTCGGTGGTGTAGCCCATCGGCATCAGCACGCTCTTCTGCTGGGTGAAGTGTTCGACGCCCTCCGGTCCGTTTTCGCGACCGATGCCGGAGTTCTTGTAACCGCCGAACGGACAGCACGGGTCGAACGCGTACCAGTTGATCGCGTAGGTGCCGGTGCGGATCTGCTCGGAGATCTCGATGCCGCGCGGCACGTCGCTGGTCCACACACTGCCGGCTAGTCCGTACGCCGAGTCGTTGGCGATCTTGATCGCGTCCTCTTCGGTGTCGTAGGGAATGATGCTCAGCACCGGTCCGAAGATCTCCTCCTGCGCGATCGTCATGCTGTTGTCGACGTCGGCGAACACGGTTGGCTGCACGTAGAAGCCGTTGTCCAGTCCTTCGGGACGCCCGCCTCCGCATACCAGTCGTGCGCCCTCTTCGATGCCCTTGGCGATGTAGCCCTCGACGCGGGCGCGCTGCTTCTCTGAGATCAGCGAGCCGATCTGCGCACCTGCGTCGGACGGCGGCCCGACGGGAAGCGAGGCCGCGAAACTGCCTACCGCTTCGACGATTTCGTCGTACCGCGAGCGCGGTGCCAGGATGCGGGTCTGGGCCACGCAGGCCTGCCCGGTGTTCATGATCCCGGAGAACACCAGCATCGGGACAGAGGCGGCCAGGTCGACATCCTCGAGCAGGATGGCTGCCGACTTTCCGCCGAGTTCCAGGGTGCACGGCTTGAGCATCTCGGCGGCGCGCTTGCCGATCTCCTTGCCGACGGCCGAGCTTCCGGTGAAAGAGAAGATGTCGATGTCGGAGTTGGACGTCAGCGCTTGTCCGGTCTCGATCCCGCCGGGGACAATCGACAGCACGCCCTCGGGCAACCCGGCCTCGGCGAAGACCTCCGCCAAAGCATTTGCGCTCAGCGGTGTTTCGGCGGCCGGCTTGAGCACGACCGTGCAGCCGGCCAGCAGCGCCGGGCCAAGCTTGTTGATCGCCAAGAACAGCGGCACGTTCCATGCCACGATCGCACCCACCACGCCGAGCGGTTCACGGTGCACGATGGTTTGCCCGTAGCCGCCGTTGCGGACTTCCTGCCATTTGACCTGATCGACGGCAGGACCGGCGAAGAAGTTCAGGCACCCAATCCCACTCATCCACTGCATGGTCTCGATGGACATCGGGGGCTGGCCGGTTTCGTCGCCGAGCAGCTTGACGAAGAGGTCTTTGCGCTCCTCCATCAGTTTGAGCGCGCCGGCAATGACCGCCGCCCGCTCCTTCGGGGGTGTCGAGGGCCAGGGGCCGTGGTCGAAAGCGTCGCGGGCCGCGGCGACCGCGGCGTCGACGTCGGCTGCCGCCGCCAACGGCACCTTGCCGACGTACTCGCCGGTGGCCGGGCAGTGCACCTCGATGACTTCAGACGTCGACGGCTCCGTCCACTTGCCGCCGATGAAAAGCTTGTCGTACTCCGTTGTAGCTTGCTCTGTTGTGACGTGGCTCATGGCCGCCACCCTACCCAAGCCGGAGCGAAACGAGAACACGTTT
>JGI12712J15308_10000268_pt1 | contig 15542 bp, 10 predicted proteins | sample JacPin_JW_Ref_O2_FD_15308 | JGI IMG/M metagenome (IMG submission 15308) | reverse complement strand
CCGCATCCGAGCACGCTCGCGCCGCCTGAGAGAACGCGATGGCTGGCAACCTTAGAGGGGCGAAGTTCGTCTTACGCGGGCCCGTGGGCGTACTGCGAACCACGAGGCTGGAGAAAAATATGAAAACCGTCAAACTGTGCGTGACCATCCTCATCCCGCTCGTCTTCGGCAGCCTGGTGGGCTGCTCCGGGACATCGGCAAAGTCGCCCGATGTTTCTGACAGCATCCGAAAGTCGCTCGATCAATCCGGGCTCAAGGATGTTTCCGTGTCGCAGGATCGCGACAAAGGAGTGGTTACGCTCGGCGGACACGTCGCTGTTGATGGCGACAAAGCTCAAGCAGAATCCATTGCCAAGTCGATCGCAGCCGGAGAGGTTGTCTCGGACCAGATTGCGGTGCTTCCTGCCGGCGCCGAAAGCGAATCGAAGACGGTGAACTCGGACCTGGACAAGGGCATCGAGAAGAACCTGGACGCTGCCCTCATCCAGGACAAGCTGCACAAGGGCGTCAAGTACGACGTCAAGAACGGGGTAGTGACTTTGACCGGCGAGGTGAACTCGGAATCCAAGCGCGCGCACGTCGAAAAAGTGGCGTCGACGGTTCCGAACGTGCAGCAAGTAGTGAACGAACTGCAGGTTAAGGATCAAAAAGCTAGCTCGACGCGGTAGACCGAGTGAGAGCGGGTGTTTTGGATGCAGGGCGGTTTCTACCAGATGGTTCGCAGACGCCTAAGGTATCCGACGGATGTGTGAGTTTTCGTTTTTCGAACATATTGGTACGTAGAACGGAAGGCGGGAAAGTTCAGCTGGAGGTCTTGCGAATGTTCGCACGAAAATTAACTCTTTTTTCCGTGCTTCTCTCGTGCGCCACTTGGGTTATGGCGCAGAGTGTACCGACTGGCGGCGCAGCTCCAGCGGGCAGTTCGGCTACGGCAGGTCAAACTCAGGCGCCAGCTCAGGCACCGGGCAACCAGACGCCGAACACCACGCCCCCGCCGACCGGCACTGGCACGCCCCCGACTGGAACCGTCCCCGGTTCAACCTCGCCGAAACCGGCGACGCCGGGCAGCAATACACAGCCTGCTACAATAAATCCGAATACGCCGAATACTCCTGGGACCGCGCCCAGCGGCTCGCCGTGTGGATCATTGCCGGGAACACCGGGGGCTCCGAACGCCGGGTCGTCCAGCTCGGGTTCGACGAACTCCGGTTCCAACTCAAGTTCGTCCACTCCGGGTTCACCTAATTCGGGTTCAACCAGTCCGTCGTCGCCGTCGACTTCGGGAAATACTCAGGGAAATTCTGCAACCCCAGGGTCGTCCACGGGCAAACCTTGCCCACCCGTGGTCGCGCCCAGCGGAAGCACACCGCCCTCGAGCTAAACAAATAACTCGGGAATGTCTTGGTTCTCTACTCCAGCGGGTCCGGTTCTCCGGATCCGCCTTTTTTTGCACCTACCAGTCTGTCTATGTTTGCACTGAGGTTGTTGGGGGCTCGCGCGCAATCTGAAGGAAGCGCTGTATGGACGACTTTCCGCGCGGCCCTCTCTAATGTTCAAATGGCGATTGTGCAAGTCTCCGAACCAACTCCGAAGCCAGCGAAACGCACACGGCCATGGAAGTGGATTGGCATCATCGCTCTGATCCTTCTCGGCTGCGGGGCAATCGCCGTGCGATTGGTGATTGCTCGCGCTGGACCCATTGTTCGAGCTCGGGTGATTGAAACTCTATCGAATCGCTTCGACGGCAAAGTTGAGTTGGCGAGTTTCGATGTTTCGGTAAGGAATGGAATTGAAGTATCCGGGGCGGGGTTGAAGATTTTTGGCGCCAAGGATCCTAATCCGTACAAGCCCGGAGTCCAGGCCCTGATCGGCGTGCAGGAATTTCGCTTTCGCACTTTGCTGCGAAACCTGTTTCGCTCCCCGATGCACATAGACACGGTTTATGTGAAAGGCCTGGAACTGAACATCCCGCCCAAGGGGGATCGCCAAGAGATGACGAAGATGGGCACAAAAACGGGGAAGCTGACGGTCTTGGTCGACAAGTTCGATTGCGAAAATACCCGACTGATCATCAACACTTCAAAGCCCGGCAAAGCGCCCCTGGAATTTGCTATCAGTGACTTGAAAATGAAGGATATCGGTCGTGGCGAGCCGCTCCAGTTTGATGCCACGCTGGTCAATCCGAAGCCGGTGGGAAACATTCACTCGACTGGTCTGTTCGGACCATGGCAGCAAGACAGTCCTCGGGACACGCCGGTGCAGGGAGACTATTCCTTCACGGATGCCGATCTCAGCACGATCAAAGGCATTGGCGGCACGCTCTCCTCCACGGGCGATTACTCGGGAACCTTGAACAATATCGCCGTGCATGGAAAAACCGATACGCCGGATTTTCGCATTGCAAGCAGTGGGCACGCGGTGCCGCTGCACACCGAGTTCCATGCGATTGTTGACGGAACCAGCGGGGACACATATCTCCGGCCGGTGAATGCAACATTTCTTCGCTCTTCCTTCACGGCGAGTGGATCCGTGGTCCGGGTGAGCTCTCCAAAAGGCCACGATATAGAGCTCAACGTCGTCTTGAGCCATGCGCAAATCGAAGATCTCCTGAAGCTGGGCGTGCGTACGGACCCGCCGGTTATGAACGGCCCAGTCGAAATGAAGACGCGGCTGAGTCTTGCTCCCGGGGACGCGAGTGTAGCGGACCGGCTGAAGTTAGCGGGCACCTTTCACGTACCGAGTGGGCGCTTCACCAACGAGAAGGTGCAGGGCCGGATCGACTCCTTAAGTCTGCGCAGCCAGGGTAAGGCCAGGCAGGCGCAGGAGCACGAGGTAGAAAATGTTCCAGTTGATTTGCAGGGAGTGTTTACTCTGAGTGACGGATCGCTGTCCTTTTCTTATCTTCATTTCCTTATCCCGGGAACGCACGTGGATATGACTGGCACATACACTTTAGACGGGCAGACGTTCGATTTTCGCGGCAAGGCCTCGCTGGAGGCAAAGGTTTCGCAAATGACCACCGGTTGGAAGTCGATTCTCCTGAAGCCGCTCGATCCGTTTTTCAGCAAAAAGGGAGCCGGCACGGAAGTTCCGATCAAAATCACAGGCACGGAGTCGGCGCCGCACTTTGGATTGGATTTTGGCCACAAAGACGAACCTGCGAACATCGGAAAAAACGTCGATAAGAATACCGATGCGGCGCCCAAGCACGAATAGATGAAGCGCGATTCGATTAGGAAGTTAGTGCGGTTTTCAGCAAATGGCCGCAACTCTATAGTCCGTTGATTTTGCGATGAGACCGTTGAGACTAGGAGCCAGTTATGAGCGAAAAAGCAAGCGCCACTCTGCCGGCAATCGTCGAAAAAATTATCAAACCGGCATACCCCAGTGAACCCGAAAAGGCCCAGATCACCGTGGAAGGGGCCGATCACCTCTACCGAGAGATTCGCATCGAGAACACTCTAACCGACGAGAACGGAGACAAAGTCCGCCTCAAGCAGGGGGCTGAGGTGGAAGTTACCATCGCAGCACAGCCAGAGGCCACAACTCCCCAATAGCGACGCGAAGGAGACTGACGGGAAAGGCCATAAATTGAGACCCTGAGCCTCGCCGCGCCCCAGCTTTCGAACCGGCTCAATGCCTACAACCCGGTCTTATGCGATGGCGCGTCAACTACAGTGAACCCAGTATGCCGGCCCCGCTGGAACAGTGGCATTCTAGTCAGGGCCGCGGGCGGCTTAGCGCCGGCGCCCGTTGACTGTGAGGCAGATATGTACGGCACAACGACTCAACGTGGAGCCGGTTCGCCGGAAGGGGTTCAACCAGGCTCATGGTCCCGGCATGGCGACTATCCGCACGGCGTCCAATTTTATTCGCAGGATTCGTTCCTACTCGAGGCACTCAGCGAATACATTGGCAACGCACTGCGGGCTGGGGATGCCGCCGTGGTGGTCGCCACAGAAACGCACCGTAACAGTCTTCTGCAATGGCTGACGTCGCAAGGGCTGGATATTGCCACGCTTGTGGAGCAAGAACGTTTGGTGGTCACGGATGCAGCGCAACTTCTTGAAACATTCATGCGGGATGGCTGGCCGAACCAGGAGCTGTTCGTTGAGGTTGTCGGCGGAGTAGTGGGAAAAGCTCTTGCTGGTGCGGCGGGCGTGAGTCCTCGAGTTGCAGTGTTTGGCGAAATGGTCGCTTTGCTGTGGGCCGAAGGCAAGGCCGACGCTGCGATCCGTTTGGAGCAACTCTGGAACGAACTGCTGGGTCATACGAAATCCTTCTCGCTGTTCTGCGCCTATCCGATGAGCAGTTTCAATCGTGAAGAAGATGCGGGGCTGCTGCTGAAGGTCTGCAACGAACATTCTGCCGTAATTCCGACGGAAGGCTACGTGGGGCTTGGCAGCGAAGACGAGCGTCTTCGCGGAGTCGCCCAGCTGCAGCAAAAGGCGAAGGCCCTCGAGACCGAAGTAGCCGAACACAAACGCCTCCGGCAAGAGCTTGAGCTCCACGTACAAGCACGCACCGCTGAACTTCAAAGCAAGAATCTACAACTTCTGGATGAGATCAAGAGGCGTCAAGACGCCGAAACTACGCTTCGTACGCTCACCAGCCAGCTGATGCTGATCCGAGATGAAGAGCGTCGCCGTGTCGCACACGAGCTGCATGAAAGTACCGCTCAAGTTCTGGCTACCTTGGCCATGAACTTGAGGGTGCTCGAAGAAACGGATCGGGCCGGCGATGCTCGCGAGTCGAAACTGATTAACGAGAGTGCCACACTGGTGGACAGCTTATTGGGCGAAGTTCGTCAGCTGTCGGATCTGTTGCATCCGCCGACGCTGGACGAAATGGGGCTGCTGTCAGCTGTCCAGTGGTATACGGAGCAATTTGCCAAGCGCACCAATATCGCTGTCACTCTGGAGATGCCAAACGACTTTGGCCGGCTTTCGCGCGAGAAAGAAATTGCGATTTTTAGAGTGGTCCAGGAAGCCCTGGCGAACGTGCAACAGCACTCGGGAAGTACGACCGCGACGGTTCGCCTCAGCAAAGCCTCGAGCCGGGTCTGCGTTCAAGTCAGCGATTTGGGAAAAGGAATGTCCTCGGAATCGCTAACCTCCTTCGGAGTGGGCATCAGCGGAATGCGCGAACGGTTGCGGCAGCTTGGCGGAGTGCTCAGTGTCCACTCCACCCGCGGCGGCACGCTGGTGAGTGCTGACCTGCCAGTGGGGCAGGCGCCGGCCATCATTTAATCTCGCGCTGGGCAGCGAGGATCACCCCGCTCCAAGCAGAATTTGATTCAAATCAGCAACCGGCGATTCCCCCGTCGATTACGCAGCGGTTACGCTCCCACGAAGTCGCTCCGGAGCGTGGTCCGTGGCGTCCAGCCTTAGTTCGCAGAGTTCCGTAATAAGACTGCCCGCCCAGCGATAAATGTTCTGCTCTTTTATGACTTTGCGCATGCGGCGCACTCGCAGTTGCTTTTCTTCCGGTTCCATCTCCAGCGCGACGCGGATTGCCTCCGCGGTCTGGTCGATGTCGTAGGGGTTTACGAGCAAAGCATCGCGCAGTTCGCGAGCGGCTCCCGTAAACTGGCTCAATATCAACACGCCGCGCTCGTCCCGCCGGGCTGCCAGGAATTCTTTTGCCACCAGGTTCATTCCGTCATGCAACGCAGTCACCAGACAGAGATCGGCAGCGCAGTAGTAGCGCTCAATCTCTTCATGGCTATGGTGCCGCTTGAGAAATATGATGGGCTTCCATTTGCCGGTTTGGAACCGCCAATTGATTCGTTCCGCTTCGGCCTCCACCTCGGCAAGAAGGTCGTGGTAGCGCTTGATGTGAGTGCGGCTCGGTGCTCCGATCTGCACAAACGTGAATTCGCTCTGGTATTTAGGATATTTTTCGAGAAATCGTTCGATCGCTCGAAAGCGCTCCAGAATCCCCTTCGTATAGTCCACGCGATCGACACCGACTCCCAGGAACGCCGCATTCACGCCCAGGCTGCGCATCAGGGCCTCGCGCTCGAGGTAGTTCGCTCGGTAGTCTTCGCTGCCGCTGGTTTCATCATCGGTAAGAGCTACGCTGATCGGGAACGGTTTTACGATCGTCCGGTGATTCTGGCGCGAGACCGAAAAGTGTTCCCAGTCCACGCGCGATTCCACCACCCGGTCCACCGTCTGCAGAAAATTATTGCAGTGCGACTGAATGTGAAATCCGATGAGATCTGCTCCCAGCAGTCCGTCCACCAATTGGCGTTGCCAGGGGCAGATACCGAAACCTTCCGGGTTCGGCCAAGGAATGTGCCAGAAGATGGCGACGCGGGCGTCCGGCCTTTTCTCCTTGAGCAAGCGGGGCAGTAAAGCAAAGTGGTAGTCCTGAACCAGCACAACCGGCTTGGGTGTGTCCTCGATCTCCTCGAGCACCGCGTCGGCGAACTTGCGATTGACTTCCTGATAATGCTGCCAGTCTTGCGCCCGGAAGGTAGGGCGGGCATGCGCAATATGACAAAGCGGCCAGAGCCCCTCGTTGGCAAATCCGTAATAATAGCCTTCTTCTTCCTCTTTGCTCAGCCACACCCGGCGGAGCGTGTAGTGCGGTTCATCCGGGGGAACGCGCAGCCGATCATGCGCATCTACGGTTTCGGAATCGGCGTTCCCGCTGCCATGCGCGATCCAGGTTCCGTCGCAAGCAGTGAGCACCGGCTCCAAAGCCGTCACCAGCCCACTGGGAGGCACCACCACCTCGATTGATTTGCCATTCCGCTGGTGGGCGTAAGGTTCGCGATTGGCGACGACGAAAAGGCGGCCGCCGTCCAGCCGGGTCTGAACCTGCACCGCGAGCCGGTCGGCAGTCCACATCGATTGCGAGGCGTCTCGCAGGCGGGCCTCACTCTCGGCGGCGTTGCGGGCCTGGCTGAGGCTTTCGGTCAGCGTAACTACTTCCCGCGCGAGCGGCCGGAACAGATCAAGGTCGGGCATTTGCTGGCGCGAGGAGACCCGGCCCATGCGAAGTGCGCGCATCCACTGCGCGGCCTGCGCGATCGGGCCAGCGATGCTCCAACGCACGATCAGCAACGTAATAAAGACAATCAGGAACACCTGGACGAGCACTTTGAGGAAAGCTTCGCGCCAGGTGCGGAGGCTTTGCGCGCGGATGTAGTTCACATCGTGCACGACCGCCAGTCCGCCGACGATTTGATCCTGGCGATGCACAGGCAACGCAAAGAGGTGAACCCGATCGTCGCCGAGTCGGGTGAACGAACTTTCTCCGTGCCCCGTTTCCATTGCATGGGTAACGTCGGGTGGAATGGCCGTGAGGGCTTTTCCTAACTCGGAAGTGATGGCCACAACGTTACCTCGCCAATCGTAGACGGCGACTCCGAGCAGGTGCTCGCGATTTCCAAAGCGCTGCACCAACCGCTGCAGGCCACGGGTCGATCCGCTCTCCCATGACTTTTCGACGTTGCCAGCGACACTCTCGCCCAGAACTTCAGCGCGACGCTCCAGGTCACTCCGGAGAACCCTTTTTTCTCCCACAACTTCGTAGTAGGAGAAGCCCAGCGACACAATCGTGATGCCGACAATCAGAGAAACAATGAGCCGGACGCTCAGCAGACGCATAGAAATTCCCCGTACGATACCGCTCCCACCTTATCGACCAGGGCCCCGCCCGAACATACCGGAATCAATGTAGTGTTGGGCGAAGAGCCCACAAGTGATCAGGCATCCAAACGGAGCCGCAGATAGACGAAACGGAACTGTTTCCAGACTGTACTGGGAACCACGGTTCGTCGCGGATCAGGATTGAGCTATGGACGGAAGGGACTAAAGAACAAAAGGTAAAAGGTTAAGAGCTAAAGAATAAAGAGAACGACTTCAGGCGACTTCTGATTTCTCCACCTGGGCCGATGTCGACTTCGCGAGCGGCAGGGTCGCGGTCACAGCGGTGCCCGCGTTGTCCGATCGAATTTCCAAAGTTCCGCCCAACTGCCGGACGCGCTCGCGCATGCCGCGGAACCCAACTCCGATTCGACCGGAGGAACTGAGTTCAAGTTGTTTTTCGAGAGGTATCCCTTTGCCTGCGTCCCGAACTTCAACCACAATCCGGTGATTTTCTTCGCGCACCCGTATCGCGGCCGAATTTCCTCCGGAATGGCGGTGAATATTCGTGAGGCACTCCTGGACCATGCGGAAAATCGCAATTTCCATCTCCTCTGAAAGACGGCGAAACAGTTCAGGGATATGCAACTCGACTTTAATCTGGCTGCGTTCCGAGAATCCATCTACGTACCAGCGAAGCGCGGAGGCCAGTCCGGCCGCATCGAGAAGAGGAGGATGCAGCAGATGCGAAATGGTGCGGATTTCCCTGCTGATCTGCTCGACCATTGCGGCATTCTCGGAAATAGCCCGGGCTCCGGCTGAATCGAGATTGTCAGCCTGACGCTGCACCACTGCAAGGTTCATGGCGAGAGCGGCGAGCAGTTGCCCGATGCTGTCGTGTAGCTCCCGTGAAATCTGCCGGCGCTCTTCATCGCGCATCTGCTGCAGCCGGCTCGAGAGCTCGCCCAGGTTTTCGTTTGCCAGGTTCAAATCTGCGGTACGTTGTTGAACTTTTCGCTCGAGCTCGTCGTGCGCGCTTCGCAGTTCGTCATGCGCTTTTCGCAGTTGGCTTTCAGTCCAGCGACTCCTGAGGAGGGTGCGGCGGTTTGCTTCCCCCAGCGCAATGATGACGCCAGAGAAGGCAAGGAAGCCGACCATGCCAGAAATTGCAGTTTTGGGGTCCTCAACCCTAAAGGAACTGAACGGCGGCACAAACCAATACCAGACGCCCAACACGGAGAGCAAGGTGGTGACAATGGAAGGGCCAAGACCGCAGTACCAGGCGGAGAAGACCACGGCTGCCCACGCGGTGTGATATGGATTGTCCGCTCCCAGAAAAGGAGAGAGCTGTCGGCGAAACCAGAGAGCGAAGATTGCCGCCGCTACGGCTAGCCCGTACCGGCGCATGGCATCATTGTTTTCTTTGTCTATGCCAGCTTCCAAAACATCGATCTGCATTTCTGGCCCTGCTTTGCAAAGTCCTATCGAATCCAAATCGTGGCGGCGAGAGTGGACCAGCTTATGATGCAGGCTGACGCCTCGCTCGCTGGCGGTCACCCTCGGCTCTGGCTCTTCGCAGCGCAACCTGGGCGTTCAGGTATTCCAACGTGATGGGATCGGTAACGATCTTGGCGTGACGAAGCAACTCCGTCACGGCCAACTGTCGTCTGCGCCATGTTTGCGTTGTCGTATTGTGGCACAGACTTCTCATCGCATCTCTCCCTGTGATAAGTAGACACTCTGGCTGCAGGTTGGTGGGGATACTCTTAGTTCCAGTCGCTGAAGCGTATCCAGATTACGGAGCGCGTCAGCCATGGAATGGATTTCTTCCGCGGCTCCAGGCGTGGGATTCCTGGTTAGGTCTTTCCGGGCTCGCTGTATGCCGGCTCGAGCGGCTTCGATCCGGTCGTGCAGGTTGTCGCGATCGAGTTCGAGCATGGCGGCGGCGTACAAGTCATGCCATAAAATGTTGGTGGTCACTTTGGCGTTCATCGGGGGAAACCTCCTGACCGTTTGAGCATACCTTCGCCACTAAAAATAGGTGGACTATTTGCTTTCGTCTTTCGTAGCTGCGACGAACGCCTAGCGCGACGCGAATTAGGCCATTGCCATGCATTGCGTATGGCAGTCGTATCGATAACATAGAATATAACTAACGCAAATATATTAATAAAGGAGAGTTGCCGTAGTCAATCACAAAAATATACTTGACCTAGATCTTCGGCTTTGGTATTTTATCGGGCACAGGAAGCAAAGCTCCGACAGAGATTTGCAGGATAAGGAGGGCTCAGCCGTGGGGAACGAACAGAAAAGCAAGAATCAGCGGCCGCCGGCGAAGTACCGGCAGGTTGACATTTCCGCCCTGAAGACCGGCAGACACGGCAAACACCATGACTTGGTGAAGGGAATTGTCGATGAGTTGGCGACGCTGAAGCCAGGTTCAGCTCTGGAGATCCCACTGGCCGATGTGGGCGGCATTGGTTTGGCTAATCTTCGTTCCGCAGTACATCGCGCGGCGGCTTCCAATAATCTGAACATTGAGACGGTCGCTGACAACGAAAAATTCTACGTATGGAACGCCAACTCTAAGTAGATAACACGGGAGGCAGGATGACACGGGCTGCTTTTCGGTAACCCGTTCCCGATGTTCGCGCGCGCGATGTCTCACTGCCTATGCATCCTTAAAAATCCCTCCCGACTCCGATGTTCTTCACCCATACAGTAAACACCCTAGAGTCAGCCCTGCATTTATCGTGTTCCAATCTATGTCCTAGTCGGTAGATTTCCAGTCGCATTTTTCAGAGAAGATGGTTTGGGCTATTCCTGATTTCGGTGGTTCGCTGGTTTCCGGTAGCCGTCGCGTCAGCCCTCCCCGTGCTGCGAGCGTAGAATCGGTCGCGTTCGATGCCGTCGCAAGTCCGAGAAATATGGAAAACCATGCGAGGAATGCCTTGTCACAATGCCCGCTGCTGCTCCGGGGCAGGAGAAGATCATGAAAAGAAATAGTCAAGACCCGGCGATCGCCGTGGCCAATGGGGCTGCCGATGAGGGTCCGAAGAGCAAGCGCAACGGGAATTCCAGTTCCGTTGCCGAGCCCGCTTCTGGCGACCTCAGCGCGATCCTTTCGAGCTTGCAGACCATGCGGAATGGCGATTTCTCCGTGCGACTTCCGGGTTCCTGGACAGGACTGGCGGGAAAAATTGCCGACACCTTCAATTCCATTGTTGCTGCCAACCAACAAATGGCGGGAGAACTGAAGCGGGTTGGGCAAGTAGTCGGCAAGGAAGGCAGAACTCGTGAGCGCACGCGCTTTCATGAATCCAGAGGGTCCTGGGGCGAGATGGAAGTCTCGATCAACACGCTGGTTGAGGATCTGCTTCGGCCCACGGAGGGCGTGACTCGCGCCATCGCGGCCGTGGCCCAGGGAAACCTCACGCAAACGGTCCGCCTGGACGTGGATGGCCGGCCGCTCGAAGGCGAGTTCCTGCGCTCCGCCAACATCGTCAACACCATGATTCAGCAGCTTAGCGTCTTCACCGCGGAAGTGACACGCGTCGCTCGCGAGGTCGGCACGGACGGCAAACTCGGTGGTCAGGCGCAAGTGCCGGGCGTGGCTGGAACCTGGAAAGATCTCACGGATTCCGTCAACTCGATGGCCAGTAACCTCACCGGCCAGGTGCGCAACATCGCTGAGGTAGCCACGGCAGTGGCCAGCGGCGATCTCTCCCGCAAAATCACCGTCGACGTACGCGGCGAAATTCTCCAGCTTAAAGAAGCGATCAACACGATGGTCGATCAGCTCCGCTCATTTGCCTCCGAGGTAACCCGCGTAGCCCGTGAAGTGGGCACGGACGGCAAGCTTGGCGGTCAGGCTGTGGTGGTAGGCGTGGCTGGTACGTGGAAAGACCTTACGGACTCGGTCAACGCCATGGCCGGGAACCTGACGGCTCAGGTGCGGAACATCGCCGAAGTAACCACGGCCGTGGCGCGTGGCGACTTGTCGCGCAAAATCACGGTCGATGTGAAGGGCGAAATTCTCGAACTGAAGGACACCATCAATACCATGGTGGACCAACTCAACGCCTTCGCCGGTGAAGTTACACGCGTGGCTCGCGAAGTCGGTACGGAAGGCAAGCTCGGCGGACAAGCCCAAGTACCCGGCGTTGGTGGCACCTGGAAAGATCTCACGGATAACGTGAACTTCATGGCCAGCAACCTCACCGGCCAGGTACGAAACATCGCCGAGGTGGCCACGGCNATCGCCACCGGCGATCTGTCGCGCAAGATCACGGTCGATGTCCGTGGCGAAATCTTGCAGCTNAAAGAAACGCTGAACACGATGGTCGATCAGCTGAACCGCTTNGCCGGCGAAGTAACGCGCGTGGCCCGCGAAGTGGGCACCGAAGGGCGTCTTGGCGGACAAGCCAACGTTCCCGGTGTCGCCGGTACGTGGAAAGATCTCACCGATTCGGTGAACTCAATGGCCGGAAACCTCACCGGTCAAGTCCGCAACATCGCAGAAGTGACCACCGCCGTCGCGCGTGGCGATTTGTCGCGCAAGATCACGGTCGACGTCAAGGGCGAAATTCTCGAACTCAAAAACACCATCAACACGATGGTCGATCAGCTGAACGCGTTCGCCGGCGAAGTGACGCGCGTGGCGCGCGAAGTGGGCACGGAAGGCAAGCTGGGCGGCCAGGCGCAGGTACCCGGCGTGGCCGGCACGTGGAAGGATCTCACCGACAACGTGAACTTCATGGCCAGTAACCTCACCGGCCAGGTTCGTAACATCGCCGAAGTGGCTACGGCCGTGGCCCGTGGCGATTTGTCGCGCAAAATCACGGTCGACGTAAGAGGCGAAATTCTCGAACTCAAAGACACCATCAACACGATGGTCGACCAGTTGCGTTCGTTCGCCTCCGAAGTGACCCGCGTGGCCCGCGAAGTGGGCACCGACGGCAAACTCGGCGGGCAAGCGCAGGTACCCGGAGTTGGCGGCACGTGGAAGGATCTTACCGACTCCGTGAACTCGATGGCCAGCAACTTGACCGGCCAAGTGCGCAACATCGCCGAAGTGGCGACGGCCATCGCCAGCGGAGATCTTTCGAAGAAAATCACAGTAAACGTAAGCGGCGAAATTCTGCTGCTCAAAGAAACCATCAATACGATGGTCGACCAGCTCAACGCGTTCGCCGGTGAAGTAACCCGAGTGGCCCGCGAAGTCGGCACGGAAGGGCGTTTGGGAGGACAGGCCAATGTACCCGGCGTTGCCGGCACCTGGAAAGATCTNACCGATTCGGTAAACTCGATGGCCGGAAACCTCACCGGCCAGGTGCGTAATATCGCTGAAGTTACCACCGCCGTGGCGCGCGGCGATTTGTCGCGCAAGATTACGGTCGACGTGAAAGGTGAAATTCTCGAACTGAAGAACACCATCAACACGATGGTCGATCAGCTGAACGCGTTCGCCGGCGAAGTGACGCGCGTGGCGCGCGAAGTCGGCACCGACGGCAAACTTGGCGGGCAGGCGCAAGTGCCCGGCGTCGCCGGAACGTGGAAGGATCTCACGGACAACGTCAACTTCATGGCCAGCAACCTCACCGGCCAGGTGCGTAACATCGCTGAAGTCGCGACCGCCATCGCGAACGGCGATCTTTCGAAAAAGATCACGGTAGACGTGCGCGGTGAAATCCTGCAGCTGAAGGAAACGCTGAACACGATGGTCGAGCAACTTCGCTCGTTCGCGGCTGAAGTGACGCGCGTGGCGCGCGAAGTCGGCAGCGAAGGCCGGCTCGGCGGACAGGCCAACGTCTCCGGCGTCGCTGGAACCTGGAAGGATCTCACGGATTCGGTGAACGCGATGGCCGGAAACCTGACCGGCCAGGTGCGCAATATTGCCGAAGTAACGACCGCCGTGGCCCGCGGCGACTTATCCCGCAAAATTACGGTCGACGTGAAGGGTGAAATTCTCGAGCTCAAGAACACCATCAATACGATGGTCGATCAGCTCAACGCGTTCGCTGCCGAAGTCACTCGTGTCGCTCGCGAAGTGGGTACGGAAGGCAAGCTGGGCGGGCAGGCGCAGGTGCCGGGCGTCGCTGGAACCTGGAAGGATCTCACGGACAACGTGAACGTGATGGCCGCCAACCTGACGGAGCAAGTGCGCGGCATCGTCAAAGTGGTGACCGCTGTCGCCAACGGCGAACTCACTCAAAAGCTAACCGTGAACGCGAAGGGCGAAGTCGCAGCCCTCGCGGAAACCATTAACAACATGACCAACACGCTCGCCACTTTTGCCGACCAGGTTACCACCGTCGCGCGCGAAGTGGGTGTGGAAGGCCGGCTGGGCGGCCAAGCCAACGTTCCCGGTGCTGCCGGTACGTGGAAAGATCTCACCGGCAACGTGAACCTGCTGGCCGACAATTTGACCAACCAAGTCCGGGCCATCGCCGAGGTTGCAACCGCCGTCACCAAGGGCGATCTCACGCGCTCGATTCAGGTCGAAGCCAGCGGCGAGGTCGCCGACCTGAAAGACAACCTCAATACGATGATCGGCAATCTCCGGCTCACCACCGACCGGAACACCGAGCAAGATTGGCTGAAGACCAACCTGGCTCGCTTCACCGGCATGTTGCAGGGTCAACGCGATCTCACCACGGTAGGACGCATGCTCCTCTCGGAGTTGACGCCTCTGGTAAACGCCCAGCAAGGCGTGATCTACCAGATGGGATCCGAGGAGTCGGCGGAGATGGTCCTCCTGTCTGCGTTTGCCGGCGATGGCGAGGATGGACATCTGCGGCGGTTGAAGCTCGGCGAAGGCCTCGTGGGACAATGCGCGACGGAGAAGCGGCGGATGCTGATCTCCGAATTGCCGCCGAACACGATTTCCATTCGTTCGGGTTTATTCGAGGCCGTTCCCCGGAACGTGATTGTACTCCCCGTGTTGTTTGAGGACCGGGTCAAGGCCGTGATCGAACTGGCTTCGCTGAGCAGCTTCACGACATCCCAGTTGGCGTTCCTTGAACAACTGACGGCCAGCATCGGCATCGTGCTCAATAGCATTGAGGCGACCATGCAGACCGAAGGCCTGTTGAAGCAGTCCCAGCAGTTGGCCACCGAACTCCAGATGCAGCAAAAAGAGTTGCAACAGACCAACGAGCAGCTGGCACAGAAAGCGCAGCAACTCGCCGAACAAAACGTGGAGGTCGAACGCAAGAACCAGGAAATCGAGCAAGCGCGGCGAGCTCTGGAAGAGAAGGCCAAAGAACTGGCGCTCACTTCGAAGTACAAATCCGAATTCCTGGCCAACATGTCGCACGAGCTGCGCACACCGCTCAACAGCATCCTGGTGCTCGGTCAGCAGCTCAGCGATAACCCGGATGGCAACCTGACGCCGAAGCAGGTTGAGTTCTCCCGCACGATCCATGGCGCCGGCACCGACTTGCTGAACCTGATCACCGATATTCTTGATTTGTCGAAGATCGAATCCGGAACAGTTTCCGTCGAAGCCGAGGAAGTGTTCTTCGCCAGTATGCTGGACGCGGTGCAACGTCCGTTCCGTCACGAAGCGGAAAATCGCCATCTCAACTTCGAAGTGCAAACCGACCCGCATCTTGCCCGCAGCGTGGTCACCGACTCGAAGCGGTTGCAGCAAGTATTGAAGAACCTACTGTCGAATGCCTTTAAGTTCACCGAAGTGGGAGGAGTCCGCCTATCGGTCTCGGTGGCGAAGAGCGGTTGGACCGAGGCGCATCCGATTTTGAGTAAGGCGGCCTCGGTGGTGGCCTTTGAAGTTACCGACACGGGCATTGGCATTCCCTCCGAAAAACAGCGCATCATCTTCGAGGCGTTCCAACAGGCGGATGCCGGTACCAGCCGTAAATACGGCGGAACCGGCCTGGGGCTGGCGATCAGCCGCGAACTGGCCAGTCTGCTCGGTGGAGA
>JGI12712J15308_10000262_pt1 | contig 15691 bp, 14 predicted proteins | sample JacPin_JW_Ref_O2_FD_15308 | JGI IMG/M metagenome (IMG submission 15308) | reverse complement strand
TCCACGATTAGCAGCGACTTGGCAGGAATGTGTTCGTGCCGATCGCGCACGCGGAAGTGCTGGGCAAAGTCGTAGATGGGTGCCTCGATGGCATGGCCTGCGGCATAGTCCTGGATATGGCTCTCCAGCAACTGCACGTCGATTGCATTCGGCGCGTCATAGTTCTGCTTCGATCGTTCCTCCAAGGGAAGCTGATTCACCTCAATGGAGTAGACTTCCATCGATATAACGTGTCCGTTGAGACGACGGGCCACGCGCTTCGCTACTGTCGACTTCCCGCTGCCGGACGGACCAGCGAGTCCAACGACGAAGACTTCTTCGTGTGCCGGAGGAGTAATCATGAAGGGTTAGTGTTCTCGCCAAAGACTTTGGCTCCCGGAGTCAGCGTCCTCTGTTCGGACCATGGAGAGCCGCGCGTCTCAAGATACCAATTGTCCGCTTTTCAGCGGCCTAAACAACACAATAGTCCCCGAAGAGTCTCTCGAACTGATCAATGTTGAACATCCCTGCTCTTGATTGCTAGGGGATCGTTGGCGTAATCAGATGCCTCTCGCGCTGCCCCGTTGCTGCCTCCGTGTGGTTGCCCGTCAACCAGTCACAACGGGCGGACTCGTCACAGTACTGTCACCGCGTACGTAGGCTGGTGGGGGCGAATAGCGAGAATGAGCCGACACGATGTCCCGCCCCCGCAAGATCCTACGCGATCACTGTTGCTGTGCAATGGCAGCCGTAAAAATCGTCGACTCCATCATCTGCTTCCAACCTGCTTCACCTAGCACTTTTTGCAATTGCCTTTGTGCTGACCGCCAGTAGGGCACCGCACTCAGGTATTTACGTTTTCCTTCTGCGGTTAGAGTCAATCGGACCTCCCGCCGGTCTTCACCAGGTTTTGTCTGAATCCACCCTTTCCTTCGCAGCAACCCGAGCGTGCGCGTCAGAGTCGTGCTGTCAAGCCCAAGCAGGTCGCCCAAATTACCCTGAGAGATGTTGCCAGCGCGCGTTAAGGCTTGCAACAGGGTGAACTGCGTCGTTTTTATGCCCGCAGGCTGCAGGTATTGATCGTATCGCTGGGTCACGATACGGGCGGCGCGGCGAAGATTCGCACAAGCACACGGCAAAGCAACAACGTCGCCTCGAGGACTCAATCCGGGCTGTTGCATAGTTTGTATATACATCGATTTTACCCTTAAATAACATTCCTGCATCTTATTAGATGCATATACATCTATGTGGAACTGAGGAGGAGGATCCTATGAACTATCTGGTTCAATTAAAACTCGCCAGCCGACCTGGCACTCCACAAGAGGGCATCGTATTCATGGAGCAGTTCATCCTGCCAACATTGGACCTGTGCAAGAGGCTTCAGTCGGAGAAAAAGATCGTTGCCGGAGGGCCCGTGAGTGGCGCCATTGCGCTCTCCTTGATGGTGAGCGTCGAATCAGTCCAGGAACTGGACGATCTCATCACCAGTCTGCCTGTCTGGCCCCGAATGGAGACGACGGTCACGCCGCTCAGCACCTTCGATGTGCGCATACAGGCGGTTCGCTCACGGCTCGAACAACTCCGGCTCGGACAAGTGAAGACTCAAGGAGGTGCCAGATGAACGCCTTCGCACTGTTTGGAGCCAGCATCCTGGCGAGCTTTGTGAGCTCCGCCGTGGCGGCTCGACTATTCGCCCCGCGACTGCAGAACACCGATCCCAATCGCGCGCTCACCTTGCTGGTCGCGCCTCACATGTTCTTTCGCTTCATCGGGCTGAGCTTCCTAGTACCTGGAGTGGTTTCCCCATTGCTGCCAGCTGGATTCGCGATTCCCGCAGCCTACGGCGACTTCATCGCCGGCATTCTGGCGATCGTGGCTACGGTCGCGCTTGTAAACCGCACATCGTGGGCCACCAAGAGCGTATGGCTGTTCAACATCTGGGGTGCTGCTGACTTCCTATTTGCTTTTTATCAGGGCGGACGGGTCGGGATTCAACCTGGAATGCTAGGCGCGTCGTTCTTTATCGTGACCTTGTTTGTGCCAGCGCTGCTGGTCACGCACGTCCTGATCTTTCGCTTGCTGGTGCGGCGGCAAACCGCAAGTGAGCCCGATCGCAGCCAAGGACTAGAACACATTGAACTGTCAGGCGGGCCCGGGGGTGAGCCACATCGTTCTGTCCAATCGGCCGTTGAAATTCGACGCGTTCGCGCCTGATCAAGCGTCATTTCCGACCGAGCCTCTGCCGTGTGAAAGCACACCCATTAACAGTCCACGAATGGTTTCCTCGTGAGCGCTTGATGGCATTGTTGATGCCGTGATCGAAATCCACAAAAGTGTCGGATGGCCAGATTTTCTGCCGCAAGTCTTCGCGTGTGATTATCTTGCCAGGGTGTTCCAGCAAAATCCGCAGGATTTGGAGTGGCTATTCCTGCAGGCGGATTCTTGTTCCGTCCTTGCGCAGTTCTCCCGAGTATTGCTCCAGCTCGAAGCCTCCGAAACAAACGACAGCATGTGAGGATCGAAAACTCTCCAAGCCACGCCTCCGTTCAGTCCGACAGAGTTTAGCATCAGTGGTTTACAGCCAATGGGCTGCCTCGACCGCGCGCGATACACATAAGAGCGTGACAGGAGAGACTTGGGGGATTTACCCTGACTTCGACTATGTGCGATAACAAACGCAATGTCTGGGCACCTGCTGGTGGCCCCGCGTGATTCGATAAAAGCAAACCACCCGGTTTTGAAAGGCAGAGAACATCGCAACAACCAAGGAGAGCATTTATGCCGACGATTAAGACAAAAGACGGAACGGAAATCTACTACAAGGACTGGGGCAAAGGTCAGCCCATTGTTTTTAGCCACGGTTGGCCGCTCTCAGCGGACGATTGGGACAACCAGATGCTGTTCTTCGGTCAACGCGGCTTTCGTGTGATTGCTCACGACCGGCGGGGACACGGACGCTCCAGCCAGGGCTGGGACGGCCATGACATGGATCATTATGCCGACGACTTGGCAGCGCTGACCGCACATCTCGATCTTAAGGATGCGATTCATATCGGCCACTCGACTGGCGGCGGCGAAGTGGTGCACTACCTGGCTCGCCACGGCGAAAGCCGGGTGGCAAAAGCGGCCATCATTAGCGCAGTGCCTCCCCTGATGCTGAAGACGGCGGCCAATCCGACCGGTCAGCCCAAGGAGGTGTTTGACGGATTGCAGGCGCAACTCGCCGCCAACCGAGCCCAGTTCTACTATGATGTGCCGGCAGGACCGTTCTATGGTTACAACCGGCCCGGTGCGAAACCCTCTCAAGGCGTGATCTGGAATTGGTGGCGCCAAGGCATGATGGGAGGCACCAAGGCCCACTATGACGGCATCGTCGCGTTCTCCCAGACGGACTTCACCGAAGACCTAAAGAAAATCACTGTGCCAGTGCTGGTCATGCATAGTGAGGACGATCAAATCGTGCCTTATGTCGCGGCTGGACCGCTGTCGGCAAAGTTGCTGAGGAATAGCACATTTAAAATCTACAAGGACTTTCCTCACGGTATGCCCACGACTGAGGCCGACACGATTAACGCCGACCTACTGGCATTCCTCAAGAAGAGTCAGCAAGCGGCCGCATAGGACAAATCCGGCCTTCGCCCTGATGTGAAGGCCGGACGTTCCACCACGGGTTCGCCGCTCTGGGAGTGGCATCTGCTCTTCGCTGAACGGGGCGGTATCCTGTGAGAGCGCCCCGTGCCTATTTTCCGCAAACAGGGCCATATGCCTTATTTTACAAGTTATGGTTGTGTGTCTAACGCCTAGTTCTTGAAGTATGACCTGTTGTCGAGAATTGCCATAACGCCTTCCACAACAGACCCGATATCAGCCTTTGGACAGATTCCGCGGATGCCGACCTTTCGGGCTTCCTCGGCAAGTTGGGGCGAGTGGTGGAGTGTGACCATCAGAATGGGCGTACTCGGGGAACGCGATGTGATCTGTTTCGCCGCGTCCAGTCCATTCATTCCAGGCATTTGAAGGTCGAGCACAACGACATCAAACTTTTCTTTATCGAATTTCGTAACAGCTTCACGTCCATCGGATGCCTCATCGCACACTCTCCAATCTTCGTGGCTCTCCAGAAGATTTCTCAATGTGCGACGCATAACCGCACTGTCATCCACGACGAGGATACGGGCCATATGTGATCGAGGCTGAGCGCTTAAAGTCACAACTCTCTGATGCAGCCGGGGGCAACTTCGGTAGGTGACAATTCCTGAATATCTTGCAATCAGGAAAAATATCCGGTTCTGAGCGGGCGCCGCGAATCAGGAACTCCATGGCCAACAGAGTCTTGCCCGCGCTGTCGCGCATGAGTGTGGGATGGTCCTCCGAAGTCTCGTTTTGGCCAATCTCTCGTCGTTGGAAGATGGGGCATCAAGAGCGCAACACAGGAGAGAACGTATCTTTGCTGCGTGTCCGGTTTATCGAGGGCGCCCTTCAACTCTTCCAGCTTCTGTCCGGCTTCGCCGAGCTTGCCTTCCTCAGGCGCTGGTAGTCGACGCATGATGCGGACCCGTTCCTTTGTTGTGCGGGCGCTGGTGTTCTCGAAAAAGCCAGGTTGTAACCAACCGCGAATCCCACGCTGACACGACACATCAGCAGAACCAGGGAAGGGCATTAACTTTGCGGGAGAGAAATCGTGGTCTCCGGTCAATACATTAAACACCGTATGCCTCGGAGTGGACGGTTTGAGGCGACACGAATAATTCGGCGTGAGAGTCGTGATTGCAATATAGTCACTGTTACTCAGAACGATGCGAGGGTTGCTGGAGAGAACAAGCCAGGCAGCGTTGAACGCGAGCGGCTTCGTCGCAAAATCGGATTTAACCCGAGATTTATGCGGAGGGTGGGAATGGAACACAGAGGCAGCTTGGGCGAGACAAACAACGGAGCGGGCAACGGTGAGCCCTGGTGCGGTGTTTTAGCTGGCGCTGCGCCGCGCGATCACATCGTCCAGCTTTATCAGGATCAGCAATTTCTCAATCGGGCCGTCTGTCGCTTTGCGGCTGCAGCGATTGCCAACGGCGAGGGAGTAATTCTAGTTCCGACGATCGCGCATTGGGACGCTTTTCGGCCTCGATTGGAAAGCGAGGGCGTGGATGTGAAGGCCGCGGAAAAGCGCGGACAATTAACGATTGTTGACGCGGACAACCTCCTGCCCACCTTCATGAGCGAGGGAATGCCGGATTCACCTGTTTTCCTGGGCTTAGCTGAAAACGTTGTTTCACAAGCTCGCGGAGACGGTCGGTACCCGAAAGTGCGCTGGTGGGGTGAGATGGTTAACATTCTTTGGGAGCGCGGCGACGTCGCCGCGAGTATGAATCTCGAAGATTTGTTTGACCAACTCGCGCACGAGGAAGATATTTCGATCTTCTGCTCCTTCTCGATGGATAACTTCGACGGAGACGTGCACGCTCGTATGCTGCCGCGACTCAGCGAGAATCACTCCCATCTTATTCCCGTCGAAGATTACTCTCGGCTTGAGCGGGCCGTGTCCGAAGCACTTCGTGACGCTGTGGGCCCGGACGAGTCCCGTGTGCTAGAGGACCGACTTCTGTCGCGCTATCCCGGTTCCTTCCGCATGCCGCGATCTCAGGCGTTGCTCTTAGCGTTGCGTCAGACTCTTCCACTGGTAGCCGATGATGTGCTGCAACGGAGCCGCACGCTGTATCGTGCGAAAGGTTAAACGATAGAGATAATTCATGGCCAAGGATGACGAGATCTTTGTAGCGGGTACTGCGTCAGGCGACTCTACGACTTTGGACGGGATGACCGCCAACGAGATCGGTGTGCTTGATGCTGTCGATGTTCCGATAATTGTAATCAGCCGCGAGTACAAAATTGCCCACATCAACCGGGCCGCCATGACGGTGTTTGGCTTGAAGGTCTCGGATCTCGGTTGTCCTCTGGGCAACACTCTTGCGGGCGTGGAGGATCTCAATAGAATCTGCCGGCGGGTGATCTCTGACGGAGCACCACATCGGATCGAAACCCGCGATGGCGATAGACGTTTTCTCCTTCGAATAGCTCCCTACACCCGGAGCGATCGCGGCCAGATTCTGGGTGCAGTGCTCACATTCATGAATGTCACTGCCTTTCGAGCCAGTATCGAGCAAGCCATCTACGAACGGGAATACACAAAGGGGATCCTGAACACCGTAGTCGATCCCGTGGTGGTTCTCGACGCCAAATTGCATGTACAGACGGCGAACCGGGCCTTCTATGCCATATTTGGGGTTTCGCGAGATCAGTCCCAGGGCATTTCGATCCGCAAGCTGGGGAACAACGAATGGGAAACGTCCGAAGTGTGGGAATCCATAGAAACAGCTCTTTCTGGCTCTAGTGAATTTCAAGCGGTCGAGATCGACCGCGAATTCCCTGTCGGTAGAAGGACGCTAGTGCTTGACGCGCGCCGATTGGCGGGAGTTGGGGATTCTCTGATCGTTCTCACGTTCCATGACGTCACCGAGCAAAAGGAAGCGGAACGGACAACCTCACTATTGGCTGCCATTGTCGATTCTTCCGATGACGCCATCCTCAGCAAGAAGCTCGATGGGACCATCACCAGTTGGAACCAGAGCGCCGAGCGATTGTTCGGATATAAGGCAGAGGAGGCCGTCGGTCAGCATATTACGCTCATCGTCCCATGGGAACGACGAGCAGAAGAAGAAGACATTCTGCGGCGCTTGGCACGAGGCGAGCGAGTCGAACACTTCGAAACGGTGCGGAGACGGAAAGACGGCGCTTATCTGGATGCCTCACTCACGATTTCTCCCATCCGCGACGCGGTAGGCAGGGTCATCGGGGCATCGAAGGTAGCCCGCGATATTACTGAACGCAGGCAGGCGGAGCGAGCACTGTCGGAACAGGCTCGTCTGCTGGACCTCAGCAATGATGCAATCTTCGTTCGCGATGGCGGCGACCACGTTACCTATTGGAACAAGGCTGCGACGGAGCTCTATGGCTTTACTCGTGAGGAAGCGATGGGCCGAGTAACCCACGAACTCTTGCAGACCGAATTTCCCGCACAGCTGGGTATGATCAACGAACAACTGCGCCGGGATGAGCGATGGAGCGGCGAATTAGTTCACACAAGGAAGGATGGCACGAAGGTCATAGTCATTAGCCGGTGGGTGCTCGATCGGAAAGCCGATGGAAACGCGCTGCGCATTCTCGAAACCAACAGTGACATCACGCACCAAAAACGAACCGAGAAGGCATTGCGCGAGAGCGAGGAGCGCTTTCGCGCCATTGTCGAAACCACGCCGGAGTGCGTCAAACTGGTCTCGGCAACTGGCACTTTGTTGCACATGAATTCGCCCGGCTTGATGATGGTGGGCGCTCGTTGCGCGGAGGAAGTGCTTGGTAAGAGTGTTTACGACCTGATTGCGCCGGAGGATCGGGAGCGGTTCAAAGCTTTCAACGAGAGCATCTGCCGGGGCGGGCAAGGTTCACTACAGTTCGACATCGTTGGGCTCGATGGTAAACGGCGGCACGTGGAAACCCACGCCGCACCCTTGCGAAATCCGGATGAAACCGTAGTGCATCTCGCTGTTACCGCCGACATTTCCGAACGCAAACAGGCAGAGGAGTTGCTGCGTCGGAGCGAAGAGCGGTTCCGCGCGCTCGTGAACGCCAGTTCCGACGTGGTTTATCGCATGAGCCCCGACTGGAGCGAGATGCGCGAGCTCGACGGCCGGGGGTTCCTCGCGGATACGGGGAAACCAACGAAAGATTGGCTCAAGCAATATATTCATCCTGACGACCAACCGCTCATATTGCGAACAATCCGCGAGGCTGTGCGGACAAAAAGCACGTTCGAGCATGAACATCGTGTCCGACGCATGGACGGCACGCTGGGCTGGACGTACTCACGGGCGGTTCCCCTACTCAATATAAACGGCGAGATCCTGGAGTGGTTCGGTGCAGCCAGCGACGTAACTGCTCGCAAAGAGGCGGAAGACAATTTCCGCAATCTCGCCCAAACACTCGATGCAGAAGTGCGGGCCCGCACGCGAGAACTGGAGGAGCAGTCCAATCGTGTGCGCGAGCTTTCCTGGCGATTGCTGCGAAGCCAGAATGAAGAGCGCCGGCATATCGCGCGCGAATTGCACGACAGCGTTGGTCAGACATTGACTGTACTTGATATAAACCTTGAACTATTCATGCAAGAGGCAGGGTACAAATCATCCAAGGTTGCCTCGAAGATTGAGGAAATCCAAATAACCGTTCAACAGTTGCATCGCGAAATACGCACGACCTCTTATCTATTACATCCGCCGCTGTTGGATGAGAGCGGATTGTATTCCGCGATCAGTTTGTATCTACAAGGGCTTCGGGAACGCAGCGCACTAGAGGTCCGCTTTGAGATTTCGGAGCAGTTTGGAAGGCTACCTAGCGACTTGGAAATTGTGATCTTCCGCCTGGTCCAGGAATCTTTGACAAATATTCATCGACATTCAGAAAGCAAGACCGCTTCGATCCGAATAGATCGAGAATCGAATCAGATCACTTTGGATGTCCGGGACCAGGGAAAGGGCATGTCGTCCGAACGAATGGCTGAGATTCAATCGGGACGCTCGGGTGTTGGAATCGGAGGTATGCGGGAACGCCTGCGTCAATTCGAGGGGACGATGAACATCGAGTCGGATAGCTCCGGGACTCGCATATTCGCGACCATCCCACTCCCCAAAGGTGCATCGCCAGAGGACCAGAGCAACCCGGAGCCCTTGCCAGTGAGCGTGCAAAGTGTTGTGAACACGGTTTGATCGTGAGAGTGGCGAGCGCCGAGGACAATGATCTGGCCGACACGGGAAAGCTGGGCTCTACCGGGTGACAAGGCGCAGGATCTGCGGCAAAGCCGCTAATTCCAGCGAATACGCCAACGTACTTTTTGCTCCCACGCTGTCCGGATGGCTCGCTACTGAGGTTGCCGGCTGCGCGCTGAGCTCGGATGAAACCGCGTAGCGGCCCGAGCACCGCACAGACTTGCCGTTACGGAACGAGGAAAACTCGACAACCGGCCTTTTCGGAAGCGATGAACCGGCCTGGATGCTTCGAGGTGATCACATGTCGACGTGTTAGAGGATGTCGCTGCCTTGACATAACCGCCCGGAGTATCCTACTATGTCGATTCATATAGTAGGATTTAAAATGTCACTGTCCCCAGTTCCCAAGCCACTTCTAAGTTTTCCCGGCCCACATGTCGCGCCTTTTGGTCCAAGGGCGTCCGCTTTGGTGTTTGAAGACGTTAAGTCCAAGACGCTACTTGAGAGAATTCACTTGATCGGACCCAGCACTGCAAACGTGCTGATCACTGGGGAAACAGGTACGGGCAAGGAACTCATTGCCAGACACGTACATAAGCTGAGCCCACGGGCTGACGGTCCTTTTGTGGCGGTGAATTGCGGAGCTTTTTCTGAGAGCTTGGTAGAGAGCGAATTGTTTGGTCATGAGCGCGGGTCATTCACCGGAGCAACGGTAGCCCGGGCGGGATGGTTTGAAGCGGCCCGGGGTGGAACGTTATTTCTGGATGAAATCGGAGACTTGCCATTCGCCATGCAAGTGAAGTTGCTCCGAGTCCTGCAAGAGCGCCAAGTCGTTCGGCTGGGTTCGCGCAGCCCGGTTGCGATTGACGTTCGCGTGGTAGCTGCAACCAACGTGAATCTCGAGGATGCGGTCGCCGCGGGACGTTTCCGCGAAGATCTTTATTATCGGCTCCAGGTTGCCACGCTGCATATTCCTCCGTTGCGCGAACGGCCGGGTGACATTCTGCCCTTAGCGCAATACTTTCTCGGAGTTTATGGAGAACGTCTCGGGCTGACGTATCCCGCATTGAGCACGGAGGCGATCGATGTGCTGGTTAGCGGACACTCCTGGCCAGGTAATACGCGAGAACTGGAAAACGTCATCCATCACGCGCTGTTGGTTTGCCGGGGAAATGTAGTTCGACCGGAAGACTTGAGACTTTCTCCACTCGGGCTCCGAACCACGACTAGCGGTCCAGCCCGGCCCTTCCAAGGGCTGCGTGAATCGCTGCTGGCAGTTTTTGAGGATGGCCGTCCCAACCTTTATGCGGAAATCGAGACCGCGATTACCAGAACAGCCTACGAATTCTGTCATCGCAATCAAGTTCAGACGGCCCGTCTGCTAGGCATCAGCCGGAACATCGTTCGCGCCAAGCTGATGCAGTGCGGCGAGCTGCCCAACGCTCGAAAACCGAGGGCGCCCGGTCATCATTCCCTTCCTGATACGTTCGCCAGCTAGTGAGCCTCCGGCGCAAGTTGTGTTGTCCCGACAGGCGCGAACAATTCATCGTGGACCGATTTGCGCACCCGGACAAGTTCTCGATCCGCAGGATCGCGTGGCCGGGGCAAAGGAACTAGCAATATTTTCCTAATCGCCTGATGGTCGTGGGCTTCGATGAAGCCTTGCGACTACAGCTCAGCGGCATCGCCGCCACGATCAAAACGGCGATCATAGGCGCGAGCTTTGCCATTTTCTGAGACGGCTTAAGGATGTTCAACGTTCCCCCTTTGCGGACTTTGCGGACCGTGCACCAGACGAATCCGATTGGCGCTTCGTGGCTAACTTTGTTGCACCGGTACCGGTGCCGCGGTTGTTCGCGGTTGGTATTCATTCGCGACGAGTTCTCCGAACGGGCCAGTGATATTTCCAGCCGATTTTTCCGATTTCGATGAAAGCGGCAGATGTGGAAACAACAAATCGGCCACGCGATACGCCTCTTCCAGATGCGGATAACCGGACAGAATGAAGGTTTCGATTCCCAGGTCCGCGTACTCCCTCATTCTTTTCGCTACAGTCGCTGGATCGCCAACCAGTGCAGTGCCAGCACCACCGCGCACCAGGCCTACGCCTGCCCAGAGATTGGGACTTACTTCCAGTTTTTCGCGGCCGCCGCGATGCAACTCCGCCATGCGGCGCTGTCCTTCGGAGTCGAACCGCGCGAATGTGTTTTGCGCCCTGGCGATGGTGTCGTCGTCGACATAGCGAATCAAGTCGTTCGCTGCGGCCCACGCTTCCTGCTCCGTTTCGCGGACGATGACGTGCAGGCGAATGCCGAAGCGAACGGAGCGGCCCTGTTCCTCTGCCAGACGACGTAGGGTCGCAACCTTCTCCTCAACCGCTTGCGGCGGTTCACCCCAAGTGAGGTAAACGTCAACCTGTCTGGCCGCCAGCCCGTAAGCAACCTTGGAAGATCCCCCGAAATACAGCGGGGGATGCGGCTTTTGCACGGCGGGATATAAAACCTTTGCATTCTCTACGTGAAGATGTTTTCCAATCAACGAGACTGCTTTGCCAGCCACCGCATCGCGCCAGATCTGAAGAAATTCCTCTGTGACTTCATAACGCTCATCGTGAGAAAGAAAGACGCCGTCCCCGAGCGCCTCGTCGGGATCGCCGCCGGTCACTACGTTGATCAGCAATCGTCCCTCGGAAAGACGGTCGAACGTCGCTGCCATTCGAGCGGCAGCCGTGGGGGAAGTTATGCCGGGACGGACCGCCACCAGAAACTTCAGTTTGGTCGTCACCGGGACCAGAGTTGACGCCACGACCCACGCGTCTTCACATGACCTGCCAGTCGGTAACAAGACGCCCACAAACCCAAGCTGGTCGGCGGCTTGAGCCACCTGCTTCAAATAACCGTAGTTGATGGTTCGTGCCTGTTCGGCCGTGCCAAGGTAGCGTCCATCTCCGTGAGTTGGTAAGAACCAGAAGACTTCCATGATTTCGGTCCCTTTCCGAGCAGGACTGAGTTCCATGTGAGCTTTGGCAATTGTCGTGCCAATAGGGGGGTGCGGCTAGGTCCCTGAATTTCAAGTTTTCACGCAGTTACAACGACGGTCAGGCGGTTCAGCAGATCTCGGGGTGCTGCTATAGCAACACCAATGCAGCAGAGGTGCTGCTCGAGAAGCAGTTCGCAATCGCGCGGTTTAACGGGCCGCATGCCTAACGACACGGGAGGACAGCAGTGCTTTCTACGGTGAATCACATCGCAGTGAACGTTCCGCCCCGGCAACATGCTTTCGAACTTGCCGACCAATTGGCCGCGGCATTTGCTCAAACCGCGGTTGAACGCGATAAGCGGGGCGGCACGGCAAAGACTGAGCGGGACGTGCTGCGCGCGAGCGGACTACTCAACGTGACGATTCCGGCGGAGCTGGGCGGTTGGGAAATGGAATGGGGGGACACGATGAAACTCATTCGAGTCTTCGCCCGCGTCGATAGTTCGATCGCCCATCTGTTTGGCTTTCAACACCTGATGCTGGCTTCCGTGTCGCTCTATGGATCGCAGGCACAAACCGAAGAGCTTTTTTCTGAAACCATCCGCAACAAGTGGTTCTGGGGAAATGCGCTGAATCCGCTCGACAAGCGCACGAGCCTGACGGCCAAGCATGGTGCGGGATACGTCATCCATGGTCGCAAGAGTTTTTGTTCCGGAGCACTCGACTCCGACATGCTGATCGTTTCCGCGCTTCGCTCCGTGGACGAAAAGTTCATGGTCGCCGCTATACCTTCCAGCCGGCCAGGAATTCGCATTCTCGATGACTGGGATGCCATGGGACAACGGCAAACTGACAGCGGAACCGTTGAATTCTGCGATGTGGCCGTCGACCAGGAAGAGTTGTTGAAGACACCCGGGCCGCTGGGGAGCATCAGGGCGTCCTTGCGTTCGTGTATTGCGCAGCTGATTCTCAGCAATATTTTTCTGGGAATCGCCGAAGGCGCGCTGGAGGAATCGCGCAACTACACGTTGGCACAAACTCGGCCGTGGATTGCTTCGATCGCAAAGAGTGCCAGGGAAGACCCTTACATTCTGGCGAATTACGGCAGCTTCGTTGTGAACCTTCAGGCAGCGCAGGCCCTCACCGACATCGCAGGAGAGTCCCTGCAGCGAGCCTGGGAGAGCGGAGACGCAATCACTGAAAATCAACGTGGAAAGTGCGCGCTGGATGTTGCCACCTCGAAGGTGATCACCAACAACGCCGGCCTGGAGATCACCAGCCGTATGTTCGAAGTCATGGGAGCGCGCGCGGCCGCCGGTCCCGCGAGAATCGACCGCTTCTGGCGCAATCTGCGCACGCACACTTTGCATGATCCGGTCGACTACAAGATTCGGGAGTTGGGAGACTGGACGTTGAATCGCCGGCTTCCGAAGCCTTCGTTTTATTCGTAACCATCGATTGAGTAAACCTATGAGCAATTCTCTACCTGCAAAGTTTCACGGCGCGATCCTGGCAGCGATCTTGTTCCTGATGGCCGTGGCGCCATTCGCATCGTCCCAGAACACCGATAACGTCTTGCGCATCGGCTATCAGAAATACGGCACGTTGGTGCTGCTGAAAGCACGCGGGAGTTTGGAGAAACGGCTGGCGCCGCTCCAGGTTGAAGTGACGTGGACCGAATTTCCGGCTGGCCCGCAGTTGCTGGAAGGTTTGAACGTCGGCAGCATCGACTTTGGTACGGTGGGCGAAGCTCCGCCCATTTTCGCTCAGGCCGCTGGAGCGGATCTGGTCTACGTTGGAAATGAACCGGCCGCTTCAGCGGCTGAGGCCATTCTGGTCCCCAAGGATTCGCCAATCAAAACAGTGGCCGAACTCAAGGGCAAGAAAGTTGTGCTCAACAAAGGCTCGAATGTTCACTATCTGCTGGTAAAGCTCCTGGAAAAAGCAGGCGTGCAATACAACGACATCGATACCGTTTTCCTGACGCCCGCGGATGCGCGAGCGGCGTTCGAGCGCGGGAGCGTCGATGCGTGGGCGATCTGGGAGCCGTTTCTGGCCGCGGCTCAAAGACAAACCGGCGCCCGCGTTCTGGCCGATGGCAACGGTGTAGTCAGCAATCACCAGTTTTTTCTTGCCGCCAGACCTTTTGCCTTGAAGCGGGCCGACGTGGTTGCGATCGTCCTGGAGGAAGTGGCCGCGGTGGATCAGTGGGCGAAAACGAATCACAAGCAGGCAGCCGCGGCCCTGCAACCGCAGATCGGTTTGGATCAAGCGACGCTTGAGCTGGCACTGTCGCGGGGCGGCTACGGGGTGACGCCAGTCAGCGATGCCGTGTTGGCGGAACAACAAAGAATCGCTGACGCGTTCTACAACCTCAAGTTGATTCCCAAGCATATTAATATCCGCGATGCAACGTTGCGGGGAACGTTGACGGGAACTCAGGCCAAACGCTGAGCCTCAACGATGAAACAAGAACCATGATTCAGCCTCAGCAAAATCCTGCCGCGAAGACGCAGCTTCGACTGAGCGTTCTGGCGAAGCAAGCGTTGCCTTGGGCCGTGCCGAGTTTGCTGTTGATTGTTTGGCAGTGGGCATCGTCCGCGGGGATTCTGCCTAGTCGCTTTCTGCCCTCGCCAAGCGCGGTGATGAGGTCGTTCGTCGAACTCAGCGCCTCCGGCGAATTGTGGATGCATGTCCGGGTCAGCACTCTGCGCGCCTTGTCGGGCTTCGTGGTCGGTGGCGGGATGGGGCTCCTGCTCGGGCTGCTCACCGCCTCGATGCACTGGGCTGAAATTCTGCTCGATACGACGATTCAAATGGTCCGCAACATTCCTCCGCTCGCTCTCATCCCGCTGGTCATTTTGTGGTTCGGCATCGACGAATCGGCCAAGCTTTTTCTGGTTTCTCTGGGTGTTTTTTTCCCCGTCTACATCAACACCTTTCACGGGATTCGTTCGGTCGATCGTGGGCTTCTCGAGATGGGGCGAACCTATGGCCTGTCTGGCTGGCCGCTATACCGCGAGATCATTCTGCCCGGAGCTTTGCCCTCCATTCTGGTGGGCGTGCGCTTCTCGCTCGGGCTGATGTGGGTGATCTTGATCGTCGCCGAAACCATGTCAGCGCGCTCGGGCATCGGCTACATGACGATGAACGCACGTGAATTCATGCAGACGGATGTCATGGTAGTTGGCATTCTGCTCTATGCGATTTTGGGAAAACTCGCCGATCTTCTGGCGAAGGGATTGGAACGCTACTGGCTGCGCTGGAATCCGGCGTATCGGATCGCGCGCTAGGAACACGCATGCCGACTGCCTACAGTTCGAGAGAGAACGCGACCGCGGAACACCGCTGCTCACGCGGTGTGTCGGTCGCGATCAAGAGCGTGAGCATTGCCTTCGGTGGACGCACGGTACTCGAAAACTTCGACATTGAAATCTCCGCCGGTGAGTTTGTTGCCATTGTGGGCCGCAGCGGATGTGGCAAGAGTACTCTCCTGCGGTCAGTCGTGGGTTTGGAAACACCGCAATCCGGAACCATCATTGTGGGCAACGTTGGGGATGGCATTGCAAAGAACAACGGCAAGCCGGACGTTCGGGTCATGTTCCAGGACTCTCGCCTGTTGCCGTGGAGACGAATTCTTCCCAACGTCATGCTCGGCCTGGGGCCTGCGCTTATCCCGCAGGCGCAAAAAGTCCTGGCGCAAGTTGGTCTGGCAGAGAGAGCGAGCGACTGGCCCGCTACCTTGTCCGGGGGGCAGCGACAGAGAGTAGCGCTGGCGCGTGCTCTTGTCCATGACCCGAATTTGTTGCTTCTGGACGAACCGCTGGGGTCGTTGGACGCGCTCACGCGCATCGAAATGCAGCAACTCATCGAGGACATTTGGCGAAGCCGCGGCTTTACCGCCATGCTGGTGACCCATG
>JGI12712J15308_10000261_pt1 | contig 15735 bp, 10 predicted proteins | sample JacPin_JW_Ref_O2_FD_15308 | JGI IMG/M metagenome (IMG submission 15308) | reverse complement strand
GATAGCTAGCATAACCAAACTTTGCAATTGTTCTTATTATAACATTATCTAGTAGGCAGCGTTGAATCGTCGTTGTAGCTATCAATGGTGCAGAGATCTACTCATATAAGCATTTTTTAAAAAAATTTTTCATCATAAAAATGTCATTCTGTGTCTGATCCTTTTGATACTTTAGGAACCATCCAGGGATGATATTTCAAGCCTACTTCCAAAATCTTTTTGACCATGCTCCATATGAGCTTGCAAACACTTTTTTGCCGACATTCAAAGTCTTCCAAAAAAAATGCAAGCTTGATTAAAAATCAACTTAGATAGCTAGGACCACCATATTTTGTATAGTTGCTAAGAATCTAATTATGAGATGATTTGGAGAAGCTCATTGCAACAACTATAAAGGTAACAATTAAAAATCACTTGCATTTTTTTTTTAAATTATGCATGATATATCAGATACATAGATAGCTAGTACAACCATACTTTGCAAATCAATAGATTATATCTATATCTACCTACTGTATTAAGGAAATTGTTCTATCTACTTATTTTGAACATTTCGAGTAAAAAATGCATTTTTCATATCCTTACATGTGGATTATCTTTGTCCAATAAGAAAACTAACCTCTGGCTGTTGTTGCAATCATCTTGGGATGCAAAAATACATTGAAATACAAAAAAGAATTCAATTTAAATGAAATGATCATTTTTTGATCCACAGGGGAACCAATATTGTGAAAATGACTTTAGAAACAACTTGTTGATACCATTGTGAAATGATGTTATACTCATTCCTTTTTGAATGGGATGCTCTATTTCAGTTTATTTTTTGATTCTGAGATGATTGCAATAACAGTGGAGGATTAGATTTTTTATTGCTCTGAGATATTTTGATAAATTTTTTTTAAAATTTTTAGTTAGCCAATAAAAATGACAGATACATTTCTTTATGGGAGAATGACTATGGGGTAGTAAGAGGATGCTCTGGAGATTATTTTTTGATAAAAAAAATGGGATTATGAGCAAAACCTGATACTTTAGTCAGGTTTTTGATCATAATCCCATCTAATTCCTGAAGGAAATACCCCTAGGGGGTATTTCCTTCAGGAAACTGGTCATTTTAATGTGTGTTTTGGGGTGTTTCCTCCCATCTAATTCCTGAAGGAAATACCCCTAGGGGGTATTTCCTTCAGGAAATAGGTCATTTTAATGGTCCTCCCATCTAATTACAATGATTTCCTGAAGGAAATACCCCTAGGGGGTATTTCCTTCAGGAAACTGGTCATTTTAATGGGTGTTTTGGGGTGTTTCCTCCCATCTAATTCCTGAAGGAAATACCCCTAGGGGTATTTCCTTCAGGAAATAGGTCATTTTAATGGTCCTCCCATCTAATTACAATGATTTCCTGAAGGAAATACCCCAAGGGTGTATTTCCTTCAGGAAACCGGTCATTTTAATGGGTGTTTTGGGGTGTTTCCTCCCATCTAATTCCTGAAGGAAATACCCCAAGGGGTATTTCCTTCAGGAAATAGATCATTTTAATGGTCCTCCCATCTAATTACAATGATTTCCTGAAGGAAATACCCCTAGGGGGTATTTCCTTCAGGAAATAGGTCATTTTAATGTGTGTTTTGGGGTGTTTCCTCCCATCTAATTCCTGAAGGAAATACCCCAAGGGGGTCCTCCCATCTATTTACAATGATTTCCTGAAGGAAATACCCCAAGGGGGTATTTCCTTCAGGAAACCGGTCATTTTTGGGATGTTTCCTCCCATCTAATTCCTGAAGGAAATACCCCTAGGGGTCAAAATTTCAATGTTTTTTTACCCTCCTGGGGCATGACTGGAGCCTGAGACTGGACAACAACATAGAATTTTTTCCTACTGATGGCTGGAGCCAAGAGTTGGACAACAACATTGAATTTTTTCCTACTGATGCTTGGAGCATATAGTAGGACCGTCAACATTAAGCTTTCCAACAGAATGGCTGGAGCCATTGTTGGGGCTTCAACATTGTTTTTTCCTCTTTGATGCTTTGCATCAAAGGAGAATACTTCAACATTGATGTTGTCTACTGATGCTTGGAGCAACAGTAGAGCCGGCAACATTGCAGCTTTCCAACAGTATGGCTGGAGCCTTAGTTGGGAGCTTCAACATTGTTTTTTCCACTCCATAACTGGAGTCAAAGTAGCGTCGGCAACATTGAAGCTTTTCAACAGCATGGCTGGAGCCTTAGTTGAGAGCTTACAACATTGTTTATTTCTACTTAATGACTTGAGTCATGGGTAGAACCTTCAACATTGTTTTATTTGTTGTAGTCCGCCTTCCTCGGGCATGATCATGACAGTCCTCATGATGACGATCTCCATCATCCTGCTCACCATCTAATGACCCCGTCTCGCCACCCAAGAACACGGAAAAAGAGGACAAGTATGTCTGTCTCCCCTTTTTCAAGATCAGTGTTCACATGCGTTCAAAAAAGGACATCCGACAATGTCCTTGTTAACATAGAAAAAGACTAAAAAATGGCCATGAAAGGGCATCTATTGTGTTGGTATGGTGGTCTCTAAACAAAGGGGCAGTCACTACTAAGTCGGGGAAGGATGAGATCCCCTTGCAACCTAGATTGATGGTAATGTATACGTGTGCCATCAAAATGGCCATCAATCTATTCCTTTAAACAGGTGCCCCTTTAACCGACTTTTACTTGCTGAATAAACATATGCAAACAGCGAAAGCATACCGTACACCCCACATCATAGACTAAAAAGGTCCTATTTCTATGTCCTGAACATAGTAAAGTTTAACATCCCCCTTCATAACAAACACAAAGACTTTATGAGAGTGGGAGACCCCCATTAAGACCAATGGCCCATTTCCAAGGTTGCTGTTTCACCAAAACTTGTTCCTAAACGTATCTAAAATGCAATGTACCCCATTCAAGGCAAGGAGTCCCCCAAAAAAAGAGCAATGCCATTACACTGGTCCCTTTTGAGTACAGTCCTCGTCATGGGAAAGATGTACACCTTTGCATTTTATACTTAGAGCCCAACATCAGAAGAAAAGGGGGTCCCTTTATCTAAAAGAAAGGTTTGCCGCCTTTAACTCAAAGAAAAGTTCTAACCCTTTAACAACCTACATTTACGAACATGATGATATTTTGACAGGGTAATGGCAAGCTCAAAAATATCAATCATGTGTTAATAGCCAAATACTTTATAGCCAAAGCCACAACTAGTTTGGGAGCAACCCCACACGTCATCATGGTGTCTTTATGATTTTGCCTAGCTTTCAAAGACATTGATTGACTATTTTTCTTTTTTTACTAACTGAAGAATTGGGGTACACTATCTTGCTTGGGCAAACAGTAGTGTACACGGTACCAACTCTAACTCTAAGCTACGTAGTAATAATATTATTTTTCTATTTGGCAACATGATCATTTACTGACATGGGCATCTATTGTGTTGGTATGGTGGTCTCTAAACAAAGGGGCAGTCACTAAGGCGGGGAAGGATGAGATCCCCCTTGCAACCTAGATTGATGGTAGTGGCCATCAATCTATTCCTTTAAACAGGTGCCTCCTTTAACCGACTTTTACTTGCTGAATAAACATATGCAAACAGCGAAAGCATACCGTACACCCCATATCAGAGGAAGGAGACAAAAAGGACAGGCAAAGCGTTCAATATGTGTCAACGGTACCAACAGTCACCCAAGAGGAGAATGTAGATTTACCCACCCTCTTAATGATGATTCCCTCTGTTGTTTTATCTGAGAGTCAAGCCAAAGAACAATAACAGAACAGCAATCACATAACCACAATTTTTGGATTCACCCAGTTATTAAATAGTATTCGTTCCGAACAGATGGCCATCTATGATGACACCCTATTTGTGGTATGTCTTATACTCATAGTAGGCTTTTACCACATTCAAATTTCCTCAGGAAAACCGGCCCCGGGTCGGAGTCCAGCCAGAATCCATATCTCTCGAATAATGGGTCTTCTACGGTTCTCATTGGTCGTGCTCAGTGTGGAGGCATTATGGTCACGGTTTACTGATGGGCGGGTAGTCGTACATAAGACTAGAGACTAATGTTCGGGCGTCACCATTACAAGCCGCCAGTCGTTTGCTGAAGCGGATATTACTGCAGCCTCTTGAGACACACTCCCCCTTATTCCTGAGTAATCTTTCAATGTGTTTCTATAGGAAGTTTCCTATTCTTTTGTAGTAGTACCATTTCCTCTGCTTCAGATGGCCTTCTGTCTTAGTTTCTTCCCGTAGGGGCCACGAGTCGCTACCTCGGGTACATCTTCTCTCCCACCACGTTCTACGAGCCTACTACTAAGAGAGGGCTGAATTAACCCCATATTCAGGTCTCCTATTCTACCTGAACCACAGCTGGCTGCACTTTTAACTGAGAAAAGTATAGCAGTATCAGACTGAGTAGATGAGTATCCTTATCAGAGTTTCCTACTTTCCCTGAGTCTAGTAGTACACATTCCCCCTAATTAAGCATGATGGACCACACTACGACACCATAGTACACACGACAGCACAGTTTTGTTAGGCTGTACGACTGGTTTCTACTCGTAGTACGGCTTTCCACAGTATAGAGTTTCTCCTTGAACCCCAGTCTCGTTTTCCACACCACCCTGATGGGCTTTCATCCACCAAGATCTGGGATGTGTACTAACTAACCGGCTGGATAATTAAACGAGTCCCTTGCTTTGGTCGTTGGTCACCCGACTGGCTAAGGTAGTTTACACACCAACACATGACTGTCGCTTGGGAGGCTGTTTCAAATTACCTACCATTGTTCAATGAATATTCCCCACGACACTGCGTATCTTAAAAAGAAGTTTCCTACTGTCCATTTAAATCATTATTATGTCAAAGCCTCTTGACTTCCCCAAATAGTACTGCCACTACAAATTGAATTGCCAATGATAATAAACGTATAGTCCACAATGGCCTCTAAGGAGTGTTATTCTCCGGCTCCCTTGTTGGACTGAGTTAATGGTAGAGCATTTCTGAACATTCTGACTCAGATTGACCTAAAATGTTGACTAAAGTAATTTCTTCGTCTCAAATATCATCTAAGTTCCCCCGTTAAATGTCTCGTCTTCTTAAAGGTACAGTAGTTTTTCAACTACCTCCTACATGACATCTTCACAAAGTTCCCCCGCTAAATGTCTCGTCTTCTTAAAGGTACAGTAGTTTTTCAACTACCTCCTACATAACATCTTCGCCAGGTAACTTAGAGTCCAAAATTGACTATTTTTTCCTTCAGTAAACACAGAGTTTGAGTTCAAATTGACGTATTTTTTCATTATAAGATCTAGTTTCTTAAGGTTATGGTTACCCTAATACTTCTAGACCTGAAAATCAAGGTCCATTGAGGTCCATTAGTTTATCAAAGACCATTGATCCACTTTGAATCAAGTTATAATGATGAAAATATGGTGTCACCACCAATTCAGAATAATTAAGCCCAAACATTAAACATAACAAGGAACTTCACAAAAGGGGAACTTCACAAAATATGTGTGGTACATTCCCCCCTTTTTTATTGTGGTACATCCCTTATTATTAGTGCATTGCGTCAGCCTTAAGAAGGCATCTGTCAAGACACTCCCAAACAGCAAGCAGCTTTTAACTAATGAATGCTGTTAACCTTAGAACAACAAAGATCTACTCTCCGTTGGAGAGAAATAGAAAGATCAAAACATCAAATCTAATTTCCCGTCTGTTTATTATCATTTTTGATTATAATATTCAAAACATCATCATTTTTGACTCCACTATGATAACCAGGAGGCTAGATTGCTAAAGTTAATAACATTATGTTATTGACTTCAACTGATCATCCCCCCCCGGCCCCTTTCCTTTCCAGCACACCCACAAATAGGGGTATGTCCGCGCGAATGATGAGCAAGTGTTATGTATTATTAGGAGAATTGGTCAAGGATTTAAGCCGGGCTTGACCTTTTCCCGCAGCCGTTTTTTGATAACACCTTGCCAGGAGATCCCGGTCCCCTCTGTTTCTTTCTTATAATATCAGATGAAGGAGAGGACGATTACTAACCCCATGTGACATATATATTTCTCATCTCCCTATGTGAGCCTTCATAAATATATAGTCTCCCTTCATATCGAGACACGTAATCAAGAAGAAGAAGATTAAATCTTTCTTCCCCTCCCCCACCAATTACTTATATAAAACCGCACATTTCAGAAATGAGGCGGAAGGAGGGGGGCCAACAACAGTTTGGGATTATCTCCATTTTTTTAAATGAGATATCAAATTATATAAAAATCACAAGAACAAAGGCTTAACCTCAGCAGATCGTAACAAAAGCTACTCTACTACGTACAGTACCTCGTTCAATTCTCCGGTCGTCTACCGGGGATTTATACCCAGCAATATTTGAAATATTATTCAGTTTTCTTAGCCTAAAGGGTGTATTATCCCCTTAGTGCTGCAAAACAAGTTTTATGGTTCTGTCACTTTCGTGATATCTTTATCTCGCCTAAACAATGCTAGGTACTACTGTCACCATCTAGAGTGGATTCTGGCTTAGAGGCGTTCAGCCATAATCCCGCGGATGATAGCGTCTCGTCACTATCCGTTCGGATAAACGAAAATACCAAATATCCGAATCAACTGTTCCTCTCGTACTAAATTGAATTACTATTGCAACAGATTTAAAATACATTATTTCATCAGTAGGGTAAAACTAACCTGTCTCACGACGGTCTAAACCCAGCTCACGTTCCCTTTTGAAGGGTGAACAATCCAACACTTGGTGAATTCTGCTTCACAATGATAGGAAGAGCCGACATCGAAGGATCAAAAAGCTACGTCGCTATGAACGCTTGGCAGCCACAAGCCAGTTATCCCTGTGGTAACTTTTCTGACACCTCTAGCTTCAAATCTCGAATGGCAAAAGGATCGTTAGGCCACACTTTCATGGTTTGTATTAGTACTGAAAATCAAAATCAAAAGAGCTTTTACCCTTATGTTCTACATGAGATTTCTGTTCTCATTGAGCTCCTCTTAGGACACCTGTGTTAGCTTTTAACAGATGTGCCGCCCCAGCCAAACTCCCCACCAGACAATGTCTTTAACCTAGATTTCGTAAACAGAGGCATGCGGTATTAGAAGAAATGATATCGCAAATCAATTACAATCACAACAAATCCCGAGAGACCCGAAATGGTTGAAAACTGACACAATAACACACCCCACAAACATGATTTCACAATTAACTCAAGAATAAAGGGCTTTTTGGCCCTGCTTCTACTTAATTAAATAAGAAAAACAACTATAAAGACAGTGGTATTTCAAAGCCGATCACAAGTAACCTCCCACCTATGCTATATTCTTCATGTCATTTCTCAAAGTCTGACTAGAGTCAAGCTCAACAGGGTCTTCTTTCCCCGCTGATTATGCTAAGCCCGTTCCCTTAGCTGTGGTTTCGCTAGATAGTAAATAGGGACAGTGAGAATCTCGTTAATCCATTCATGCGCGTCACTAATTAGATGACGAGGCATTTGGCTACCTTCTTCAAATACCGACCTTTCATACATGTATTCGGTGTACATTATGTAACCTAAGATAAGCAAGTACTTTCATACATGTATTCGGTGTACATTATGTAACCTAAGATAAGCAAGTACTACCCACAATGTGGATTCCCTGATCATTTCCTATCAGAGTTAAAATGGTCCACCCTACCCTCATGCTGCAGGCATTAATGTAAGATGCATAGTTTCCTATGGGAATAGCATGTTCCTTAAGCAGGCTTCAGTTCGTTCTAAATTTCAGAAGACCCACCAACCCCTTTCCACGCGTTACAATGGTCATTGTAAGTTCACACTTACATGACTCACCACGAGATTAACTTACTAAACATGGTTACTAGCTGATTCAATTAGTTTAATAGTGCATTGTATGATACCCGGACCATACCATGGTCATTAAAATAATAGAATTTTTTTCATAAACATATCATCATAGTTAGGCCTCCCTCGTACCAGGTGGTTTTGCTGCTAATGCCCTGCAAAATAATCATTAGTCAACTAGTAGGCATAATACCGGTTGCTTATATCGGTACCCTACTATCTCCCTCAAGTAGTTTAAGAGAGTCATAGTTACTCCCGCCGTTTACCCGCGCTTGGTTGAATTTCTTCACTTTAACATTCAGAGCACTGGGCAGAAATCACGTTGTGTCATAATCAACTGAGACCATCACAACGCTTTGTTTTAATTAAACAGTCGGATTCTCCGTGTCCGTACCAGTTCTAAATTGATTGTTAACTGCACAAATAAAAGTCTTTCACACTACAATATAAGTTACCCCACACTTCCTGCTTCTGACACCTCTGACCCGTAATAGGGCTCCCCAAGCACACTTAGCTCCCATCCTTGCGGACAGGGACCTCATATACTCAGGCAGTATCCTACTACCGCAATCAGAACCACTTGCACCCAACCTTTAGAGCCATGCCTTTTCCCTAAGTTACGGCACTATTTTGCCGACTTCCCTTATCTACGTTCTTCTATTGACCAGAGGCTTCAAACCTTGGAGACCTGCTGCGGTTATGAGTACGATCTGACTTGAAAATTATTCACTCCCCCGGATTTTCAAGGGACGACCATTACGGACCAGACACATCAGAGAGTGATGTGCTCTTCCAGCTGTCCAACCCTATCTCCGCATGATGCGATTCCAGGGTTGTCTACAACCACCCACCCCGAAGGATGAACAGAAGTATGGCAACTGTTAATAAGAAAAGAGAACTCTTCCCAGGGTAATGGCCGCCGTCTCCGGGTTCGGTTGCGTTACCGCTAATTATCCAAGTTCAGGTTTAAGAATATTAACCCTAATTCCCTTTCGACATCATTGGAAGACCTTAATTGAACACTCCGTTATTGCTAAAAAAATGCCCGATTTTCCTGTTCACGAGGTTAATCTTTGTCTTAGGATCGACTAACTCGTGATCAAATACTGTTCTCACGAAACCTTTCTCCACTTCGACCTTCAAGGTTCTCACTTGAATATTTGCTACTACCACCAAGATCTGCACTAGAGGTCGCTACACCCCCCCTCACGGGGGAAGGCTGCTCTGCGGCCTCCACGCACACCTACTCGTCATAATTTAATCTTTTTCTTTTTTTACCATGACGATAGAGTATAAGTATTACGCTTGAGCGCCATCAATTTTCAGGGCTAATTCATTCGGCAGGTAAGTTGTTACACACTTCTTAGCGGATTTCAACTTCCATGACCACCGTCCTGCTGTCTTTATGGATCAACACCTTTTATGGGATCTACATTAGCGTAAATTTTGGCACTTTAACTCTATGTTTGGTTCATCCCAAATCGCCAGTTCTGCTTACCAAAAATGGCCCACTTGCAATTTAACCATTCAAACTCAATGGGTCACTTAAGCACCCCTGATTTCTTACCTATTTAAAGTTTGAGAATAGGTTAAGATAGTTTCTACCCTAAGACCTCTAATCATTCGCTTTACCCGATAAAACTGTTAACAAATTGCAGCTATCCTGAGGGAAATTTCGGTGTGAACCAGCTACTAGATGGTTCGATGAGTCTTTCGCCCCTTTACTCACATCAGACGATCGATTTGCACGTCAGAATCGCTACGAACCTCCACCAGAGTTTCCTCTGGCTTCGCACTGTGCAAGCAAAGATCACAACATCTTTCGGGTCCCATCATGTGTGCTACTACTCAAATCCATCCTAAGAAAGACCGGTCTATAGTGCGGAGCTACTATCAGTCATTCAACCAATAAAATAACCCTTCCTATCAATCACTTTCATTTCGCAATAGGGTTTCATACCCAAATACTCGCATACATGTTAGACTCCTTGGTCCGTGTTTCAAGACGGGGCGGATAAAGTCATTCTGTCAACATCTCGAGTGTGTAAGTGAAGCTATCATTACCAAAACATAACAAGACCCACACTGTACAGTAAAGCACAGATGTAGAATCCCTTACATCAAGGGTCAAATAGTAATCCCGCAAGCACACACTTTCTTCCTCAAGCAACATCAAAGTTCTCCACAAAAGCTATAACAACCCAATCACAAAAAGTGATCAAATCTACCTTCCTCTGAGGCATCTCCCCTAACATTACTTGATGCTGACATGCACACCAACCAGGTACCAAAGACCAGAACTAAAAAACCAGGAAATGAACCTGTACCAATGAAGATACTAAGATCAAAACCCAAACAGCCCTGGACAAAGGGGATAATCAATGTGCTGTTGCTGGCTATATCCGTTTCACTTTTAACAGTTTCAAGCACTTTTAACCTTCTTTTCAAAGTTCTTTTCACCTTTCCATCACTGTACTTCTTCGCTATCGGTCTCTCCAAAATATTTAGCTTTAGATGAGATCTACCACCCATTTTAGGCTGCAATCCCAAACAACCCGACTCATTAAAAGGTTGACACATATTTGAACAATACCTGGGTAACATACGGGATTCTCACCCTCTATGATGTCTTGTTCCAAAGAACTTAGACCCACCTAAAGTATTGCCCATGTGACAACCGATCAAAAAACTACAATTCAGAAGACTCAATCAACCTTGCGGCAGAGAAGAATCTCCGGATTTTAAATTTGAGCTTTGTCCGCTTCACTCGCCGTTACTAAGGACATCCTAGTTAGTTTCTTTTCCTCCGCTTAGTGATATGCTTAAATTCAGCGGGTAGCCCTGCCTGACTTGAGGTCAAGATTATTATTTATATTAAAAAGGCCCCTTTTGAGGGTCTTTTTGGGGAATGACCTTGGGAATTTGATGTCAATAAATCAATCCAGAAAGAGCAACACCAAGTAAGAATTTTAAGTAAAAGTGTGGTACATCCTTAATGAACTCCACAAGATCTATATTACCCAACATATTCAAACAGTATAAAAACGCCCAATATGCTTGTTTTAGAGACACCGTGGTCATTTGAATTTAAGTGCATTGCCTAATAAGATTTTACATCCAACCCTCGGCAAAACACCAATTAACATTCTGAAATATTCAGTTGTATTGTTTATTGCTGACACTCAAGCAGACATACTGCTGGGAGGACCCAACAGTGCGATTTGCGTTCAAGGACTCGATGATTCACAGAATTCTGCAATTCACATGATTTATCACAGTTTGCTGTGCCCTTCTTCGATTGGAGAGCCAAGGTATCCAATGTTAAAAGCTGTTTTTTTTTTTAAGAAATATTTGTCAAAAAGACTATTTTTTTTATACATTTTTGGCAAGCCTTTAAATGTATTAATATTTGTTTTTTAATGAAGACTTCTTCGTTTTACTAGGGTTCGAGACAGTTACAATAGAGGGTTTTACCTCCCTAATATAACCATCCAGATTGGATAAAGACCTAAAAGACATGAAGTCATAACAGTCACATGTCATTTTAGAGTCAAGTTTTAGTTAATGATCCTTCCGCAGGTTCACCTACGGAAACCTTGTTACGACTTCTCCTTCCTCTAGTTAAAAAGATTTGAACAAGTTCTGGTCATATATGACTATCGACTTGCGCCGACCGTGCATAATGTGACTATCCCGAGTCCTCATCGGTTCAACCATCGGTAGGAGCGACGGGCGGTGTGTACAAAGGGCAGGGACGTAATCATCGCAGGTTGATGACCTGCAATTACTAGGAATTCCTCGTTCAAGAGCAATAATTACAATGCTCTATCCCCATCACGACGCACTTTAAAAAGATTACCCAACCCCATCGGGACAGGAGTAATACTCGTTGCGTACGTCATTGTAACGCGCGTGCAGCCCAGAACATCGAAGGGCATCACAGACCTGTTTTTGCCTCATTCTTCCACTTGCTAAAGATGCAAAGAGTCCCTCTAAGAAGCTATTACTAACACATCCACAGGCCCTATCACCATACACAACACCAATAAATTGATGCCATACATGATGATACCAAAGACCCCCCGAGAGAGATCCCCAGCGAAAGGACCTGGGTTCGCACAACTATTTAATAGGTTAAGGTCTCGTTCGTTAACGGAATTAACCAGACAAATTACTCCACCAACTAAAAACGGCCATGCACCACTACCCACAAAATCAAGAAAGAGCTCTCAATCTGTCAATCCTCACTGTGTCCGGACCTGGTAAGTTTCCCCGTGTTGAGTCAAATTAAGCCGCAGATTCCACTCCTGGTGGTGCCCTTCCGTCAATCCCTTTAAGTTTCAGCCTTGCGACCATACTCCCCCCGAAATCCAAATACTTGTGATTTCTCACAGAGTGCCCGGAAGGTCATCCATGTAACGCTACCGGATCCTCGGTTGACATAGTTTATAGTTGAGACTACGACGGTATCTGATCATCTTCGATCCCTCAACTTTCGTTCTTGATTAATGAAAACATCCTTGCTGAATGCTTTCGCATTAGTTCGTCTTGAATCAATCCTAGAATTTCACCTCTGACGATTCAATACGAGCAGCCCCAACTATCCCTTTCAATCATTACCTCGGCCTTAGAAACCAACAAAATAAAACCAACGGTCATATTCTATTATCCCATGCTAATGTATTCATGATGCCAATGACACCTGCTTTGAACACTCTAATTTTTTCAAAGTAAACTATCTGGAACAAGATAATGAGTAACAAACATTGCTGAAAGTTACCCCAAGTTACCAGAAAATAGGAGATCTATATCCAGTCGGCATTACCAAGATGGTAAAGGACTATAATAAAGATAGTAGCCCACCAACACAACCACACCCAAAACAAGACCATGAAGACCCTGTTAGAACATGATAATGAAAGATGAACAACTCCGAAATCCAACTACGAGCTTTTTAACCGCAGCAACTTTAATATACACTATTGGAGCTGGAATTACCGCGGCTGCTGGCACCAGACTTGCCCTCCAATTGTTCCTCGTTAAGGTTTTTAAATTGTACTCATTCCAAACGTAGTACCCGTTGGGTCCTACATTGGTATTTATTGTCACTACCTCACTGAATCAGTATTGGGTAATTTGCGCGCCTGCTGCCTTCCTTGGAAGTGGTAGCCGTTTCTCAGGCTCCCTCTCCGGAATCGAACCCTAATTCCCCGTCACCCGTTGTCACCATGGCAAACCCCTACTTTGCCATCTAAAGTTGATAGGTCAGAAACTCGTTTGTATCATCACAGACGGGGTCTGCGATTTGCTAAGTTATCATGAATCACCAAACTAAACACCCGAAAGTGAATGGTTTTGTACCTAATAAATACACCCTTTCCCCCCCCGAAAAGAAAGTCAGGGCTTTTTGCACGTATTAGCTCTAGAATTACTAAAGTTACCCGATTAGTATTATATTATCAAGGAGATTGTAACTGATTTAATGAGCCGTCCGCAGTTTCACTGTACAGAATTGTTTATACTTAGACATGCATGGCTTAGTCTCAGAGACAAGCATATGCTACTGGCAGGGTCAACCAGAAAACTACTTATTTGCCTAATTTTCTCTCCTTTGAGGAGTGGAAACAGGGAAATAATTCTTTTTTAGAGAGAGAGAGAAGATGATCATTTTTGATCTGTCTAACTACTCTCACTTTTGCTAATTCAATAGTATGGTGGTATTATATACAATAAAGCATATATACCCCTTCTACTTTTGTTTTTTCACGTTCTGTTATTGTTTTGTCACAAATTCTTTTGTAGTAAATAAGGCTTTTTTAACCCTTTTCCTCAATCATCATTGAAGATGCTTGACGAAGAGTATTATTTACCTTACAACCACTGGTTTATTGTCTTTAGTAGCCTCTTTTTTAAGGAAGTAAGACAACAAAATAAAGGACACTCTCAAGATAAAGTTAGCTTAGTATTTAAGTGCAAATCTGGATTGCATGCATCAAATGCGTATATTTACCGTGTTTTTCATCAAATAATTAGTGTTTCGACTGCAAATAGGACACCCCTCCCCTTTGGAGGGAGGGGGTCACTTTACTATCGTATTCATAATGACAAGTATGCAAACTAAAGGTACTCCAAAGCAATGAATAATACTATCCCAAATTTGTGGTAGAGGGCATTAAAAAGAGGGGGTTATTGCCTCATATGCCATAAAGACATCCCAGCACAGTCCCTTCCATAATACTCCCTCCCACAATTCAGGCTTACACTCCAAGACCCCCCGAGGGCGTAGTCTTGGGCCTAAGGCTACAAGACCCCCCGAAGGTAGGTCTTGGGCCTGTGGGTACAAGACCCCCCGAAGGTAGTCTTGGCCCTATGGGTACAAGACCCCCCGAAGGTAGTCTTGGCCCTATGGGTACAAGACCCCCCGAAGGTAGTCTTGGCCCTATGGGTACAAGACCCCCCGAAGGAGTCTTGTCCCATGGTGTAGTGCAAGCTACTACACCCTTTTCCCATCATATCCGCAAAGGCAACCCAACACTACCACACTACCGCAAAGGCAACCCAACACTACCACACTACCGCAAAGCAAATGGTCTATTTCTCAAGAATTCGGACGGAATTTGCCAATGGCGGGCGACGTTTAGGTGCCGGAGCAGACCCTGTCACTGCGGCCGCTGGGTTCTATCTATTTCAAAGAGAGTGGATCTGGAATACCACCTGGGGATCACAACCAGAACCTAAACCATCATACTAGACTCCGTAGTAAAGTATGGCATATTCATTATTAGACAGACGAGGTCCCTAATAACGTACGCGAATCGTGTAATCCCTTTGGAAAACACTATGTAATCCCCAAGGAAAACCCCAAGGAAAACACTGCCCACCCCCAAATGGACCTGAAAAAGTACCCCTAAGGATACCCAGAAGAATACATAGTACTAGTCAGTCCCCCGAGCTTAGTACAAGTATAGGGCACATCAATCCTTTTAAAGTCACTCCTCAACCATGTAATACACAGTTTCCTCATCATGACCTTCTTTCAAAGTCAATCCTCAAGCTTAGCTTCTCGTGCTTTGTCTCAAATATCATCTAATTACCCCCGCTAAGTATCTCGTCTTCTTAAAGGTAGAGTAGTTTTACCAGAACTACCTCCTACGTTACACAGTCACAAGGTTCCCCCGCTAAATGTCTCGTCTTCTTAAAGGTACAGTAGTTTTCCAACTACCTCCTACGTTACATACATAACAAGGTACAATTAGAGTCCAAAATTGACTAGGCAAGCTTAGCTCTCATGACTGGGTGTGGTAGGTTTACTACCACCCCCCTGCCCAGCACACCCACAAGTAGGGGTATGTACGCGCGAATCTACTCTCTGGTGTAGGGCAAGCATACTACACCCCTTTCTGACCTATTCAATAGCTATCCCTTTGGGTGTGGTAGGTTTACTACCACCCCTCTACTGTCTCTTTTCAGCCGTCTAAACACCCCAGATTCCTGGAGGAAGGATACATTAGTACCCCAAATTCCTGGAGAAGGGACCCAATAGGACCCCCAATCCTGGAGACGGGACTGAATAGAGACCCCAAACAACCCCCAATCTACCTCAAATCTACCTCAAATCCCCTCTACTGTCTCTTTTCAGCCGTCTAAACACCCCAGATTCCTGGAGGAAGGATACATTAGTACCCCAAATTCCTGGAGAAGGGACCCAATAGGGCCCCCAATCCTGGAGACGGGACTGAATAGAGACCCCAAACTACCTCAAAATGAGCCCAATCCTGGAGACTGGACTGAATAGAGACCCCAAACTACCTCAAAATGAGCCCAATCCTGGAG
>JGI12712J15308_10000258_pt1 | contig 15789 bp, 17 predicted proteins | sample JacPin_JW_Ref_O2_FD_15308 | JGI IMG/M metagenome (IMG submission 15308) | reverse complement strand
AGCCTTGGCCAGCTTTCTTTTTCGTCAAGATCTCATCAACTTCGGTCGTCTAAGCTCACACCGTGGCGTCGCTTCGGTGTGGTACGCGCAGCTTCAAACAAACCCACGACCCGGTCGAAACCGGCAGCCACGCGTCTGCTCTGCTCACTCATCGCACTTCTCCAGGTTTCAGACGGACACCTCAATTGTGCGGCTCGTACCGTCAGTGGAGCAACGCTGTACAACACGTCCGCGCATCCGATGGACGCCGCGCTGCGCAGGATTCTCGATGAGCACTTGGCGCTGCGGGTGAATCTGCCCGTGTAGCTATTTCTTCGCCGAGATGCGTTGGCCGGACTCGATTTACTGGTGCTTTACCCGCATGCCGCTCGAGTCGTGTACCCCGTAGTGCTTCCGCACGTCCCTGGCTGTGCATGTCCGATCAGTCGTGTTTAGCCTCGTAGCGCAGCAGGACCGTGCCGCCCGGGAAGGTGCGGTTCTCCAACAGTCGCAGCGAGATCCATGACGGCAGTGTCGGGAAGAACGGTGTGCCGCCGCCCACGGCGGTGGGCGTGACCACGATCCGGTACTCATCCACCAGTCCGGCCTGCACGATCGGTGCGGCCAGCGTCGCGCCGCCCACCTCCAGCCTTCCGTCGGTTTCGGCTTTCAGCTTCGTTACCACCTCGACCGGGTCGCCGCGTTCCAGGCGGGAGTTCCAGTCGACGGACTCTAGGGTGCGCGAGAACACGACCTTGGGCATGTCGCGCCAGATGTGCGCGAAGTCGACGATCAGCGGGGTGGCGTCCGGGGTCTTGTCGGCGGTCGGCCAGTACGCGGACATCAGCTCGTAGAGCCGCCGCCCGTAGAACGATAGGGCAGTCTCCCGCTCGAAGTCGTTCCAGTACTGATGCAGTTCTTCGCTCGGATCGGACCAGTCGATGTTGCCTTGTGCGTCGGCAATGTACCCGTCCACCGACACGTTGAAGCCATAGATGAGTTTGCCCATGCAGATCAGACTGCACCGGAGGGCAAAACTCATCGCGACGCCACACGAGATATGTGTGGATGGGCGAGCGTCAAGAGGCCCCCTTCGCAGTTGACGAATCGGCCGCGCAAGGTTGATTCGCTTGAGTTCGCGCCCCTGTGCAGCGAGGTGCACCTGTCGGCATAGCAAACGGATTGGCGGTTCCTGACCTTTCATCGTTGGAGTTGAGTAGCATTTGTTTGCTATATCAGCAAAGCGGGTGCCCGGCAGAAGGCAACATGACCATGAAAGTCAAGCTCACCGCATTCTCGATCTGCACTGTCGTCATAACGGCTCTCGGCGGCGTTGCTGGTTTTGCTGCGCGCGCAGACGATTTGGGGGCGGCAATCTACAACGGCGTCAACCAGCTTCGTCAGACATGCGGGGTGATCAGCGATGACCCGCGTTTGACGCTCGCCGCGCAGCGGCACGCCAATGACATGCTGATGAACGGTATTGGCGGCGGCCACATCGGTTCGGACGGTTCTTCACCCCAGGCGCGTATCGCCGATGCGGGCTACACCAGGACCGGCTATACGAGTGAGATCGTGTACTGGGGCACCGGATCCCATGCGACTCCGAGCGCAGCGCTCGACTTATGGATGGAAAGTCCTATACACCGAGCGATCATCCTGGACTGCGCATTCACCGCGGCCGGCTTCGCAATCGCCTGGGACGGCAACAAGATGATCGCCGTCGGTGACTTCGCAGCTCCTTAAACCGAGCTGGGCCAAGCTGTTTCGGATCTAAGGGTAAAGCGACAAAACGGTGCCGCGCACAGCCGTAAGCTATCTTGACGCGGTCAAGACGTCAGAACGAAACCGCAGGTAACGAGTTGTACTGAACCGGACTGAATCGGAACGAAACCCTCAGCTCAGACGGCAAAGGCCCGATTCCCGGCAGCTCCACCGAGAAGATGCTGGTCAAGGCCAAAAGCCTTGGCCAGCTTTCTTTTTCACCACATCGTTCACTTAGGCCTGCGCGACCCGTGGCCTGGGTGGCCTGGCTTTTCGGTCGGTCGCCTCGCGGATGTAGTCCCCGATCTGGCGCAGCGACCGGGTGGCCTCCGGCACCATCGGCGTGGCGATCTGGAACACGTGCATTTGGCCGGGCCACACCCGCAGCTGGACCGGTACTCCCGCTGCGGCCAGCCGCNGCGCGGCGAGCCGGGCGTCGTGCAGCAGGACCTCGGAACCGGATACATGGATCAACGTGCGGGGCAGACCGGCCTCGATGTGGTCGAGCGGTTCGTAGATCTCCTCGGGGTGCCCGTCCACGATGTGACGCTGGGCCGCGCTGGCAATCAGGTCGACGAATGCGTCAAACGCCTTGGCCGGGAACATCGCATCAGTGCTGATGTTGGGGTGTGCCTGCTTGGGGGCCTTGGTGATCTGCATCAGCGGTGACATGCAGACGATGGCCGCGGGTTCCTCGCCTTCGTCGAGCAGCCTTTCCGCCAGCGCGAGTGACAGGTAGCCTCCAGCGGAGTCGCCGGCAAGAACGATCTGCTCAGGCGCGTAACCCCGCTCACGCAGCCACCGGTAGCCGTCATAGCAATCGTCGATCGCCTCACCGATGGAATGCTTGGGTAGCATCCGGTATTTCATCACCAGCACGGGGGCATCGGCGTACGTCGACAACTTGGTGACGAGCCGGTCATGCGTATTAGCGCCGCAGGTCAAGAAGGCGCCACCGTGCATGTACATCACCACGCGCCGGGTGCCGTCGGCAGCCAGTACGCCGGGCGCACGGACCAATCGCGCGGTGCAATGCGGCAACCGAATCGTGGCGCGAACGCTGCCCGGTGCGGGCGTCACGGCCCCAGCGGCGAAGTCGACAAGGCCCCATGGCCAAGGCATATCGAGGAGGTAGCTACCAATTGCCAGGGCTGGCCGGATGGTAAGCCGAGCGGCGAGCCAGGCGAGCCGGCCAGCGACGCTCGCGTCAGCCTCCACGATTTCCCGAACCATCCCTGAGCCCCGCCGGTCGAACGTGACCGACGTTCGCCGACGAGCAGGACCGCCAGCGTGTTCCTCGATGCGTTCGTCAAGGCGCTCCCAGTCGCCAATGTCCGCGTTCGATCGGTCGCGTGCGGCACGCAGCTCATTACGCTCGCCGTCTGAGGGGCTGCCCGCCCGCAGCCGCGCAGTGACGATTGTGTCCGGCGTCGATGGCCTGGTCGCGGCGTACATTCGACCTCCAGTAATGGATGAGGTGCCATACCGCATATCGCACTCTACCGACTATCGCATACTTTTCGTATGTTTAACACCGATTCCAACAACTTTCAGTATTGTGAGTACGCGGGGGCCTGTCGCGACGATCACGTTGAACCGTGGTAGGGCTCCACGTATCAGGNAAGTAAGGCGCCCGCAGGGAAAGGGAGCGCGGTGGCCGCGTCGCTGGGGCCAATCGGGGTCGCACCCACGCCGCCCATGCCGATGCCGAGTACGACGTCGAGATCGATACGACCGACGGCCAATTGGCCGCGCTGGCGCAAGAGCTTCATTCGAAATACCTGGCCTGTCCTCATCCCGAGGCGTTTGGCCGGCTCCGCAAGCGCCTTATTTCCTGAAGCAGGGGTGGTCCGGGAGCCTACGCCCGCTGTCAGTGCAGTCGACCTTCGACGAACACGCTTTCCGGGATTGCGGCGTCGAGGCCAGCGGGTGCGGCCCGGTTGCTGGCGGCCATCAGATCGTCTGCGCTCGTCGCCGAGGTGACGGACCATCCGTGCGCTCGCAGCCAGTCAACAACCTCGGTGCGCTCACCCTCATAGAGCAGGTTGCCGGATTCGGTGATGTCTTTGCCGCCCAACTTGATTGCGACGTTGCGATACAGTTCGGTCTGCTCTTCGCGGCGCGCGAAACTATCTGCGCTGAAGAACTCGTTGGTGAACGCTTCGACCGCGACACGGCTCCCTGGGGCGCTGAGCGACTGTATCCGCTCGAACAACAGGTACTGGGCGTCGGCTGTCAGATACGGCAGCAGCCCCTCCGCCGACCACGCCGTGGGAACCGACGCGTCAAACCCGGCCTCCGTCAAGGCTTTCGGCCAGTCCAAACGCAGATCGATGCCGACGCTGACGTGGGAAGCAATCGGGTCGACCGCATGCGATTCCAGTGTGCCGGTCTTGAATTCCAGCACCTTGGGCTGGTCGATCTCGTAGACCACGCATCCGGCAGGCCAGGCGAGCCGCCACGCGCGTGAGTCCAGACCGGCCGCCAGGATTACCACCTGCCGGATGCCATCGCCGGCCGCCGCCAGAAAGTACTCGTCGAAGAACTTCGTCCGGCACGCCGTATACCCCAGCATTGCCTGCATCCGGTCCTCGAATTGTGGATCGACACTGACCAATTCGGCCGGCAATTCATCGTCGAGATATACCCGCCAGATACCATCGCCCGCCGCTTCGAGGAACAGTTTTGCGTAGGGATCGCTGATCAGCGGATCGGCGCTTTGGGTCTCTTTCGCCCGCCCGCCCGCAACCCCCAACGCGGTGGCGCCGACGCTCTCATTGATGTCCCACGTATCGTCGTCAGTTCTGGCCACTGGAGTCCCCTCGCTGCTCTCGGTGCAATGCCCTTGAACCAAGCTTATACGAGAACTTAGCCAAGCTTATAAAAGTCGGAGCCATAGGCTCGGGCCAGCATCTCTTTTTCATCAACGGAGTGTGCGCTTGCGACGACCGGGTTGCGAACGCAACACCGGTCACCCAGCCGTCACCGGCTGCAGATACGGAAACGTGGGGGTGAAGCGTGCAGGTTCGGGGGCGATACCTGTGCCGAGCGGCGAGTTCGTCAGAAGCGAAAGCATATTGTCCATCACATTGTCGCGCAGCGATCGTCCATTGAATCCCGTGTAGTCAAAGGAAGCGACGGTGCCGAGATCGTATGGCAATGTTAGCGTTTCGAACAATGCCGCAACGCGGCGACCGTACGCCTCGGGATCATCGGTGCTACCGGCCATCGCCGCATATGCGCTGACGGTCGACGTAATGCTCGATATGAACATCGAATTGTCGTCAGATGGCCGACTCCGGTTGAACCGCTCCCGTAGATCATCGCCACCAAGGTAAATATGCGTCAGCAGTGGCAGACCCCAGCGGGCTACCTGCTGTTCGGGAGCGTGCCCATACAACGACACCGTGGCCCATGCGTGCACGCGAGCGCTATTGCTGATCAACTGGTTTGGCACCTCGACGGCGATCGCCGCGACGCTGCGGTCATGGAAGAAGTTGACTCGGTTGGCGAACGCGTCGGGCTTGTAGTTGCCCTGGGCGAACCCAGCCTTGAACGCCTCGAGACCGGCCGCGTCACCTGCGAAGGGGTCATTGACGACCCCTGCGAACACCCGCACACCGCTATCTCCGGATACGACCTCGTTGGTATGACCGGAGGCCACGACGTCCCCGTCAAGGCCATCGGGAGCGTGATCGGCTCGGTAGACGTCGAATTTCTGGGCGTGGGTGAGACCTGAAGTGCCCGAGGAGATGTGCTGGATGTCGCCGAACCGTACCTTGAAGGACACGTCCTCACCTCGGTCGCCGTCGGTGTCGAAGCGGAACGCATAAACGGCTTCGTCGCGAAACGGCGCCGCCGTACCCGCGTTCGCAGCTGGGTTGACTGTCATCACCATCGCCGTCGTCGCTGGGGTACTGCCGGCGAACAGGTAGAAGTCAGCCAGATTCAGCCGAGGATCCTCGCGGCCGGTCGGTGTGTCGAAATGGTGGGACACGTCGGCTCGCCTTTCGTTGTCGCGCGGTGGCGATGGTGTGCAACCGACTGTGTCAAGACAGCCGCGCGTTCTTCATCTTTTCGCCGAGTTCGAGCGCCTCGGCCAGTCGAGCCGGACCCTCGGTTGCTCCAATCAGCTTGCTGATCTTCTCTGTATCGATAGTCTGCCCGCCGGCACCCCAACTACCCTCTGGAATCTCGACGACGATGACGTGCAGTCGCATGAGATAGGCCGGCGCTATTCGGATGTCGTCGCGTTGCAGCACCGAGCTGTCGTTGCCCAATACGTCCACGAATGCCGCAGCAATGTCTCGCTGCATTTCGTCGCGGCGCGGCTGACTGAAGTAGGAAGCGGCCACAAATGCCTCAACGGTCCAAAACGTTTTGTCAGGGTGTTCCGACAGTGGAACCCCGCCAGGGAAGCAGTTTTCGACGTCGAGCTCGTTGAAGAAGAAACCGGTTGCCGCCGTTCCAATTTCAGTAACCGGATCGATTTCCTGCCGGATGAGTGCCTGCACCAGCCGAGATGCGAGCGTGGCCTTCTGCTCAGCGCTAAGTGCCCCCTTCGGGCAGTTGACACGAATAAATGGCATCAGCATTTCCTTCCGCTAGGGCGACTCACTCCGAGGCTGCACGCACACGAGTTCAAGACCCAGATCACGTACCCGGTCGAGCAGCCCGAAAAGCTGTGACTGGTCGCGGACTTCACCTATCAACGCGGTGTGAGCCACGCCAGGCTCAAGGCTCATGCCGTCGAATGCCGTCGCGAGCCGCTGGCTCAGTTGCCCGCGAACACAGATTCGGTACACCGTCGGCTCCACTTACCCTCCGCCCACAAGCTACTGAGGCAGCATGGACCAACGCTGGGTGGCCGGTCTACACCCGGCAAACTAATTCACCCGGGTGAGGTATCGCGGGGATAACTGACTGCGCTTCTGATTCAATGGGCTCACCGCGATCGCTGCGCACAACGAGCTCAGCCGGCCCTGCAGGGAAAACCTCGAATGTCGAGATGCCATCACCACGCTGGACGCGCGATCGCCAGATGCTTTAGTCCGGCCGTCCAATTTCGGTGATCTGCGAGGTTCGAACGTGACGAGTTCGGGTGGAGCAGACCCCAACGGCTCCGGGACAGCCGCTGAGCGAGCGGTCCTGCTCGGCACCAAAGTGCACGTTCCGGCTGGCGGGGGCCGGCTCGTTCACCGGGCCGCTCTGCTCGACGCACTTTCGGCGGGACGACGCCGCAAGTTGACGCTGCTGAGTGCCCCTGCAGGCTGGGGGAAGACAACATTACTCGCGCAGTGGGCCTCGGCCGCGCAGCAGGATCAGCGGTTCAGCTGGCTGTCGCTCGATACTTCCGACAACGACCCGGTGTGGTTCTGGATGTACGCGATTGCCGCGCTGCAGCGGGTTAATCCCGAATTATCCACTCGCACAGTCGAACTCCTGGCAATGGGCGCAGATCCGTTGCAGGTCGTTCTGCCCACCCTGTTGAATGAACTGGCCACGGTCGCCGACGACATCGTGTTCATCCTCGATGACTACCACCTGGTGACCAACCGAACCGTGCATGATCAAATGGCTTTCTTCATCAGTCGCATGCCGCCAAATCTTCACCTGGTGCTGGCCACCCGCTCGGATCCCCTGCTGCCGTTGGCTCGGCTGCGGGCCAGCGGCGACCTTGCCGAGGTGCGAACTGACGATTTACGGTTCGCGGCTGCCGACGCGGGTCGTCTGCTCAACGATGTCTTGGGGTTGGGCTTGGCCGACGCCGACATTGAACTCTTGTGCCAACGCACCGAAGGGTGGGCTGCCGGGCTGTATTTGGCCGCCTTGTCGCTGGCAGGGCGTTCTGATGCAGCGGCGTTTATAGAGTCGTTCGCGGGCGACAACCGTCATATCGTCGACTACTTGATGGCCGAGGTGCTCGACGGGCAGCCGCCGCATCTGGTCAGCTTTCTGCTGCGCAGTTCCATATTGGGAAGACTGAGTGGTGAGCTGTGCGACGCGGTGCTCGAAGCTACCGATTCGGCCTCCGTCTTGGAGGAGATCGATCGCGAGAACATGTTTCTGGTGCCGCTGGACGTGTCGCGTCACTGGTATCGATATCACCACCTCTTCGGCGAATTGTTGCACGCCGAATTGCGTCACACCGAGCCCGATCGCGTTCGAGATCTGCACCGACGGGCCGCGACCTGGTTTGAGGGCGAGGGTCTCATCGACGAGGCGCTGCGCCACCTCGTGGCCGCCGGTGAGATCGCGAAAAGTGCGGATCTCATCGCGGCGGACTGGGCCGACGAGTTCAACGGGGGCGGGCTATCGACAGTCTCCGGCTGCCTCGATCTCCTTCCCTACGAGACTGTTTCGCAGGATCCGCGGCTGAGCGTGGCGCGGGCCTGGGTTGCCCTGAGCGTCGGACAACTCGATGAGGCCGCCTCGTGGATCGAGAAAGTCGAGGCCAGGCCCGCGCACGACACCACAGATGGTGGGGGCACCGCTGCTCAAGTTGTGGTCTTACGCGCGTTTTACTCGTTCAAGACTGGCGACATCCGCGGGGCTCTCGAGACGGCTCGCCGGGCGGTCATTCTTAGTTTCGGTGAGGCGCCGCTGGCCCGTTCCGGCGCTCATTGCGTTCACGGGTCTGCGTTGCTTTTTTCGGGCAACACTCACGAGGCACAAGCCGCTTTACAGCAGGCCGTGCAGGTTGCCGACAACGGCGGAGATCGTCGCGCCCGCACCTATGCGCTGGGTTATCTGGCGATGATCTCGGCCGAACACGGTCAGCACGCGGACGCTGAGGTTTACATCCGCCGGGCTTCCGGCGGCGGCCGGGACCTGGGGGAGGCCGAGCATTATGTGGACGGAATGGTATCGCTTGCCGCCGCGACCATTCTCGACGCGCAAGGCAACGGGGCCGCTGCCGCATTCGCGGCCGACATGGCCGTCATGTTGGCCCGTCAAGGTGGCGCAATTCCCGAACTCGCCAAGGCGCTGCTGGTCAGAGCGGACATCCTCGAGCGCATCGGCGACCACCAAACCGCGAAGGCCAACATCGAGGAGGTTGAGCAGTTGGTGCGCGGTTGCGCGGACCCCGGCATCCTGCCGGCGCTGCTGGCCGCGGCTGAACGCAGCATGAGCATTGCGATGGCTACGCGCGGCGTAACGAGCGCGGGCCGGGAAGAGTTGACTCCCAAGGAGTTCGAGATCCTTCGTCTGCTCGACACCCGGTTGTCTCGGCGAGAGATCGCCGAGCACCTCTTCGTATCGATCAACACCGTGAAAACCCATCAGCGTTCGCTCTACCGCAAGCTCGACGCTGACGACCGCAGCACCGCGCTCGCCCGGGCACGAAACCTCGGCTTCATTTAACGATCTCACCCGGGTGAATTGCTTTGGCGGATGAGGACAAGTCCTCCCGCAATCGGAGATAGTGGCGCGATCGGAGCGCGTCAACTGAAGCCCCGGGTCGCGGCGGCGAGATGCAAACGGAACGGAGACCGCATGTCACACGTTGAAGCCACAGGTGTCCCGGCAGCGGGATCGAGACATTATCGAACCACTGGCGTGGCGGCTCTTGTCGCCCGGTACGGTATGGCGATCGTCATCGCTTGGTTCGGCGCCATGAAGTTCACTCACTATGAAGCCCAAGGGATTTCACCACTAGCAGCTAACAGTCCCTTCTTGAGTTGGGTCTATCACGTGATGTCCGTTGATGCGTTCGGTCGGCTCCTCGGAATAGCCGAGTTGACTACTGCAGCGCTGCTGGCCCTCAAGCCGTGGTTCCCGAAAGCATCCGTGCTGGGCGGCATCCTCGCCACGATCTTCTTCGTAGGGACTCTGAGTTTCATGGTCACCACGCCTGGCATCGGAGAAGCGTCTGCCGGGGGCTTTCCCGTGTTGTCCGCGACTGGGGAGTTCTTGATGAAGGACATCGCGCTGTTCGGATTGGCACTGTGGTTGCTGGCCGACGCGATCGACACAGCCCGCAGGTAGGTGCCAGTTGCTGCCGCAACCATTCACCCCTTGCGCGCAGCACGATGCTGCGTTGGCGGGCCGGAGGACGCGGTTTCGACCAGCGACCAGTAGTTTCTTTCACGCTCGGTCAGCTCGTTTGACGTGATAGCACCGAAGGCGGCGGCGTCGCGCTCGAATCGGACCGGCGCATCGGGCAGCGCGTCCGGGCCCTCGAGCCGAAAACAGCTCGGTGCGAGCGGACCGAACAGCAGGGCGCGGCGCAAGTGCGGCCAGTTATCTAGCTGCGGCTCGACCCCGGCGGCTCGGGCGAAGGTGAGAGCTACCAGGTTCATCCGAGTTTTCTGGGACGTCCCTCGCTGCGAGCGGTAAGCATTGATCGACAGCCGCTGGTCGGTTTCAGTTGTCGCTGCGATCGTGCCGCCCCACGTGTATGCGATCCACCTGGCCTGAAGTTCTAGCGGCACAAAGTATCCGCCCGACTGGTCCCACATGCCCATGAAGGCCAGCCCGGGGAGGTCAGGGTGGAACGTGTAGCGGTCGGCGTCCAGATGTACTGCATCGAGGTCGACTACGTCCCGGATGTTGTCACTCAGAAACGGTAGGCACAGATCGAACCCAGTGCCGAGCACAATCCCGTCGAACTCCTCGGCGCGTCCGTCTGCGAACGTCACGGTCGCACCCGCGATGGATTTCATCCAGGGGCACACCGTAATTCGTCCCTCGGCCACGAGCGGTAGATACTGCTGGTTGAGGGTGATCCCGGCGGCGAAAAGCGACGGATCGGGCGCGGGTGCGCCATACTGCTCCGGACTTCCTCCAGCCTCGACCACGTTCTCCTTCAGCTGCCGGTCGACCTCGGCTGCTGGGAGAGTCTCGCTCGCGAGGGTTCCGTATCGCGTGAAGATCCGGTGATCGGACGGGACGCCGCCGGCGAACTTCGGTAGGACGTACCTCTGTCGGCGCTGGGTTACTACAACGCGTGCTGCGCCCAGCTGGGCGAGTTCGGCGGCGACCTCGAGGGAGCTGACAGCGCAACCTGCCACGAGAACCCGCTTGCCCTGATATGGAGCGGGCCCTCTGTATTGGTAGGTGGAGATCGCTCCGGCCGAGCCGGCGAACGTGTCCAGCCCGGGCACAGGGGGGATGGCGGGGGCATGGAATCTGCCGCTCGCCACGACCACTCGTTCGAACCTTTCCTCCAGGCCCGCGTGACCGACGAGCCATCCGGCATCGCCTCGCCTGAGGAGTTCGACACGATCGCCGAACCGGATGCGCGACGTAAGGCCGAACATGTCGGCATAGCGATGCAAGTAGTTCAGGATCTCGCGGTTTGATGGGTAGACAAGGTCGCTCTTGTTCTCCAGGTCGCTGAAGGCAGTCATGATGCGACTGGTGTTAGTGTGCATGGCCGGCCAAACGCCGCTCCGGCCAACGAGTCCCGTCCACTGCCCGCCCAGCTTCGGTCCCTGCTCGAAGATCGCCGGTTCGAATCCTTGGGAGAGGAGCCAGCGCGCCGCGATCAGCCCGCCGGGTCCAGCCCCGATCACGGCGACCGTTCCCGTCATCGGGGAACTGTCGCATGGCGGGGATCCGGGTGCGATCTTTTTGATTGAGTTGACCCCGCTCGTCGCAGATTAAACGACCGGACTAGGCGCAGCCAGTATTACTCGTCCAGATGCCATCGAGTGATCTCCTTGATGCCGCAGGCGTTGCGGCGAGCGAACAACCAGGTCTCAGCGGGCTAGTTCGGCCAGCCGGGTCTCGCCGAGGCGCTCCAGCAGCTCACGTGCGTCCTCGAACACATCGGTAGCGCCGGCTTCTCGTAGCTCTGCGCCCCCGACACCACCGGTCAGCACGCCGATACACGGCACCTTCGCACGTACACATGACTCGACGTCCCAGACGGCGTCGCCTACGAATACGGCCTCCTCCGCCGTGACCCCTGCTCGGTCCAGCGCCACCTGAATGATGTCTGGCCGCGGTTTCGCGACGTCGACATCGCCTGACGTGGTGACCTCAGCCACCACATCGTCGCAGTCGAGCACACCGCGCAACATCGCTAGTTCGTCTTCGGGCGCCGAGGTCGCCAGCACGACCTGCAGCCCCAGCTCTGCCACTCGACGGAGCAGCCGTTGTGCGCCAGGGAGTGGCCGCAACAACTGCGCGGTGTCGCGGTAGTACCGACTATGCAGCTCTTTGAGCCGCTGTTGGATGTCATCGGCCGCGCCACCCGACAACTCATCTACCAGGGCGGACCCGTCCATCCCGATGCTGCGATGGATGCGCCACGCGTCGACAGATAGGTCCTGGTCCGCGAAGGCCCGTAGCCAGGCGTACACGTGCAGATAATTCGAATCGACTAACGTCCCGTCGACGTCGAAGAGCGCCGCCGGAGGGCGCGTTTCAGCCACGTGGTTCTTTACCCGCAATCCATGCCGCTCACTCCTGATACGTGTAATGCGACAGAATTCTTGCCAACCGCATGGTTACGGTCAGGGATCCGCGCACGGGCCAACCACGCGGAGGCATGCGGGCCTTCTTAGAAGCGGCGCCAGGCTATCCGATGGTGGTTGTTATCGGTCGCGGCACGAACGCTGTTCTCAAGCGGTTCGACGCAACCGAAGAACGTCGTGTTCGACGCAGCCCACGCGATCGGCGGCCTCGGAGGCCGATAGTGCCGGGTTCAGCAGAATCTCCAACTCCTCAGGGGTGAATGTCGGTTCGGCGTCCCACGGTGCCTCATCCCACCCGGCTTCACTGAAGCCGGAGAATAGTTCGTCGCCCATAGCTATCCTCACGGAAGATAAAGTCACGGTCTATATTTCGGCGGACGCAGCGTAGCGGGATGAATCCCGACTGCGTGGGCTCCATCGCCCTAGCGGCATGACCGCACACGTGATTTTACCGGCGTCACTGTTCGGTCGCAGTGTTCTCCGCTTGGCAAGTCACCGTTGAACACGCAGACGCCTCCTGGCAGTCGGAGGATCCGTGAGACGGGCTCAGCTCAGCGTGGCGGCGCCGGCTTCCGCAATGACGTCGATCACCTCGCGGCGTTTCCGCCATGCCCAGAGCTGCCGCATCGCCCCGTTGCCCTCTGCGACGATCCGGTCGAGTTCGTCCACGACGCGGTCGTATTCACCGAGTGCATCCAAGGCCGGGCGCACCCGTTGTACCAGCGTGCTCAACTGCTCACGCGCCGGCACCGATCCGCGACCGNAGCTCAAATCGAGTGTCCGACCAGACAATCCGTCATGGGCTGCCTTCCAGTACGCCGCCCGCAACGCGCCCGGCGGGAGGCGCCCGATGTCATCGCCCTGCACAGGCGCCTCGAGTGCCGTCATCACCGCGGCCCTGATCAGGGTGGCCACTAGCACCGTTTCGGCGACCGTCGCCGGGACATCGGCCACGCGGACCTCGACCGTCGAGAGGCTCATCGATAGGCGCACATCCCAGTAGATCATCTTCTGATCCAGGATCACCTCGGTGTCGACCAGCATGTCGACCGTGCGGTCGTACTCTTCAGGAGAAGAGAAGAACGGCGGCGCACCCGCAGCCGGCCAGCGTCTCCACAGGATGTTGCGCCAACTCGCGTAGCCGGTGTCGGCGTTACGGTACAGCGCCGAATTAGCCGACAACGCAAGGAAAGACGGCAACCAGGGTCGCAGCCAATTGCTGACCTGGATGGCGGCCGCGCGGTCGGGCACTTGCACGTGCACATGACATCCGCANATCCCTTGCTCGTGTGCGATCATTCCGAACTTCGCACCGATTCGCCGGTACCGCTCGGTGCCGGTGACCGGGAACTCGTGCGGCGTCACCGGCGGGAGTCCTAGGGCCAGAAGTTGAACCCCGGCGGCCTCGGCCGCTTCGGCCGCGGTGCGCCGCAGTCGCGTGAGTTCTTCGCCGAGTTCTGCACTGGTAGCTGCCACGCTGGAGGTGGTCTCGACCTGACAACCGCTCAGTTCCAGCTGCAGTGTGATGCCGCGGCGCTCGGCCTCTGCGGCCACCGCCGCGTTATGCGGGGCCGGTTCGCCGGACCGCGGGTCGACGAGAAGGAACTCCTCCTCCACACCGACAGTGGGAAATTCGCTCATCCAGCCTCCCGGCGCACACCTCGCACCTTCATTATCGCTCTAGGCTGCCCAGCGTCGAGCGGGATTGCCGCCGGCGTGTGCGGTCCGCGCTGTGACCCCGGCGCGCAGCTTAGGCAAAATTATTCTGGCCCAATGCATTTGAGGGATTCAGCAGATGCGGCTGAAGGACCGTGAGTCTCCCGGCGCTGCACAGCTATCACGGAATGATTGTCAACAGAAGGCGCACCAGCTCTGCTTGCCGATGTGTGTCGGTCTTATCGAAGACGTGTTGTAGGTGGGTCTTAACTGTGGCCATTGAAAGCGACAGCTCCTCACAAATCGGTTTGAGACCGTCACCCCGCAATACCCGCAGCGCGACGTCGGCCTCGGCATTCGTCAAGCCATATACGCGCCTCAGGAGGTGCGTCGAAGGCTCAAGCTGCTGCTCCGGGTCCACCAGTACGACCAGCGCTCGGGCCCCTGACATGTTCTCGGTTGTCGGGCTGAATGGCAGCACGTGGATCACGTACGGACGCTTCCCGGATGGTCGTCTGCACAGAAACGAATTGCCACCGCGAGGACCGGCTTCGTGTTCACGGAGGGCACCGACGATGCTGCGGCGCAATTCAGCGTTGGCTGACGCACTGCACGCTTCAACGCCGCCCGAACGTATACACAGTCCGTCGCCGCATTTGAGAATTCGCTCGGCGGCGGAATTCAGATGGATAACAACCGAACCTGGGCCGACGACGGCGATGCCGTGTCGAACACTGTCGACGGCCCGGGCGATATCACTTGCGTCTTGGGCGAAGTCCTCGAGGTGACTCTGGGTGCGAAGCGCCTGCTGTAGGTGCGGGACCAGAGCGCCCACCAACTTCACGCGCTCAGCTGTGTCGAACGGTTCCGCGCGCTTCGGAGCCGCGACAAGAAAGCATGTAGGCATCGGACCGTCGGTAAGCCGTACGAATAGTCCGTCATCCATTTGGTATGGACGCATGAAGCCCGCGTCGAACTCTGACCGCGCCTTCAATGCCACCAGCGGCTGCCCACTTTGGATCAAACCGACTGGGCCTTTATCGACGGCATCGAGCACGTAGTCGATCTGGCGGTAGTACTCGAGGTAGGCCTTTCGCGCCTCCGGCGCGAGGCTGGCGCTCTTGATGGAGCGGCCCGATCCATCGGCCAGCAACAACGCGGCGCTCTGCGCGTCGAGCGTGCGACGAACATCTGCCATGGCCACGATCCAGTTCTCCGGAGTGAGCGCCGAGGCGTAGATGGCCGAGACTATGCGCGAGAAGTCATCGATCCCGACCACTGCCGGCTCTCCCGGTGGTCCGCAGGCCCCATCAAAAGCCCTTCTTCCTCTGTATTCACAGGGGGATTACCTGTGTATTTGTTCGGAATTTTACCGATTTCATCCGTTCGGATGAGGCCGCGGCCGGCTTTCAGGGCGTTTTCTTACAGACGTGCTCAAGGCCTCGCCGCAAAGGCCGCAGCCGTCCTGGCGAGCGAGCGCTGCCATGCCCGGGCTCAGTAGCGTCTGCACGCGACAAGGAGATCCGCTCGTGACCGAAAGTCTTCCAAGGATCCAACGTCACATCACGACGGCCACCGGAATGCCGACTCGCCTCAACCGGCCGGGCGCAGCACCAGCCGACTCCGCAGAGGGGGGCGCGTGCGTCGAATCCGTAGTGGAACCCGCGGTGGCGGAGGCGCCGATTCTGATCACCGAACAAGAAGTGCTTCTCAGCACGGCGGCCGCAGTGGCGGTTCCGGCGAGGATCGGCGTGCTACGCCTGGGAGGCCCGTTCATGCGTTCGACGGCCGATGAACGCACCGCGAAGCATAAGCACTATCCGCACCACTACGTATTCCTCGAGCAGGCCCTGATGGCGAGGGAGATGGAGAGGTGTTAACCGGTCAGTGGAACCTATCGCCCGCGTGACAAACATCGAAAGATTCTATGCACGAAGGGAATTGAACATGTCGGACCAAGAACAAA
>JGI12712J15308_10000256_pt1 | contig 15859 bp, 12 predicted proteins | sample JacPin_JW_Ref_O2_FD_15308 | JGI IMG/M metagenome (IMG submission 15308) | reverse complement strand
CGAAGTATGAGCGGCAGGTGGGGGATTTACTGAGTTCGGTGAAGCAGGGGTCGGCAGCGGCGCTGGAGCAATCGTCAAGCCGCCCGGCGGATTCTTCCGGCCCGACCGACTCTTCTGGGATGGAAAACCTCGCCGGCGAGGCGCCCGCGGCCACACCAGCCGCCGCAGCGCAAGCAACGTCAACCGCAAAGTCAAAAGCTGCGTCGGATGACGACTCTCCGGATGACTTGGCCGGAGTGCAGGCTCGCGTGGCGGCGATGCCTCCGATCGTTTTGGGGAAGGATATGGCGGAGAGCCTGGGGGCGACCGTCGGATCTGTGGTTCTCGTGACCAGCCCGCAGGGGGAGCTTACGCCCTTTGGTATGGTCCCGAAATACAACCGCTTCCGGGTTGCCGGGATCTTTAATTCCGGATTCTTTGACTACGATTCGTCGTGGGCGTTTGTACGCCTGGCGGATGCGCAGCAGTTGTTTGGGTTGGGCGATCTGGTCTCGGTGCTCGAGTTCAAGGTGGACGACATCTATAAAGCGGACAAGATATCGAGCGACCTCGAAGACGCAGCCGGCAAGGGTTTTATGGCCACCAACTGGATGGAGCAGAACAAGGCGCTGTTCCACGCATTGCGGCTGGAGCGCCTGGTCACGTTCATCACGATCGGCCTGATCGTATTCGTGGCGGCGCTGAACATTCTGATTTCTCTGATCATGATGGTGATGGAAAAGACGAAAGACATTGCCGTGTTGATGTCGATGGGGACGCGGAAGGCGCAGGTGCGGAACGTGTTTATCGCGCAGGGCATGCTGATTGGCGTGATCGGGACTGCGATCGGGCTGGCGCTCGGATACGCCATCTCCTATGCGGGCGGACATTACCATGTCATTTCCTTGTCACCGGAGGTGTATTCGATTGATTATGTGCCGTTTGCGCCTCGGCTGGTGGATGGCGTGATTGTAGCCGTGGTGGCGGTAGGGATTTCGTTTGTGGCGACGCTGTATCCCTCGTGGTCAGCGTCGCGGATCTTGCCGGCGGAGGCGTTGCGGTATGAGTAGCGGGAGGCAGGATCAAAAATCAGGGATCAGTTGGCGAGTAGCTCCCGAAACGATCTGCGGGGACTTCGCACTACTGTTAGGGACGGCAATCGGAACGCCAGCCGGAACGAAAGTGACACAAAGTGCATCTAACTAAACAGCCGACCGAGCATCCAGCCGAGCCAGACTCGATGCTGCGGGTGGAAGGATTGAAGAAGGTGTTCCGGTCTGGCGAATCGGACCTTGTGCTCTTTGAAAATCTATCGTTTACNGTAAAGCGTGGCGAGATGCTAGCGATTGTGGGCGAGTCTGGAGCGGGCAAGAGTACCTTGTTGCACATCCTGAGCGCTCTTGATCGAGCTTCCGCGGGTGACGTATACTGCGCGCACTTGAAATTGAATTCGTTATCGCAGGACGCAGCCGCAGAATTTCGCAATCGCGAGACCGGATTCGTCTGGCAGTTTCACTATCTGCTGCCGGAGTTTACGGCGGCGGAAAACGTTGCCATGCCGTTGCTGTTGCGGGGTCAGACCTGGCAACAGGCGGAGCCAGAAGCGACACGCTGGCTTCGTGAAGTGGGACTGGAGCAGCGCGGGCATCACCGTTCGGGAGAGCTTTCCGGCGGGGAGCAGCAGCGCGTGGCTCTGGCCCGGGCGCTCATCACCGGACCGAAACTGTTGCTGGCGGATGAGCCCACCGGGGACCTTGACGGACACACGGCGGAATCCGTTTTCGCATTGATCGCGCGACTCCATCGCGAGCACCAGCTTACCTCCCTCATCGCGACGCATAATTTGTCGTTTGCACGAAGGTGCCATCGCGTGTTGCGGCTGGGACGGGGTAGTGTGGAGGAGATTGCGCCAGACTCATTGCCGGCCTGAGATGGCGGGCATGAAACGACGGACGTGAGACGAGGGACGTGAGACGGGCAGTGCGCAGGATTTGAGATTAGTTACCACGGATTGGCTACGAGAAGCACCGAAGGAGACCGGGCAGGTTTCTTCGGTAACGTGATGAAAGATTTGACGGAACGATTCGGAGCTTGGGTTTGGTGGTCTTTTGCTTGCATAATGACGATAATAGAGGTACCGGGGAGCACGCTGAGGATTACGCTGAACGAGGGTTGCGGTAGAACCAGGGTCGCGGCAGGTCGAGGGATGAACACTTTTCTCGATCGGGAAGGTCAGGGGGACGGGCGCTATGTTTGAACGTTATACGGAGAAAGCCAGACGCGTAATTTTCTTTGCGCGCTACGAAGCCAGCCAGTTCGGGTCTCCTTACATAGAGACTGAGCACCTGCTTCTGGGGCTCCTGCGCGAAGATAAAGCCCTGACGAACCGGTTTCTGCGGTCGCATGCCTCGGTGGAATCCATTCGCAAGCAGATCGAAGGACACACCACCATCCGCGAAAAAGTTTCCACTTCCGTGGATTTGCCGCTCAGCAATGAGTGCAAGCGGGTTCTCGCTTATGCCGCGGAAGAAGCCGAGCGGCTTTCGCACCGGCACATCGGGACGGAACATTTGCTGCTCGGACTGCTGCGGGAAGAAAAGTGTTTTGCGGCGGAGATTCTGCACGAGCGCGGGTTACGGCTTTCCACGATTCGCGAAGAGTTGGCGCGGAGTAGCCAAGAAAAAGCAGCGCCGCAGCGGCAACGCGAGTCTTCCCTGCTGAGCGAATTTTCCCGCGACCTGACGCAGTCCGCCATGGACAGTCAACTCGACCCGCTGGTGGGACGGGACGCCGAAGTGGATCGCGTGATCCAGATTTTGTGCCGTCGCACCAAGAACAATCCGGTGCTGATTGGCGAGCCGGGGGTGGGCAAGACGGCCATCGTCGAAGGACTGGCGCAGCGCATTGCCGACGGCGAGGTTCCATCATTTCTTGCCGACAAACGGATTCTCGCACTCGACCTTTCGCTGATCGTGGCGGGAACGAAATATCGTGGGCAGTTCGAAGAGCGGCTGAAGACCATTATGAAAGAGCTGATGGAGTCGCAGAACTCCATCATTTTTATTGACGAGCTGCACACGCTCGTTGGGGCGGGATCGGCGGAAGGGTCGCTGGACGCGGCCAATATTCTCAAGCCGGCGCTGTCGCGGGGCGAGATTCAGTGCATTGGGGCCACCACTCCCGGGGAGTACCGCAAGTCGATCGAGAAAGACCGTTCGCTCGAACGGCGATTCCAGGCGGTGAAAGTTCCGCCGCCGAACGAGACGGACGCGATCAAAATTCTGTTTGGCATCAAGGACCGTTACGAAAAATTCCATGCGGTCACCTACACCGACGAAGCCATCAACTTTGCGGTGTCGCATTCGAACCGCTACATCCCGGACCGGTTCCTTCCGGATAAGGCGATCGACCTGGTCGATGAAGCCGGAGCGCGGGTGAAGCTGCGCCAGACTTCCCTGCCCGAGGAAATCACCGAGGTGCAGAAACGGATCAAGTTCATCGTACATCGCATGGAAAATGCGATTGCAAATCACGAGTTCGAGAAAGCCCGCTTCTACTCCGACGAAGAACGCAAGGAGCGCGACAACCTGCGCGCTCTGCGAGAGAAATATCATCTCGACGAATCTTCGACCGGCGTGGTGAACCGCGAGGACATCGAAGACGTGGTTTCGCGCTGGACCGGCGTTCCGGTCACCTCGATCAAAGAAGAAGAAACCCAGAAACTGCTGCGCATAGAAGAAGAGCTTCACAAGCGCATTATTTCGCAGGATAAATCGATCAGCGCACTGGCTCGGGCGATCCGACGTTCGCGCGCGGGATTGAAGAATCCAAACCGTCCGATTGGTTCGTTCTTGTTCCTCGGGCCCACTGGTGTCGGCAAGACGGAAGTGGCACGCACCCTGGCGCATTTTATGTTCGGCACGGAGAAAGCCCTGGTCCGCTTCGACATGTCGGAATTCATGGAGAAGCATTCGGTCTCGAAGCTGATCGGTTCGCCTCCGGGATATGTCGGCTACGAAGAAGGCGGACAACTGACCGAGCGCGTGAAGCGCGCGCCCTACTCAGTCGTGCTGCTCGACGAAATCGAGAAGGCGCATCCGGACGTGTTCAACATCCTGTTGCAGGTGTTTGAAGACGGACAGCTGACCGATGGCCTGGGAAACACGGTGGATTTCAAGAACGTGATTCTCATCATGACCTCGAACATCGGCGCCCGGCACTTGCAAAAACGCGAGGGTCTGGGTTTCCAGTCGAGCAAGGAAGACATGATCTCGGACAAGGTGGAAGAACTGGTTAAAGGCGAGGTCAAGCGTACCTTCAACCCTGAGTTCCTGAACCGGCTGGACGAGATTATTCTGTTCAACGCTCTGAGCGAGACTGATCTGATCCAGATTCTGGAGCTCATGGTCAACCAGTTGAACCAGAACCTGGCGCAGAAGTCGATCACGGTGACGGTTGCCGACGAGGCGAAAAAATGGATCCTCAACCAGACGCTCACCGACCGCAGCTACGGCGCGCGGCCCTTGCGGCGCGCCTTACAGAAATACATTGAAGACCCGCTGTCGGAAGCGCTGATTCAGGGCACAATTACGACGCGTCCGGCATTCATTGAGGTCTTCCTCGAGGACAACAAACTGTTCTACCGTCCGGTGGACGCGGAAAAAACCGAGGGCGTGCTGCTGTATTCGAACTAGTTCTCGGTTCTCAGAAAAGGCCGTCAGCGCAAGCTGGCGGCTTTTGCTTTTGCGCCCCGAACCCTGATCGCGTTTGCGGTCATCAAATCCTCACGACGGACGAACCAGGACGGCCGTTCTCGATCGGGCGCCGTCGGTCTTTAATACTCTTTCATCTTCCATTTTTGGAGAAACTTTATGAAAAACAGGTTTGAAGGGAAATCGGTCGTGGTCACGGGCGGCAACAGCGGCATCGGTTTGGCCACCGCGAAAATGTTCCATGAGGAAGGGGCGAAAGTCGCCATCTCCGGACGGGACCAGAAAACGCTCGATGAGGCCGTGAAAACCATCGGAACAGGGACGCTGGCGGTGAAGGCGGATGTTTCCAAATTGGCGGACATCGACAAGTTCTTCGCCCAGATCGGCGCGAAGTTCGGCAAGATCGACGCCCTGTTTGCCAATGCCGGCATCGCCAAGTTTGCCCCCGCAGCAGACAGCAGCGAGCAAATGTTCGACGAACAGTTCGATATCAACGTCAAGGGCTTATATTTCACACTGCAGAAGGCGCTGCCGCTCCTCAACGACAATGCTGGAATCGTTTTGAATTCCTCGGTGGTGAATGCCAAGGGCAGTCCCGGAACCAGCGTCTATGCGGCCACCAAGGCAGCCGTTCGTTCGCTTGCCCGCACATTCGCGGCTGAACTCGTAGACCGGAAGATTCGCGTCAACGTGGTCAGTCCCGGGCCGATCTACACTCCGATTCTTGGAAAGTCCGGAATGCCGCAAGGCGGCGTCGACGCATTCGAGGAGGGAGTGAAGGAGCGGGTTCCCATGAAGCGGCTCGGCACTCCGGAGGAAGTGGCGCACGCGGTCCTGTTCCTCGCCAGCAGCGAGGCGTCCTACATTACGGGGGTCGACCTGAATGTGGACGGCGGCTTCGGCCAGATTTAATATTGGCCAGCCCCGAAGCTAACGTCGGCGTTGAAACCGATCTGCGAAGGATGAGCAGATAAAACTTTGGAGTGACGATGAATAAAATCAATATCGCGGAGAAATTTTCCAGGATTTCCGAATACTGGAAGCCTTACATCGCCGCCGAGCTCAACGGGCAGTATGTGAAGCTCGACAAGCTCAAGGGTGAATTCGTATTTCATCATCATGAAAATGAAGACGAATTGTTTCTGGTGGTGAAGGGCCGGTTCCGCATGGAGTTTCGCGACGCCGATTTGCGCGAGCGGCATGAGTGGATCGAACAGGGCGAATTCCTCGTAGTGCCGCGCGGGGTGGAGCATCGTCCCGTCGCCCCGGAGGAGTGCTGGATCCTCCTGTTCGAGCCGGCTTCCACGCTGAATACCGGGAATGTAGTGAACGAACGCACGCTCCCGCAGCTCGAGCGGGTATAAGATTAGAGTCTGCAGATGCCAGACGTAGCAAGCTAGGTCTCGTTTTTAGGAGCTACGGGCCAGGTCGAAACCTTATGGAACTGATCGTTTACTCCTCCGTCTCGTGTCCGGATTGCCGCGAAGCCAAGCGCTTTCTCGCCAAGCACAATATTGCTTACAAAGAGATCGACGTTGCCACCACGCCCGGCGCGATTGACGAAATCGTGAAACGCACCGGAAAACAGGCCATACCGCAGTTTGTGATTGATGGCGAGTGGGTGCAACCTTACCGTGCGGGCAAGGGCTTTCTCTATGAGCAAATGGCGAAGCGGCTGGGCGTGAAGAACGACTAGCGCGCACCAATCGACTGCCCGTCGCCAGAAAAGGCCGCACCTCCCACCTCTCTGGATCGTCAAAGTCCGGCTTCATGCCTTAGAATTCCTCACTGCATCTTAGATTGGCTTTGCGCCAGACAGTCTGGCATCAGACCGTCACAAATCAAACCGTTATAAAAAGGAAACGTTATGGTACGAGTGGGATTGATCGGCTTTGGATTGGCAGGGCAGGCGTTCCACGCGCCGGTGATCGAGGGCGTAGCCGGCATGGAACTGGCTTGCATTCTTGAGCGCCGCGGATCGCTGGCGCGCGAACAATATCCGCAGGCTCGGGTGGCGCGAACGCTGGAGGAACTGCTTTCCGACGAGAGCATCCGCCTGGTGGTGGTGGCGACTCCCAACGATTCGCATTTCGAGCTGGCCAAGGCCTGCCTGCTGGCGGGGCGGGACGTGGTGGTGGACAAGCCGTTCGCGCCCACGATGAAAGAATCTGAAGAACTGGTGCGGCTGGCGGCGGAACGCGAACGGCTCATTACCGTTTATCACGACCGCCGGTATGACGGAGATTTTCACACCGTGCAGAAACTCGTCGCGTCGGGGGCGCTGGGTGAGGTGGTGGAGTTCGAATCGCGCTTCGACCGCTTTCGTCTCGAGGCCAAGCCCGGTGCGTGGCGTGAACGCGCGGACCAGCCGGGCGCCGGCGTCCTGTTCGATCTGGGCCCGCACTTGATCGATCAGGCGCTGATCTTATTCGGAGAACCGCAGGCCGTAACCGGCTGGGCGATTCGCCAGCGGGCGACTTCGGTAGTGGACGATGCATTTGACGTGTTCCTGGAATATCCGCGAACGCGTGCCCTGCTGCGCGGGCGCAGTATTGCGTTTGCTCCCACTGCACACTTCCTGCTGCATGGAACCAAGGGAACGTTCGTGAAGTATGGCATGGATCCGCAGGAAGAGCCGTTGCGCCTGGGAAAATTTCCCAAGGGCAAGGACTGGGGACCGGACTGGGGCGTTGATCCGGAAGAGCTGTGGGGAACTCTCAGCGTGGTCGGAGCGCCCAGCCGGCGTGTGCAGACCGAGCGCGGCGACTATCGCAACTTCTACGCCAACGTGCGCGACGCGATCGAGAAAGGCGTTCCGCTCGAAGTAACGCCGCAGCAGTCGCTGCAGGCGATGCGCGCCGTTCTGCTGGCGTACAAGAGCAGCCGCGAAAAAAGAACCGTGCGGTGGGACGAAGCCGTGGAATAGAGGGCCCAAAGAGACGCTGCGGAAAAATTGTCGCGAGGGAGAATGCGCACCTCAGGCGCTCGAGCGCGGACATATTCTCAACTACGTAAGGGCACGAGTAAACTCGTGCCCCTCCCAAACCGCCCTTCGATCGGAGTTTTTTCGCAACCTCTAAGAGGCATTCACCACCCAGGTCACGAAGTCACACGAAAGACAAACTCAGTCCTGGGTGTGGCCGGCGTAGTATCCCGCGCGCGCCTGAATCTTGTAGCCTTGTTTGCTCTTGATCTCGAGCTTGCGGTAGCTGCCGTCAAGCTTGGTGTTGTCGGGCGTGTAGCCGATGTTGTACTGGCTGCGTAGTTCGGCGGCGATCTGGTCGAAAGCGTCTCTCAGCTTTTGGAAGTTGTTGCCAACATTGATCAGCCGGCCTCCGGTTTGGTCGGTGAGTTTTTTCATTTCGCCTTCGCCGCTGTAACCCATGCCAGCCGAGCCGTAGAATCCGCGGTCCGCGCAGAGCAGCACATAGACAATGGCATCCGATTTCTGCGCGGCTTCAATGGCCCCCTTGATGGTGAGCTGGCTGCCCTGATCTTCGCCATCGGTGAGCAGGATCATCGCTTTGCGCCCAGTCTCTTTGGCCAGCATGTCGTGCCCCGAGAGGTAGACCGCGTCATAGAGCAGCGTGCCGCGCGGATTGCTGGTTGGGATGGGCCCGCCGCCGATCCCCGGAGGTCCAAGGTTCCCTCCGCCGATATTGATTTTGGTTTTGTTCAGGGCCGACTGCAGGCGGTGCACATCGTTGGTGAAATCCTGCAAAAGATCCACGTCCACGTCGAAACCGATGACGAAGGCTTCGTCGTTGTTGCGCAGGATCTGCTTCAGGAACGCTCCGCCAACTTCTTTCTCCATGTCGAGGACGCGCTGCTGGCTGCCGCTGGAGTCGATAAGAATGCCGAGCGTGAGCGGCAGATTCGATTCCGCGGTGAAGTACTTGATGGTCTGCGGCCTGCCGTCTTCGGCGATGTCGAAGTCGCCTTTGTTCAGGTTGGGGATGAGAACGCCCTTCTTGTCTTTGACGTTGAAAAACAGCTGCACCACGTTGACATTGACTTTCAACGTCTCTTGAGGCTTCTGGTCGTCGCTCTGGTTGGCGCCAGTTTGACCTGCCCCGCTTGGACTGGACGCTGCCTGGCCTGCGGCAGGCTGGGCCGGGGACCCATTGTCGGGCTTGGGCGGCGCTGAGGCCTGCTGGGCGAAGCACGGCACGAGCATTAGGCATAGGCAGGCTACGAGGGTGGTTGCGGTCTGGGGGCGTACTGCTGGAATCTTGAGCATTCGAGGTTCTCTTTGCGATATCTTTAGGGCGTGGTCAGATTGGACACGGTCAAATGGCATGCAACAGTTCCCGAGATAGTCTAATCTTGAAAGGTGGAATGTTGTAGGGCCTGTGATTTTGTAGGGTCCAATCTAGCTTAGATGCACCATATCGGCCGGCACAGGCATCCTAAGTGTTGCAGAATTGCTGGTCCAGACGTTTTGGGGCCGAGCTCAGCGCCAAGGCGAGAGGTCAAATGGAGTCTGTCAGCAGGAAGTTGTGCAAAAACGGCGGTTGGTGGAAGCTCCTGTCAGCCGGTATGGTCGGAACGGCTCTGACCTTGGCCGGGGTTCAAATTCTGGCGCTTCCGGCACGAGCCCAGTCCGGGAACCAATCGGCGCCCGCGGACGCGCAGAAGCCAGCGCAGTCGCAAGACATTCCGGACGCCCCGTCGGTCGTGCAGCCTCCGACGGCGCCTCCGCCCGAGCGGCTGGACAAGCCCCCGGCGAACCCGCCAGACACCGACAAGTCAGGCAACCCGTCAAGCAGCCAGCCTCCAGCGCGAGCCCAAAAGCCGGACGATTTCGGCCACGCCGGTGCAGAACCGCAGCCCCCTCCGCACATGCCGCCGGTCGAAACCGTCCCCCCGGGCAGCAATGCGGCAGTATCCAAAGCCCAGCCAAGTACCAAGGCCGATTTGCTCACGTTCATGGTTCACGTGAACTCCGTGCAGGTTCCGGTGATGGTGAAAGACAAGGAAGGACGCCGCGTGGACGGACTGCGCCCCAACGACTTCACGGTCCTCGAGAATGGCAAGCCGCAGAAACTGAGCTACTTCACCACTGACCCTTTCGAACTCTCCGTGGCCGTCGTGATCGATACCGGAATGCCTGACGTCGCCGTCCAGAAGATAAACCAGACGTTTTCCGCCCTGGTGGAAGCTTTCAGCGCCTATGACGAAGTCGCGCTCTACACCTACAGCAGCACCGCCAACCAGGTCAGCGACTTCCAGGGAACCGGACCAAGGCTGACCGCGCGGCTGAACGAGATGAAAACGGAAACTGGGCACGAGAACGGAGTCGCGGTGCTGAGTGGACCGATGGCCTCCGGGCCGATCGTCAACGGAGTTCCGGTCGGGAGTCCGTCCGTGCCGGTGAATACTCCTCCGCGGGAAGCGCACGTTCTGAATGACGCGATTCTGCGCGCTGCCATCGACTTGAGCAAACGTGATCGCACCCGCCGCAAGGTGATCTTCGTGATCAGCGACGGCCGGGAGATGGGCAGCCAGGCCAGCTTCCGAGACGTGCTGCGAGTGCTGCTCGCCCAGGGCATCCAGGTGAAGGCAGCGGTGGTGGAAGGCTCAGCCATCCCCGGCTACAACAAGCTCGAGAAGTTCCATCTTCCGCTGCAAGGCTACAGCGATCTGCTGCCCAAGTACACGGCCGCCACGGGAGGCGGACAGGTCTATACCGGGTTCTCCCGCAACACCATCGAGAATGCCTACGCGGATATCACTTCCGACGTGCGCAACCAGTACACGCTGGGCTATTTGACGCGAGCTACGGTCAGCGAAAGGTGCAACGACCTGGAAGTGAAGATCGATCATCCAGGGTTGAAGATCTACGCCAGAGACCGAGTTTGCCCGGCTGCCCAGCCCCGCTCCCAGTAGGTCCCCAACCCTCAGCACCGCGTAGCGCCGGCATCCTGCCGGCTGTGCCGAGGGCGTACTCGCCCTCGGAGCCGCCAGCTAGGATCTGCCCTAGTTCTTGCCAAAGGGGATGCCCTGGTAGAGAGCCGCCGAGACGGCGCGCTACTCCCTTCGACGGCCCGTCTTACGGTTTATCCAGCGACGGTTTATCCTGCGCCTTCTCCTGGATGGAGACCAACTCCACCTCGAAGATCAGGGTCGCGCCCGGCCCGATGCTGCCGCCCATTCCGCGGTCGCCATAGGCCAGATCGGAAGGAATGAAGAGTTGGTACTTCGATCCCACCGGCATCAATTGCAACGCTTCGGTCCAGCCTTTGATCACGCCATTGACGGGAAACGTGGCCGGGGCTCCGCCATGCTTGGCAGAGCTATCGAACTCGGTGCCGTCGATCAGCGTGCCGCGGTAGTTGCATTGCACCGTATCGGTGGCCAACGGCTTTTTGCCGTCGCCTTGCTTCAGGACTTTGTACTGCAGCCCGCTGGGCAGGGCCATGACTCCCTCTTTGCCCTTATTCGCGGCCAGGAAGGCCTCACCTTCCTGCTTGTTCTTTGCGCTCGCCTCCTGAGCGACGGCGGCCTGCTTCTGCTGTAGCTGAGTGCGCAGTTCGGTGAGGGTCGAGCGAATTTCCTCGTCGGTCATGGCGGGCTTGACGCCGGAAAGAGCGTCCCGCATGCCGCGGGCGACCATCGCCGGATCCAGCTCCACGGACTGAGCCTTAAGCTGGCCACCCACTTTTTTCCCGATGTCGGCGCCGATGGCGTAGCTGCGCTTCTGCTTGGCGGTCTTGAGCACAAGGGGCGGGGCGGCGGTGGATGTCTTGGCCGTTCCCGTTTTGGGAGCAGTGGCCGAAGCCGGTTTCGCCGGGGCCGGGGTGGTGGGCTGGCCAGGTTGAGATTGTGTCGGGGTTTGCGCGAAAGCCTCAGTTTGCGGGAAGAAAGCGAGAATACTGCCAGCTAAAATGGCGGCGAGCAGCAGCGGTCGGGGAGCGAATGTCGAGTGGTTAGGCATCCTTGCCATTGTAGAGCCTGAGCCCAAATACCACCAATGGGCTACGCGGGGTCACAGGAGTAACCTGCAAGTGATAGAGGGCGTGTGATATAAAACCTTCAGGCCCCACAGGGACAATTGTTCGCGGAAGCGTCTGCAGCAGTGTGCCGCCGCGTGTTTATTCGAGGAAGCCTTTGAGTTTCATCAACTTCGCAGCCCGCGAGATCAATTGCAAGATCGTGTATTACGGCGCTGGTTTAGGCGGTAAGACGACGAATCTGCAGGTGATTTATCAGAAGACCGCGGACCAGCAGAAGGGCAAGATGATCTCGCTGGCCACGGAAACCGAGCGTACGTTGTTTTTCGATTTTCTGCCGCTCGACCTGGGCAATGTACGCGGCTTCAAGACCCGCATCCATCTCTACACGGTGCCGGGCCAGGTGTTTTATGACGCCAGCCGCAAGCTCATTCTGCGGGGCGTGGATGGCATTGTCTTCGTCGCCGACTCGCAGGAACAGCGCATGGACGCCAACGTCGAGGCGCTCGACAACCTGATGTCGAACCTGAAGGAGCACGGCTACGACTTCAACAAAATTCCCTACGTGCTGCAGCTGAATAAGCGCGATCTGCCTAACATTCTGCCCGTGGACTTGCTGTGCACCGAGCTTCGCAAGAAGAACGAAGCGGTCGTGGAAGCGGTGGCCTTTCAGGGCATCGGCGTTTTCGAGACGCTGAAGGAAATTGCCAAGCAGGTTTTGACTGAGCTGAAGGCGGGCGGGTAGGGAAAGGCAGTTTCCAGTTTCTAGTTTCGCGACCTTCCTGGCGGAGAGCCCCTCGTTCGACCCACCTCCAAAGACATTCGTTCTTTCCCTAAACTACCTGGAAATTGCGCCGGGAGATTCTTGCTTACTCCCAGCGAAGTCGCATACCAGCACTGTTAGATCGTCGTCTTGTGACGCGGACCATTGCCGGACTGCCGAAACGATGCGATCCGACGCGTCGGACGGCGGCAGCTCGCCGGTCTGCTGCAGCAGCGCCGAGAGAGCATCTTGCCCAAAGAAGTCTCCGTGGCGGTTGGCGGCCTCGACAACACCGTCCGTGTAGAGCAGCAGACGATCACCAGATTCCAGCGAGTGGGCCACGTTTGTGTACGTGGCAAAATCGAAGACGGCGAGTATCAAACCATTCTCTGCAATCTCGAGCACTTTCCCGCCGCGCAGCAGAAGCATGGGCGGATGCCCGGCCGCTGAGTAACGAAGCTCTCGCGATTGCGAGTCCAGATAAACGCAGGCGGCTGTGACGAACTGGCTCTGTGTGTTGCCGCAGAGAATCGCGTTCATTCCGGCCAACAGCCGAGCGGGGTCGGCGGCGTTGGCGCGCTGCGATGTAGCCGCTACCTTCACCATGGAAGCAATAAGCGCGGCGGGGACGCCGTGGCCAGAGACGTCGGCGATAAGAAGCGCAGCGTGCGCATCGTCGGCCACGATGAAATCGTAAAAATCTCCGGCNACGGAAGTCATCGGCACATAGCGCGCGGCGACGCGGAAGTTTGCCGAGTTGGGGAAGGCGACGGGCAGAATCGACAACTGGATCCTCTTCGCTACTTCAAGCTCCTTCTGAATCTCACTGAGCTGCTGGTCGCGCTCGAGAGTCTGGCGGGCAGCGACATATCCGAGAGCCGCCAGAAGGGCGACAAAACCAACCGGCTCCACGTCTCGGAACCGAAACCCAAGCACGCTCTGAAAGTTCTGCCACAAGGCAAAAACCGCGAAAATGAGCAGGCCGCGGCGGATCACGACAAAATCCTGCTGGGGTAATCCCCCGCGCGCGGGCCGTGCGACCACAATCCACAAAATTCCAATGACCAGGACATTCTCGGCCAGATCAAAAATGCGGTGCGGCCCAAAGACGAGAACCGCAATGGCTAGCGCACCAAATACGATTCCCAGCACGTACGCTGCGATCCTTGCCTGGCGGTGCAGGAACCCGACGGCGTTGAAAAACAGGAAGCCGGGAATGGGAATGACGAAGTTCATCGCCGAGCGGAATCTGGGGAAAAGAGACGATCCCTGCATGGTGAGGTCCAGTAATTCTGTCTGGATCCACATGCGTAGCCCGTATAGAACGGCGAAGAGAGAAAGATAAATCAGCAGAGGATCAGGCTTGCGGCGGATGGCGGAAAACGCCGCCGCGACCACCCCCACCGATACGATCGCGGCGCCGAGAAAAAGAAACGGAGCGTCGCGGTGAAAGGCCTGCAATACCTGATCCGCAGTCATCCCGGGAATGGGAGCGTACATGAGAAAGGATGCTAACTCATTTTCGCTACCCTCGGGAACCGACCCCGCGAGGTCGGAAGAGTAATGATGATCTCCTCTCTTCCCAAACGTGAGCTCTTTTCCAGACGCCGCTTCCGGATGGAAAAATCGACAACAGCCCTGCGAACTTTCCATCCAGTCTTTGCGTCAGACCCATTCAAGGCCTGGGATATGTGTCTCACCTACGATTACATGCCCGAGACAGTGGCTCGCCTTCCGGACGGAATGCGATTTTCGCCACGCCGGCGTGCCCTACTGGTCCGGCCAGGGAGGAGTTACGACACCGGGTTCCGGTGGAGTGCCCTATCCCAACAACGAGTTGAAGACCTCCGTCGAATTACCAACGTAAGAGTGCGCCGGCTTTTTCTGCTGCGACAGCCGTTCCCTATCCCTTACGCTGACCTTAGGCTCGGCGTATCCTGCCTCGCTCGAGACGTTATCCATATCCATGCTGCTTTCGCTCGCATTGTTGAATACGCGGAATCCTGGAGGCTTTATCCTCTGGTGTGGGATTGGCTTCGCGGCTGGCATCTACCTGTTTTTTCGCGGTTTCTATCTGCTGCAGCGGCGGCGGCTGATCCTCGATACTCCGTTATCGAAGATCCGCAGCGCGGCCATGGGGATGGTGGAAGTGAGCGGCCTGGCGGTAGGACCTTACACCATGATCGCGCCCATCACGGCGCGGCCTTGCTACTACTACCGAACGGTGGCGTGGGAGTGGAAACGGCAAGGCAAGAATAATCAGTGGGTGAAGGTAGCCGGCGAGTGCATGCATTTGCCATTTTTCCTCGACGACAATACCGGCCGCCTGCTGGTCGACCCGCGTGGCGCCGAACTCGATTTGCATCGCGATTTCCAGGAGGAGTTCAACACTTCGTTTTTCTCCCGAGACGAAACTCCCGCGAACGTCAACAGCTTTCTCGCCCGCCACGGTGTGGCCACCAGCAACAAGATCAAGATTGAGGAATGTTGCATCAAGCCCAAGAACGCGCTGTTTATTCTGGGCACGCTCGGCGACAACCCGGGAATTGAAGTCCAGCCCGAACCCGTACCCGACCCTGACGCCCTCAATCAAGTTTCCGCACGGGGATTTCCTTTGTCGGCCGTGTTGTCGGTCTCGAGATTTTCGCTGTCGGCGGGAAGGTCACCGTCGTTTTTTCCGGCTGCGAGTTCGTCGGGCGCCGGCTCTTCCACTTCGTTTGACAACGACTTGAACTCCTTCGCAGCGCGCACGCTCGGCAGTCAACCGATCGGTGCAACACCGCAAGGGACACAGCGTTCGCCGGGCTCTGCGTCGCTTCGACTCGCGGACACGGCACAACAGCAAAAAGTCGCCGATGCCTTGCGGAGAGCCGGCATAACGAATCCTGTCGCGTGGTCGGCAGCGGGAGTGGGCGGTACTGCCGTGCAGATGGCCCCGGACCCAACGTTCGCAAGCCCAAAGCTCACGACACAATCTTCTGCTCGCGCGAATTGGTCCGCGGCTTCGGCGAATCCGTCGAACACTGGCACCGTAAGTTCGATCCCTGGGCAAGCTGACAGTTTCGATCCTCGCCCGCCAGTTGTCCTGATGAAAGGGCAGAACAACAAGACCTTTCTCATTTCCTGGCGCGGTCAGCGCGACGTTGCCCGCTCACTGGGCTGGCAATGCACACTGATGATCTGGGGCGGACCGGCACTAGCGCTACTCAGTCTCTACGGCCTGCTCAGTATGTTTAACTGGCTGTAATAACTGGTTATGACGCATGCTTTCGCGTCGTCAGTTCACTTGGGTCATGCACCATCACGCCTGCACCATCGTTCTAACCCAGGCTTACTGATCGAGCACGTGTACGCAAAGCGCTCTAGTACAATGCTCAAGTGAGCGATGCCACCCGCATAGGGATTCTGGGCGACTTCAACTCTGAATTTCGCTCGCATCCGGCGACCACGAA
>JGI12712J15308_10000253_pt1 | contig 15909 bp, 15 predicted proteins | sample JacPin_JW_Ref_O2_FD_15308 | JGI IMG/M metagenome (IMG submission 15308) | reverse complement strand
CGCATTGCGTCCGCCTCGGACCAGGCGGACTCGGCCAACGATAGGTTTCGTGCAACCTCCTCCTCTGCCTGTCTCTGCGTGGTAATGTCGAGTACCGTGCCGACCAGCCGGCGGATCTTGCCGTGGTCATCCCGCACCGGGAATCCCCGTACCCATACCCAGCGTTCTTCGCCACTTGGCGAAACGATCCTGAACCGTTCGTCAAAATGTCCGGCGTGTGTAGCCGCTTCAAGCGTGAGAAGGACATGGACGCGGTCATCAGGATGGATGATCTCCTCGTACGAAAGCGGGTCATCTCGAAGCGTTACGCGGGAGCGTCCGGTGATGGTTTCATACGCCGGATTCACATAAAGAGTCTTCCGGGTTTCCGCGTCGATCATCCAGAAAATCTCCTGGATGTTGTCGGCCATCTGCCGGAAGCGTTCTTCACTCTCGAGGAGCGAAGCTTCTGTGGAATCGAGGGCGCTGACGGTCTCCCGTTGTTGTTCGCGCAGGAGAAGTAAAGACTTGGAGAGGAAGAAAAGCACGACGCAGAACGTGGCCAGGGCGATACCCAACAACACAGATGAAAGGTCAATGCTATGGAGCCGGGTCGCTAATAGCGTTACAACCAGAATGGCCGAGGCGAGGCAAAAAAGGGTCAAACTGATGCGCCAACCAAGCCTGGGGGTCTGGCTCGAAAAAGATTCACGGCGGAGACGTTCCACTCGCTCCATGGCACTGCCGAGGAACCGCTAGTTGCAGTTTCCGGCCCGATAGTATCCGCTCATCCGTAGCGCGTCAAGGTGGGCCCCGGCGGTGCCCCCAACCGAGCTAGTAGATGCTAGGTCTGAGAGGAAGAGTGGCCCGATCCGAACAATTCTGCTTCTTCCAGGCTTGTTTCGAGGGTGGCATCAGGCTTAAACAGATTCAGGCGCCCCGGGGCCGGGATCGGTGACTTGAACCGAATTGGCCTTTCCAAAATCCATCCGAACTGACCCGATCGATACGGTCCCGAAACAAGGTGTCGCGGCTGCCAGGTGGACCAGCGCCGATTGTCGAGCGGCACAATTGCGCTGAGGCGCACGCTTCCAGTGAAGCCTCCTTTAAAAGGTTGCATGATGCCAAATGCCCGTTCGAGCTCCGGTTCGCTGGTTTTCCCAGCGTGCAACCAAATTCTGCCACGAGACTCAGTAGCCCAAGACCGAACCTCAATGGTCTTTCGCCCGGCGACGATGAGCTCCGCCCACGGCAGTCGCACACTGAGCGCGGGTGTACTAGACAGAAGCGTCACTTTCCGGGGTGATCCCATACTTGTCTTGTCAGCAATTGACACCGGCAATTTACATCAGCAATTTACGCCCGTGTCGATTTACGCCAGTTCGCCGACCTACTCATCCCGAGCCTGCTCTACCTTAGAGAGCTACGCATTCCACGTCATGCAAAAACCTCAGATTTAATGTGAACGAACGGAAAGGTGACCTGATTCGCAACAATGCGTTTACAGGAATTGATGCGATTGGCAGACAAGGGGATTGGCGTGGCTGGATGAATTTTGTTCCAAAGAGCCAACCGGAAGGCTGTTCGGATCAAGCCACTTTGACCGGTGCGCGCCGGCCCAACCCGATGCATCGGTCGAGCGAAAACTTCGTAGCTGCTCCGGAGTCAGACGCGTCTGAAGTTGAGCTGCTGAAGTGGTTCCAGGAGCCGGATCACCCTACTCCGACGCTCCGTCATTTGCACTCCGGCGTTCCGATTTCGTAACGCGAGGAGACCCTACGCCGATCGGTTTCACATTGGACCCATTAGTAATGAGCCAGGAACTTAACAGTCTGTTCGGGGTTCGTAACAAGATCGAGACCGCAGAGCGATACCCCAACTTTCCATAGTAAATTCTGCCCGGGTAGGAGCGGCCTAATGACGATCTCTCTGGCATGAGGCCGTCCGAAGAAATCGTGAGGACCTGGAACAGAGCGACCTCAATGTTGGGTTGAAAAGTATTTGAATATCGATCCATTGCTACATGCATTTCTTGATCGCTGCCGAGCAAGCCCAGCACTGCTACACGAGCCAGGTTGATCCAGATAGAAAACTGACGATCGATTTCCGATTGAAGACTGCTCTGGAGCTCTTCCGGGCTTATCTCGGCGACGCCCAGAACGTTCGCCAAAGAGTTGAAGTACTCAGAAAGTTTGTCAGCCATTTGAAGTTGTTCCCGTAGATTGACAGCACAGTCGCGAAACAACATCGGCTCGCCGTTTAGGCGCCCGGAGGCAACTTGGCCGATTGCCCCATCCAGGATGATCACGAAACTCAGATCAAGCGATCCAGCTTACTCTGCGACAGACCAATTAGGACTCATGTTTGTCGGGCTCCTTAACATCGCATTGGTTCTTGCGTGTTTATCGTTTTCGGTATGGCGATTATTGGATTGACATTCTAAGAGCGAAGGAATACCTTCGATGCGATTTCGGCAGGCGGAAGAGAGGATATGACGGAGCCCACATCTGAGGGGGCTTCTGCATACTGACTTTTCCAACTCATGTTACATCCGTTGCGTCAATCACTGACAGACGCAAAGGTACACATTTCTTCTTGTAAAACGTCGTCTAGGAAGGGATAAGCGGAACGAGAAGTCACATGTTCGCGCTCGCGCACCTAAGAGAGAGTTGCATCCACGAGTTTTGTAGCGCGAGAGCTCGGGTGGCGAAGACTTTGGTCAGGCAGCGTGGGTGCGCTGATCGGCCTTGGTGACCTCAATACAAGCTTCGGCTAAGTGAGGGGTAACAGTGTCCGCAAAAAGAAAGTCCAATTGCCCAGTCTTGCCTTCCGGCAGCGCGCCTGATCCCCGAATTAAACACCTCATCGTTCTGATGCTCGAGAACCGGTCCTTCGACCACATGCTCGGCTACTCTCAGATTAAAGGAGTGGATGGGGTATGGGACAAGGAGTGTTCCAACGTAGACAAGAATGGAAAGAAATGGCCGACTACGAGTAACGCGGAACCCGCCGGAGAATTGCCCGATCCGGGGCATGATTTTGCCGATGTAGTGACTCAGTTATACCACCCGCACGAGCAAGGCGACGTAACTGATCTCGATCCGACGATGCAGGGATTTGTCGTCTCCTATGACACTTACAACAAAGCCCAGCCGCAAAATGTGATGAACTGTTTTCGGCCGGACTCGGTGCGAGTGCTGTCCACTCTTGCCGAAAACTTTGCTGTTTGCAACCGGTGGTTCTCCTCGATTCCAGGACCAACCCTACCCAACCGGCTCTTCGCTCATGCGGGCACATCCAAGGGGCGGCTCGATCTGTCCGCCGAAGAATTCAACATTTCGCCCACCATTTACGAAGTCCTCGATTGCGCCAATGTGTCGTCAACGATTTATGCCGACGGATGGACAGCAGCAGCGACGTTCTGGAATCTGATGGAATATCAGGACGAGTTCTTCGGCACGCTTGATGACTTCTACCAGGATTGTTACGACAACAACTTGCCGAGCTACTGCTTCCTCGAGCCGCGCTACAGTTCGGGGATTGTCGACGGCACGTTCCGTCCGCAGAACGATCAGCATCCAGACAGCGATATCACTGAAGGCGAACAGCTGGTCTACAGCATTTACAAGGCAATTCGGGGCAATAGGAAGGTATGGGAATCGTCGCTGCTTGTGATCGTGTACGATGAGCATGGCGGCCTGTACGATCACGTACCTCCGCCGAAGGCCATTCCTCCAAGACCTGAGGATGTTTCCACCGACCCTAAATTCGGTTTTGACCGTTACGGAGTTCGCGTGCCGGCCGTCATTGTATCCGCATACACGAAAAAGGTTGTGTGCAATGACTTGCTGGATCACACCTCATTGATCGCAAGCGCGCGGAAGCTTTTGACCGGAGCTTATCAGGACAATTTTCTTGGCAATCGGGCGATGCACGCGAACACGTTTGATAGCGTTCTCAACCTGACGACGCCGCGGACAGAACACATCGAATTTGCACCCAACCCTTCCTCAGGCAGAGTGTATGAGGCAAAGTGCCTGAACCATTTGCAAATCAAGAACCTACAGCAAGCTTTTCTCTTGGACGCACAGTTGCCCACAGGCCTGCAGGTCCGCCCAACGTCGCGCTTCAAGAGCTTGGACGACAAGAACAATAGTGCATTCTGCAACATCAAAGTGGTGGACGCTGAACAATACATTCAGACCGTCCTGACCACCGCCCGCCAGTTAGGACCGAAGCTGCAACTCAAGCGCCTGGAGACCAAATAATGCGGCGATTTTGCTTGGTCGCGGTCTTCTTGTTGCTGGGAGCCTCCGTCGCTTACGGGGACAGCTTGGAGGACATGAAGCGCGCCTGTCTCGAGCGCGCAAATTTTCATAAGGGAATTCACTGGTTGGAAGAATGCGTTCAGGAGACGTTCACGGCGGAACCGTTCCACATAGCGTTGACTTCCATCGCGCCCGGCGCAGGAACAGCGGCGCTGGGGCCGGGCTTCGGAATGGTTCCAAGAACCAACCACTTCGAATTCCTTCTGGCGGGGACCGCGGCTGTATCGGCCGACGGGTCGAACGTCGAGCAGGTGCAAGCGACATTCGCTTTTCCTAGCCGTGGTCTCACGCGCCTGGACGATACGGCCCCTACGGCCGTTGACAAGTTTGGACTGCATGCTTTTGACCGAAAGCGGCAGGACGATCCCATTGACACAAAACTGTCCGTCACCTTGCGGATAAAGCGGTTCGATGCCCGGGAACAAGATTTCTATGGTCTGGGCCCGGATACTCTGCGGTCGGGGCTGGCTAGCTACGGGCTTATGCTCACCGAGACATACGCTGGAGTAAACAATCCGCTCACATCATGGAGTTGTCTCGGATTCGATTTCTCTTTTTTGCAGCCGCGCGTAACCTCTTCGATCAACACTCTCCCCCCCATTAAGGCTTTCTATAGTGAAACCACAGCGCCTGGCTTAACCCCTCATGATGACTTCCTGCACTACGAGCCGTACCTAATATTCCGCATTCCGCCGCAGCGCTCGTATTACACGACCTTGCGGGCGGGATACGCGTTCTACCAGGCCATGGGAGATCAACGACTCTCCTTCCAGCGTCTGTCGGGCGCGAGCACGACTGCCATACCGATATGGATTTCGTCGCACAATACTCCCAGCCACCGGTCGCGGTTTGCGAATGCTATCTGCCCGACCTTGCGGAGCGCTACACGCTGCTCGCTCGGCGACCTATCTTTGCACGCTACCGTCGTGGCTTCTTATACAGGGGCAACCGGAGCGGTTCCATTCTATTTCGACCAGACGCTGGGCGGCAGCGATATCAACGGAGATGACACGCTGCGCGGCTATGCCGATTACCGTTTCCGAGCGCCCAGCAGCGTTCTTTTCCAGGGCGAGTATCGCCGTGTTCTTTGGGGTCCGATCGGCCTTTTGTCGTTTTACGACACCGGCAAGGTCGCTTTGCTGCCATCCGACCTTAGCCTCGGCCAGTTGCGGCACGACATCGGATTTGGACTGTACTTGCGTGCCGGCAACCATGAAGTGGCACGGGTGTACATTGGCTTCGGAACAGGGGAAGGAACACAGGTGAAACCGAAGTTCGCGAATTCTTTCTGATTTGCGAAATACCGAAGTGGTACTCGAAGAACTGATGCACACAGGGCGCGTCTGAGGCACACGAACTTAGCTCAATAAGGCCGCAAGTAGCTGCTGGCAGGCTGGAGATTCTATATGTCCATCAGCCGTCGCGTATTTCTTCGTAATGGCGCTCTTGCAGTCGCGGGGACTGCCGCGCTGCCGTCCTTCCTTACTCGAGCTGCCAGTGGCGCTGTAATCCCAAGCGCAAATAAACGACTGATTGTGATTTTCCAACGGGGAGCAGCCGACGGGCTGAACATGGTTGTCCCTCATGGCGAGGAGTCGTACTATGCCTTGCGGCCTTCGATCAATATTCCGCGAGATTCTCTGCTCGACCTCGATGGCTTCTTTGGCTTGCATCCTTCGTTGTCGGCATTCCGGCCGTTCTGGGAACAACGCCAGCTTGCGATTGTGCACGCAGTCGGCTCTCCCCACCCGACACGGTCTCACTTTGACGCGCAAGATTTCATGGAGTCCGGCATGCCGGGAGTCAAAGCAACTGAGGACGGATGGCTGAATCGAGCACTGCACTTTTCCCCTCCACCTGCGCAGAAATTGGCATGCCGTGCAATTACTCTGGGCTCATCAATACCGCGAATCCTGAGCGGCAGCGAGCCGACTATTACCGTCGACAGCATGCATGGGGTCGATGCACGCGGTAGTAATCTGGACGCCGTTCCGTATCCCAAGTCAGGGGACTGCGTGGTGCACGGAACCGCCCAGGAAACGATCGACGCATTGAAAATGCTGAAATCGTCCGACCCTACGGAGTACACACCGGTTGTTGGGGCGGACTACCCGCCCGGGCGCTTCGGAGATAGCCTGCAGCAACTCGCTCAACTGATTAAGACCAATCTTGGCGTGCAAGCGTGCTTTGCTGATATCGGAGGCTGGGACCACCATGTCAACGAGGGCAATACGCAGGGACAACTCGCCAAGCTCTTGCGTGATTTTTCGCAGGCGCTCGCCGCCTTTTGGACAGACTTGGGCGATCTGGCTGAGAATACGATTCTGGTCACACTCTCAGAGTTCGGGCGCACGGCCAGCGAAAACCGCAATTGCGGTACCGGCCATGGCCATGGCAACGTGATGTTCGTGATGGGCGGAGCGGTGAAAGGCGGCAAGGTTTATGGACGGTGGCCAGGATTAGATCAGGCACAGCTTTACGAAGGCCGAGATCTCGCCGTCACAACCGATTTCAGGAGCGTCCTGGGCGAGGTTGTCTCTCAACAGTTTGGAACCGAGGCGCGGAATCAAGCATTTCCAGGGTTTGAGAACGGTGCAGAAGCTCCCGTGATATTTGGCGCCCGGGCCACTGACAGTTACCCGCACTTCTTCCCCATCAATCCCTCTGGACTCTACCTTCATGCCCGTGGTCAGTGACCACATAGAGATCGAGTTGACTGAACGTCAAAAGTAGAGATGCTGCCGTCCGGCGCCGTCAGCGAGGTGCGCTTCGAGAACTCTGGGGTTCGATCGGGGGACGCGTATGGCCCAGCCGTCAGGCAGAAGGCCGTTTTCCGGATGGATGAAACCGCTCGCGCGGAGAGCCCGAACGCTGAAATCCAACAGGTGCGCCGCCACACCGGTGTGGGGTGTGGCTCTGGCTCTGATGCTTGTTCCACGCTGTATGCCGCAGGATCTTCCGGTGTGTCAGGTTGCCTCCCATGCGCCATCGGTCTTTGAGCTGGGCGCGCCGTCAGGCGTGGATGCTATCTCCGTGGAGCGTGTGGCGGGAAGCACACCGGGGGCCGAGGGAACGGTGCACTTTGTCCTGCGGAACGAGAGCGGCAAGGACCTGAATACGCTCTGTGCCGTGACGGTCTTCCGGGATGAGAAGGAAAAACCGCATGCAGTGCGCGTAAGCCTTGCGCAAGCAGGGCAGGAAACCGGGGCGCTCACCTTCGAGGACGGCTCCGCGTGTCTCACCATACAGCCGGCGTGGAAGGCGTTTGAGGCCAGATCGTTCGAAGTGACTCTGCGCACCGGGTCTGATCTGATTCCACTCAACGGATTCGTAAGTTTGAGCACGAGTGCGCAGTATCAGGAAGCGTCGTCGTCTGCTCCTGCTCCCAGGGGCGCGACAAAGCACGGGAGAAAAAAAGGAACGCCTCAGCCCAGCGCGTGCGCGACGACGTCGAAGCCTGTTACTCGGGCGGTTCTGCTGCTGCCGATGCGCGATTCGAGTTGGTTTCTGGGTCCGATGGCGGCTGCGCTAGCGATAGGGATTGGGTTTTTTGCGATTGCGTGGATTGCTCTTCCCAAGCCGTGGAACAAGATGGTCGGGGGGCCGCAGTGGAATTTCAGCACGAGCTTCGCGACGAACTTTACGGTCGGGACCGGCCTCGCGAGCTTGTTGCTTGGAAGCACTTTCATTACAGACGCGCTGCATTACATGACGAAGCTGCAGTATGGGATTCTTGGCGCGCTGTTTGCGGCGGTTCTTTTGCTCGGGCCGGCGCTGTTCTGGTTCTTCGGGACTCCGAAGGAGATTACGACTCAGGCGGGGGCGAAGACGACGGTCTCTTTTGCCAGGGGCTGGCTGTTGCTGGTGGTTGTCGCGCTGATGACAGGCGCGGTGATCGGGCAGTTGTTTACGGTGGGGCTGGCTGTCGCCGAGCTGTGGTTTCGGGGCGCCGTGGGGGATGTTGTTGCGTGGGCTGTGGAGGGGCTGCTGGCGCTGGCCGCGGTTGGGACCGTGGTTTGCGCGGGACGGACTGTGAGCGCGTGCCTGGCAGAAGAGCCGCAGGGAGATGAGACCGATCGGTCCCTTAAGTCGCTGCGGTTGAAGCTTGCGTCTTCGCTTGTGGGCGGCGTGCCTGTGGCCAGCGAAGCGGTTACGCAGAACGAGATGGATGCGCTTGAGGGTATGGCGCGAGAGCGTAAGCCAGCGCCGGTTTGGAGGATGTTTTGAGATCCGTGGCCCTGGCTTGACGCGAGGGAAGAAAGCGAAGACGGTCATGCTGATGCGGATGGGATGGGTTGTGTTGCTGATGACGGTTGCGGCGGGTGGGCAGACGGCTCCGGTTTTACAGAAGCAGATCTCCGGGGCGGATTCGAAGATCACCGGAAAGGCGCAGGGAATGACGAGCGATTACAGCGCGGTTCTGATTTACGTCTGCACCTCCGACAAACAGCCGGCGCCGGGGGCGGAGTGCTCGGGTGTGAAGGTGCTGGACACGGGCGCGGTGAGGAAGCTTGCGCTGGTGAATCTCATCAGCGCGCCGTTCGCGGTGATTGACCCGAATGGAAAGTTTGCGGTGACGATGGTGAACCCCCTGGCGGCGGGGGCGTATGTGTGGGTGACGCAGGTTACGCTTGAGAGCTCAGCGAAGCGACCGGTGATAAAGACGAGCGATGTTGTGCGGGTGCGTGTGCCGCTGATCGAGTCTGCCAGCTTGAGTTTGAGCGGGACGGATTCAGCCTCGAAAGACATTGGCGGGAAGGCGGGGCTGGAACTTGTTCATGGTCTAAACAAGGAAGGGATTGGCCAGACGCGGTTTTTGCTGACGGCAAACTACGATGACAAGTGGAAGAGCAAGCCGCTCAGCTCGAATGTTTCGCAGATGTTTTCGGGGGAACTGGATCAGTTCCGGCAGTTTCATCCAGGAGCCTATCTGGGGCCGTTTGCGATGGCGTATCGCAATAATACGCAAGGCGTTCGCGTGGAGCAGACCTACGGATTCGGGGTGGAGAAGGATTTCAGCCTGGGTGGAGGAAACGGTCTCGCGCTGGGAGTCTGGCCCGCAGCGATCCTTGAGGATCTTTACGCTCCGGGGAGATCGGTGAATCTCTTTGGCGTGAAGCTGAGGGTGGACCTGCTTCAGCCGATTGGAAAGACGGGCAGCATCGCGACGAAGCTGACATACACGCCCACATTGAACCAGACGAACGGCTGGAGCGCGACCGGATTATGGAGCCTGAATATGCCCTTAAACCCCCACTGGTCAGTGACCTTCTCGGTATCCGATAACTACTATGAGATCGCGCCGCTGACGTTCAATAAGAACTATTTTCTGCCGTCGATTGGAGTGACGTTTAAATAAACGGGACAAGGAGAGGATATGGCGAAGAAAGCTGCTCCGCGCGCAATTGCCGCGGCCGATGATGCTCCGGGCGCATGTGTGGTGACAGACCCGATATCCGGAGTGCAGACAACCCTTTTTCTTACGCAAGCCCAGTGCACTGCACGGGGTGGAAGATTTATTGACGGCCCCGTCGGTCCGGGATTTGCGGCGAAGATTGCCCCGCCGGAAAAAGCTGCTGTGAAGACGGCGAAGAAGAAGACGGCGCCAAAGAAAAGAGGGGGGAAGAAGTAGCTGGAGTGGCGTGATTCCCACGTCTCCAAAGAGACGTGGGGCCCCATTCACGCTGCTACCTCGGCGAAAATGCTTATCTCTTTCGCATTCCGCGGCGGAGCCCTTATAAACTGAATGCCGTTCGCGGCGCAAAACGGAGACCTCGGACTCTCCTGGAGTTTGAGGAATCCACGCAATCGGAGGCTAGGAAATGGCGGACCGATCCAGCAGCACGCAAGGGAAGAAGGATTTTTCAGAGCTCATTGTTGCCGGAAAGGAAATACGCACGAAGATTGCATCCCTCGCTGATAAATGGAGTCCGAACGGTGAGAAAGGACCGCCAAGTCTGTGGACGAGTGGAGACGAATATTTTCTCTGGTTCAAGGGCTGTCGGCAAAAAGTGGAGGAGACCTTCGGGGCGAATTCTAAGGAGTTGCGGTCTTGGGACGAAGACACAAAAGGCGGACAGCCAAAATATCCAAGTCTAGTAGACCCAGGATACAAGCCGCCTCCCGAGCCGCAGAATCCACACATTCCCTATTTGGACCGTGTCAGCTCCACCCTCGTACTACTTGCCAGTTTTGACGGCCCGGTTGGAGAGACCGAGACCTCAACTCTCGTGGATGGCTGGATTGCTCGTATAAAGAACAATCGTGTGATAGCGGTGCTGATCGTTATTGGCATCGTGTTGAGTGCAGTGATGGGGTTCTGGAAAGAGCTGCCCGAGCCGATCACACATTACATGGAGCATTTGTTTCGCCCGCCACTCGCATTGCCGGGAGATACAGGTTGGATATTCGTTGGCTACTACAATGAGCCGACGGGAGCTTTTATAGAGGGGCCAAAAGTGGAGATCATCAACTCAACAATGAGAGCGCGGAATTTCTACGTCGAGCTCGGCGATACTATCAGGCTCAAGAATGTGACAAAGGTCTATATGGTAGATTATGCACCGGACCGGAGCACGACAAAGAAACTCGTGTCCCCGATCGAGAAAGGTGTGCTGTCTTCTTCAGATGAAACAGGAGTGGCTCTCCCGGCAGGCACGGAACTCATCGTTCGCGATGTTTCGCGAGGTGCCTGGCCAGGAAACCCGAACACGGCAATTTGGGTGAGGGTCGTCTTCGCTGCCGGCAATGGTGGGCCTTGAGTGTAATTTCCAGAATTATCCCCCGAAAATCGTCAGGGATATATTTCACCATCATTCTCCGGTGTCGGCGCGATGAGCAAGATACTGTGGCATTCACTAATGATAATTAACAATTATGGTGCTTTTCCGGATCGAAGAATTACGACCCATAAAAGAGGTTATGGGGTGCAGAGTGCCTCCGCTATACTTCCGCTATGCTAGGGCCACTGGGCAAAGCTCTGGATGCTGTTTTTATCATCGGAGTGCTGGTGAATGTCGTACAGCTGGCGGACCTGATACCCCGCCCGCACCCGCAAAAGCGTCACAAGAAGCTGGTGTGACTGCCAACGTAGTCTGGTACGCGGTGAAGCGATGCGCCGGACGGGCCGGGGTAGGCAAATTGCAGTCAGCAAAAGATACTTCCATATAGGCTTAGCGGGCCGTCCGGTTCGCGGTGCGCCCGGCGGAATGTGCAACAGGGCCAAGGAACTGCCTGACACGGCGCGATGCCGCGCCTTCATCCTTCAGCTCGCATTCCCATACGACAAGATACCGCCAGCCCTGCTCTTTAAGTCTGGATTGCGCGATTGCATCGCGTTCCTGATTGCGCCGCAGTTTTGGACCCCAGTATTCGAGCCGCGAGCCGGGCACCCTGCCCTCTCTGCAATCCGTATGCTGATGCCAAAAGCAGCCATGGACGAAAACGACTTTCTTGCGTGAGGGAAACACCAGGTCCGGTTTTCCGGGCAGGTCGTTACGGTGCAGGCGGAAGCGATAGCCGAGACGGTGAATCAGTTTACGCAGAGTGAGTTCGGGATTCGTGTTCTGGCTGCGGATGCGAGCCATGTTGGCACTGCGGCGCACTGGTGAAAGCGTGTCCATACGGCGCCTGATTAGACAGCAAGATCAAGGGGAAGGTCTGAAATATCCTTGAGCCGCTTGCCGGTGATCATGATGTTGAGGGACTCCAGGGAATCCTCGTGGCCTGTTTCCTTCACCGCGGCGAACAGCTCTGGCAACGCGAAGTGATACACGCAATCAATATCACCCGTGCCAAGCGCAATCGCGGAGAGCCTGCTGGGAAGCGGCTCGCCGGTCACCACGGCAATGTGCGGCAGCCTGCCCTTGCGGTTGCGGATGAGATTGAGCGCCTCGGAACGGGCATTTTGGACGCGGTCACTGCGGATCGTCCATTTGCAAGAAATGCTCGCATGCAGGACTGGCAGCCCGCCGTTGGACTTGCGCAGGCTTGCATGCCGGCTCACCTCATTGTCTACGATGATTTCGGGTGCATTTATCTTTTCATCAGACTCGAGTCCGCGGATGACGACCACATCCGGGGTAATGGTGTAGTCGTTGCCGAGCGCTGCGGCCAGCTCAGCATCTTTGCGGGCGGCCTTATCGAGCGCGATGAGGTGATGGTACTGCTCGAAGCGCGCTATCGCCGTGCGATCGCGGCCTGTGATCTGCTGAATCATCCAATCGCCGGGCCGCAGATGCCCAAGATGTGGAAAGGTTTGGCTGATAAATTTGCAGGTGATGGCCTCAAATTGATTGCCCGACATCTGCCCGGCTAGGCGTGCTCCGGTGGCTTCAGCTCCCAGGCGCGTGAGAATGCCTTTGGCGATGGTGACACTTACACCGTTGGCTCCGTCTGCGTTTGAGGGGACGCCGTCCTCATTTGCACGGAGCGCCTTTTCAAGGAGCGCGGCATGAAAGCTTCTGCGGGCTTCGGCGAAGAATGCTGGTTTGTCACTTGCCATATCATCCCGCCATGCTGGCTGTCCGACCGCGGGAGGTTAAACAGGCCACGAGCTGCTGAGCAACGGCATGCGCCACCGGCGGCGGGAAAGCATTTCCCACCTGCCGGTAAGAGTTAGTCTTGCGGCCTGCAAACTTCCAGTCATCCGGGAAACCCTGAAGCCGAGCAACCATCGGAACCGTCAGGCACGGCATGCCCACAAAATCGCGTCCTGGCGGTTCATCCGCAACAAGATGCGCATTCACGCCTAATGCTGCCCACGCACGTTTGGCACGCGTTGGACCAAGATCCGGCCCGCCGTGCTTCTTGCTGCCGCCGACGATGGTAGGGGCAATTTCACTCGCGCATTTCCTCCAGGCCTTAACCCCCTTCCAGCCACGCTTCGCCATCAGGTCGTAAAGCACTTCTCCGACGGACGGGGCAGCGATACTGGATGGCTCCGGCCAGGCGAAGCGGTCCGCATAATCTGACTTGATGGCTACGAAGACGACGCGGGGGCGCAGCTGCGGAACGCCGAAATCCGAGGCATTGAGCAGCCGCCAGTCGGTGACGTAGCCGATCTTCTGGAGCTTGCCCGCGATGTATTTCCGGTAGTCTTCAAACACGGCATCGAGGATGCCGCGCACATTCTCGATCATCACCGCGTGCGGCCGGAGCTGATCGACGATGTCAATGGCTACAGGGAAGAGATTGCGCTCGTCCTTGTGCCCGAGCTGTTTGCCGGCTTTTGAGAAGGGCGGACAGGGAAGTCCGCCGGAGACAATGTCTACGCCTTTGAACGCGGAAGCATCCGTCAGAGTCGTGAGGTCTTGCTCCAGTACATTCCAAGCCGGGCGGTTAAGACGCAAAGTGGCACAGGCGTGCGGGTCGATTTCAATGAGGCCGGTGTGCCCGATGCCTGCCTGTTCAAGGCCAAGAGACTGACCACCAGCCCCGGCACACAGTTCCAATGTTGATAGAACCGGTTGCGTTGTTGCAGTAGTGAAGCTGCTCTCCGCTTTGCGCATCGTGACGCGGAACACGTCCTCCCGTGAGACTCTTGCAGATTAATAAGCGAGGATACGGTGCAGGACGTTCTTCGTCAATCAGATACGGCTGTGGGAAACTCGGGTTGAATCCCAGCTGTTCGAAGACTCGCCTGACGGGCCGCGTTAGTTCTTCCGGAATTGCCGGGACCCTCTGAGTTCGTGGATTTGGCCGTGACTGACGTGAGTTCATGCCCCGGAATGCAGGGCATCTGCGTCCGCAACAACCCAGTTGTTCAGTGCGTCGAACTGTAGTCGGCGCTCGTCCTCCCAGTGAAGTTTCCCCTTATATTCCGGCCTTCACAAGTGCCCCACAACGCAGGAGACCTGCCATGAGACTCCGTCCCAATGAATTCTGCCCAATTCATAAATCGCTTTCCTGCTGTGGCCGGGAGAATCTTCCCAAGCCCAAGCTCGTAAGACTCGGGGTTCAGCGCGTGGAGGACCCCCACCATCCACGCGGATATCGGGAACTGCGTTCACCAGCCGAGATGCGAAAGCTGATGAACCGCAAACTTGTCGAACAGGGCGGGATATGCCCCATCTGCCACGAAGAGTTTACCGACTATAGCGACGTCGTCCCCGACCATAAGAATCCCAAAGGAATGGGAGGGGCGTGGAGACGATCACCCAGACAATATCCAAGCAACACATTGGTGGTGCAATGAGGAAAAAGGATCCACCAGGATAGGCGAATAACATGCATCGGTAGCCACAGACGTTAACGCTGCCGATGTCTTTTTAGTGCAAGACAGAAGTCATCTACAAACGATGCAAAGTTCTCGTTCTCCTCGAGCACAAGCGGCACACCAAATCGCTGGAGATGCACTTGCATCATTGCGGTTGCAAAAGCGTGAACTGGATTTGAGTTTGCTAGTTGATTTTCGCGCAGATTCCGGCTGAGGCGTTCCTCCGGATCAGGATGGCTGTCCACCGCGGAACTGGCGATGAAATCTATTAGAATCAAAACAACGTTCGCCACTGCGATACCAATACTTCGCTTGAGCAAGATTGCTGCATCGGAGACACCATCCAGAACGTGTGACGTAGCAAATCGATCGGCTTCGTGCTCTTCAGCTTTGGCGCTTGCCGTTACAAGCACTGGATCTTGGTGAGCAATGTGCCCGAGTTCATGCAGGAGCATCCATCCAACAGTAGCGAGAAAAATCTCAGTTCCAACACGGAGTGCATCCGATTCCGGTGAGCGCGTAGGCTTTGGTGCCCAGCTAGGCCAAGTTTCATATTTTCGATTTCTTACGCATGCAATCGCCCACTCATAGAGGTCCAGCGCCCGTACAGCTTCTTGGTCTTGACCCAACTTGACGGTCGACGAGCCCGATTTCTGCGCATCGACGTACGCGCGATATATGAACCAAGACGCATAGCTGGCACACCAAAGGAGGTTCAGCGCGCCGTCGGAAATGTTGATGTAGTCTCCAGAGCTAGAAAAGATAAATTCCGCAGTCTTGCATCTGAGCTTAACCGTACGGAGATGTGGAGCTAGCAAGTCGCGCTTTTCTGGTGCCAAGGCCTGCGGGGAGGCCCAGATATCCGGTAATAGGCAGAAAACGGGAGAACTGTCGGGCGGAACCGACTTCAAAACCTTTTCTAGGATCTCCCCAAACGGTTTCAGCTCCGGAGAAGTCGTCATTGAGCGCACCTCTGCGTCGCTATTCTAAACTTCCGACCAAGAGGATGGCTGACGGCCCATCAGCAGTTTTCCGATCAACTTCCGGGTTGCCCGTCAAACGGGACCAATCGAGATCACTTCCCATATCCCGACTGTCCAAGTGCGATCCGCCAGTTCCGAGAGTCGAGCGGAAGGTAGACTGATTACGAATTGGCCTTCTGAACACTGGAGCATTGCCATGACCACTATTCAGTCTTCCGGTATCGAGCCCGGTGAACGTCGCCTTAACGGTCCGCAAACTACTGGGCGCAACTATCGCAACTTGTTGCAGCCTGCATACGGCATGACGCGTGACGATGATGTTGCCGTGCTCATGCGTGATGGAATTGTGCTATTGGCGGACGTGCATCGTCCAACTGAACCTGGGCGATATCCCGCACTGCTT
>JGI12712J15308_10000251_pt1 | contig 15930 bp, 13 predicted proteins | sample JacPin_JW_Ref_O2_FD_15308 | JGI IMG/M metagenome (IMG submission 15308) | reverse complement strand
GGTGTTTAAGAAGGTGCCGAGCTTCGCTCGGCGCGGACCCTTCGACTTCGCTCACAGGGCAGGCTCACGAGGCGCCCGTTTCCACACGAGCAAAGTCAAAAGCGACGGACAAGAGTGTCCGTCCTTCATCGAAGATGCGGCTGTCGCTACGGGAGCGGTGGCTATGGCTGCATGGCTTGCGGGGGCTGCGTTGCTGGCGGTTGCGTTCCCGGGGCGTCATCCTTTCGGGGTTCGACATACGGGACTTTCGGCAACCTGGTGACCTGGCCGCGCGTGGCTTCGGCGACGTCGATGCCAGAGTGGTCGAGCAGCAATCCGGTGGCGCGATCGAGTTCGATGCGCGACTTCTCATAGGCCGCTTTGGCGGAAACCAGATTCGACTCGGACGTGGTCAGGACGGAAGCATCCTGCAGGATCGCGGTTGTGGTGGTAAGTCCGACTTTCAGTTTTTGCTGGTCGGCGTCAAGCGTCTGGCGCGCGAAATCAACCGCATACTGGGCTGCCTGCACGGAGGCGCGATTCTGTTTTACGTCAAATTGCGCGTTGCGCACTTCGATCCGAACCTGGTTTTCCAGTTGGTGCAGCCGTACCTGGGCCTGGCGGTATTCCAGTTCCGCGCGTACCTGGTTGGCCTGCGCCTCGCGATTGCGCAACGGGATGCTCAGCGTCAGTCCAACGCCCTTGTCGGGAGCGGTGCCGTTGACGAGTTGGTTCAGCGTACTGCCGTAGCCTACGGGACCACCGTTGGCAAAGGGAGGCGGGGCAGTGGTTCCGTTAAAGCAGGTCGAGACAGCGGGATTGCAAGTTGGCGGCATCAGCAAGGGATTGACGTTCCCGCCCACGCCCGAGCCGCCGTAATAAGCGAATGCATCGAGTGTGGGCAGCATGGCGTTGCGGACGGCCTTGCTGCTGAGATCGCGGGAATTGAGATCGATGCGCGACTCGACCAGTTCAGCGCGATGGGCAAGGGCCTCGTTGATCAGATCCTGAGTGGGAATCACTGCTTCTTCCTGGGGAATCTGCATGGTGGTAGTAGGAATAACGTCGGCCTCGGCCAGCATCGGGTCTTCGATGCTGCGGCTGACCGCGTTTTTCATCAACAACTTTTCCAGTTCCAGATTGTTCTGCGCCAGGATCAGGTTCTGTTCATCGGTGGAGACTGTGCTCTGCGCGCTCACCACCTGAATGGGCGGCACGGTGCCGACTTGCGCCTGTTTCTTGGAGTCGTCCAGCGCTTTCTGCGCATAAGTGAGGGCTTCCTCCTGCACGCGCACATTTTCGTAGGCATAGACCAGGTCCCAATACATATCTTCGATCTGATCGACGGTGGTGATGATTTGCAGGCGGAAGGCGACGTCGGAAATCTCGCGATTATTCTTGGCGATGCGGACGAATCGCAGGTTGGGAAGCGATCCAAAGCCTTGCAGCAGGTTCTGCGTGATCTTGAATTGGAAATTCGAGCTCAACTCGGGCGTCAGCAGGCTGGTGGGGTTGTTGGTGGTGACATGGGTGTTGTTGAATCCGGCGGCGATGCTGGTGCCCCACTGAAAGCCTTGAGCATAGGCGACGTTGGCCGTGTAGGTGTTCAGCCCCACGACCGGCACGGGGCTGAAGACGCTCACCGATTCGGTATCATTCTTGTCAAGCTGCAGGGTGCTGGTGAGTACGGGATCGAAGCTAGTGATGTTCGAGCCGATGCCGAGCGTGGAACTGACTAGGCCATTGGTGCCGGTACCCACGCCGCTGGGGGCGACTGTGGTGCCTCCGGTGCCGGAGCCAACCGTTCCGCCCAGGCCCCCAACCCCACCGCCAGGGGTGTTCTGCACGATGCCGGCGTTGACTCCGAGAATGTTGGCGCCGGACTTGGCGCGCAGGAAGTCGGTGTCGGCAATGTTGAGGTTGTAGCGGGCGATGTCGATATCGAGGTTGTTCTCGAGAGTGAGCGCGACGGCGTCGTCGATCGAGAGATAGATTTTGCCATCGTGCATCAGCGCGTCGATGCGCGGCGAGTTGCCCAGGTTGGGCTGATCCACCGGGCGCGGGACGTAGGGCTGCAAGATGTGCGGGAAGGCCGAACGCGGCTTGGAATAGTCCTCCAGGTGGAAGGGCTGGGCTTTTGCCGGTTGAGGCGTGGCCGGCTGGGGCGCGGACGGCGGAGATGCGGAAGCATCTTGCGCGCGCATGACCAAGGGCGAGATCGCTAAGGTCAGAAAAATTACGGTCGCCTGGCTGAGAGCCCCAAGCCGCACGCCAAAAATCAAACGAGGCAAAGACATGAATAGTCTCCTTACGCAAGAGCAGAGCACAGTTTCGTGCGAAATAAGTTTGGACGTGAAAATAACAAATACGTCACTTCATCTTAGCGGTAGTTGATGAAGCGCAAAGGAAAGGGAATGTAAAGAATTGTGAGGCGGCAAATGCTGGGCGCAAAACGCGAGGCTGAAAAAATCAGAGCATTTCAGATTGCAGATTGTAGATTTAAGATTTTCAATCTGCAATCTGACGCTGAGATTGCCTTAGAAGAAACCGGGCGCGGCTTGTGGCCGCGCCCTGTACGTTTTTTGGGCTCTTACTGCGGCTGGGGCTGGGCCGAAGGTTGGTTCGACGGCAGGTCCTTCCGCGGCGCTACGTAGGGCACGTTGGGCAGGCGCGAGACCTGGCCCTTGGCGGCCTCGTCGATGCTGATGCCGGCGTGGTCGAGCGTGACCCCAACCGCACGGTCCAGTTCGACGCGCGATTTTTCGTACGCTGCCATCGCCGACATGAGCGTGGACTCGGCCGTTGCCAGGGCGCTGCGGTTCTGCAGCACCAGGGTCGTGGTTGAGGTGCCGAACTGATACTTCTTCTGCTCGGCGTCCAGCGACTGCTTGGCGTAGTCAACGGCCGCTTGCGCCGAGGTGACGCTGGCGCGGTTCTGTTCCACTCCGAACTGGGCGTTGCGAACTTCGATGCTGATCTGGTTTTCAATCTGCTGCAGGCGCATCTGGGCCTGCTGGTATTCCAGTTCCGAGCGGATCTGCACGGCCTGGGCAGCTCGGTTGCGCAGCGGGATGTTGAGCTGAAGGCCGACGCCTTTGTCGGAGCCGCTGGAGTTGACGAGCTGGTTCAGCGTACTCCCGTAGCCGGTGGTCGGGGTGATGGGGATGAAGGTCTGGCCCCCGGCCGCGGCATTTGGACCGGAGCAAAAACCTTCGCCTTGCTCGGTCAGCGGTTCGTTGGAGCATAGATTCGACGGGTTCTGAGAACCTCCCAATCCCGACCCGCCGTAATAGGCAAACAGATCGAGAGTGGGAAGCAGTGCATTACGTACGGCTCTGTTGCTGATCTCCGTGGTGTTGAGCTGGATGCGTTGCTCCACCAGATCGGCACGGTGGCGCAATGCGTCGGCAATCAAATCCTGCGTGGGCTGTACCGGTTCGTTTTCTGGCAGCTCCATCGTTGAAGTGGGGATCACTTCCGCTCCAGCCAGCGTTTGATCGCGCAGCGTTCGGCTGAGCGCATTCTTCATGAGCAACTGCTCGAGCTCCAGGTTGGTGAGGGCGATCGTCAAGGCTTGCTGGTCCTGCGACACAGTGCTCTGGGCGCGCACCACTTCGATGGGGGCAAGGCTGCCAATCTCGACCTGCTTCTTGGTGTCGGAGAGAGTCTTCTCGGCGAAAGCCAGCGATTCCTTCTGCACGCGAACGTTCTCGTACGCGTAGACCAGATCCCAGTACATGGTCTGAATCTGATTAACGGTCGTGATGACCTGCAGACGGAAGGCTACGTCGGAAAGTTCACGATTGTTCTTGGCGATGCTGAGGAAACGATTATTCGCAGCAAAGCCGAGTCCCTGGAGCAGGTGCTGCGTGAGCTGGAATTTGAAATTGGAATTGAGCTGCGGACTCAACGGGTTGAACGGAGCATCCCCAACTGCCGTGCGGGTGTTATTAAAGCCGACCAGCAGATTGGTGCCCCAGGAGAATCCCTGCTGGTAGGAGAAGTTGCCGGTGGTTGTGTTTTGAGGAGAAGCGGGGCTGAAAGTGCTGCTCGGAAGGATGTGGAAACGATCCTCCTGCAATGTCCCGGTAAGAATCGGATCGAAGCTGGTGATGAGCGATCCCAGACCAAGTGTGGATCCCACCAGGCCGCCCGCACCGGCGCCGGCGCCGCTGGCCCCGAGTGTCGTGCCTCCAGTGCCCGAACCGACCTGGCCGCCGAGTCCGCCCACACCGCCGCCGGGAGTGTTCTGCACCAAGCCCGTATTCACGCCCAGGGTCGCGGCCCCAGCCCTGGCGCGCAGGATGTCGGTGTCGGCGATGTTCAGGTTGTAGCGTGCGATGGCAATGTCGAGGTTGTTCTCGAGAGTGAGCGCGATGGCATCATCGAGCGACAAGTAAAGCTTGCCGTCGTGCATGAGCTGGTCAATGCGTCCCGTGTTGGCCAGGTTTGGCGCCGCCAGGCGCCGCGACATGTAAGGGCCGATGGGATTGGGAAAATGCCTTACCGGACGGGTATAGTTCAAGACAGGCAGCGGCTTTTCCGACGTCGACTGCGGGGCGGGCGCGGCTGGCGCGTCCTGACCCCAGCTTGCAACCGACAACATCGCAAGTGTCGTCGCCATGATCAGTGTTACAGATAAAACCGCAGCTGCGAGACGTGCAATCCGATTTACGCGTGCGACTGGCATCTACTTGTCTCCGTTCGGTAGCCCTAGATTTATTTAAGACGTTGCAGCGAAAAGACTTGACCGGCGCCTGGCCCAGCCAGACCTGACCGTGAATGAAGCACCGCACCTCAAGCTGCCAAGCTCGAGCTGCGAAACCCGAGCTCTCAAGCTATGGATACGCAAACGGCCAGAGGAAGGTTCCTGAAAAGCTCGCGCCAAACCGCCATCAGACTGCCTTGCGCTCCCGTTCTTCAGCTTGTTTTCCCGGGAGCTGCGACGATCCCATCGTTTTAGTCAAATCTCAACCCGGAAACAAGACTCCCGTGAAGCTAACCAGTATATCCGACCAAACGGGCCCGTTTTCCACGGTCCCGGAGCAAAGAACTGCTACAGTGCTGGCGATGTCAAGACCGCGCACAGCCGATTCCATTCCGCTCCTGAGGCCGCGATGCAGACGCGGAATAAGCGGGCGCGGGATGGCCGAAGGCGAAAATCCTTGGATGAGCACACCCAGTGCTGAGACTCGAAAACTCGCGAGAAAGATGGCATGAGGAATCTCAAGCTGGTCCTTTCCTACGACGGGTCCGAATTCTCGGGATGGCAGGTGCAGCCTGACGCGGCGACCGTGCAGGGGACACTAGCCTCGGCTATTGGACGCATCACCGGCGAAAAAGTATTGCCGCAAGGGTCGGGTCGAACCGATGCCGGGGTGCACGCCTCGGCGCAGGTGGCGACGTTTATCACGGAATCCAGCGTTCCCACTGCTAACTTCGTGAAAGCGCTGAACGATATTCTTCCGGCGGCGATCCGTGTGCTGGAGGTGACCGAAGCGCCGGCGGATTTTCACGCGCGCCACTCGGCGCGTGCGAAAACCTACCGCTATCGAATTTTCCGGGACTCGATCTGCCCGCCGTTTTTGGCACGCTATGTCTGGCATTTTCCGTATTCGCTGGATGAAGACGCAATGGCGCAGGCGGCGGGGCGGGTGGTGGGGGAACATGATTTCACTTCCTTCGCGGCGGTCGATCCGGAGCGGGAGCCGGAAAATTCCTTGAACCACGAAGGGCACCCTCCGGCTTCGCTCAGGGCAGGCTCCGGCCCACGAAGGACGTCCCAACCAGTGTCCCATGTGCGTAAGATTTCTTCCTCTGCATGGGAGCGGCAGGACAAGGAACTCTTCTATACCGTTCGCGGCTCCGGATTTCTGCACCACATGGTGCGCAATCTGGTGGGAACTTTTATTTTGGTCGGCAAGGGAACGCTGCGGGCTGAGGATGTGACGCGCATTCTCGAGGCAAGAAACCGCTCGGCGGCCGGAGCCACCGCGCCTGCGAGTGGGCTGTATCTAGTGAATGTGGAGTATGAGCACGAACGAACCTAAAGGCGACCTGTGACCTAAAGGCGACCGATGAACATCAAACGCAAAAAACTCGGATTGATCTTGTTGGTCGTGCTTTTGTAGGGTGATCTTTTGCCGCCCGATCGTGATCCATATTTCTGGGAAGGAATGTCTCGTGACTCGTCCCAACGGCCCCGAAACGCCTGCGAGCCTGGGAGTTCCTTTTGGGCGGTTGAAAGTCGCCAGTGGCGATCGCCAACTGGACGGCTTTCTGGTGCGGGCTTCTTCCGCGTGCCAGCCGCAGACTGCAGTTCCAGTGCTGGGGTTCATGAAAGGTGAGGCGAGTGCGCAGTCTGGTCTAGACTGAGATCGAATGGCCGCTAATGTACAAGTCGCGGTACGGAGAGTTTCGTCGGTAAATCCGGCGACGGGCGCGGTTCTGCGCGAGTTCGAGTGCGCGAGTGAGAGTCAGGTTCAGGCTGCTGTGGCGCGGGCGCGGGCCGCGCAGGTCGACTGGGCGGAGATGGGCGTGCGCAAGCGCATCGCAGTGGTGCGCGAGTTTCAGCGCAGGTTGCTCGAGAAGAAATCAGAAATCGCCGAAGCCATCACGGAAGAAGCCGGCAAGCCCGTGGCCGAAGCGCTGACGACGGAAGTGCTGGTGGTGCTCGACGCGGCGCGATTCCTGATCGATAACGCCTATCATCTGCTTGCCGACGAGCGTGTGCCGCACGGCAATCTTGCAACTCAGCGGAAGCGCGGGCGGTTGGTGCGCGAACCTCATGGCGTGGTGGGGATCATTTCGCCGTGGAATTATCCGTTCTCCATTCCTGCGACCGAGACGCTGGCGGCGCTGGTGGCAGGGAATGCGGCGGTGCTGAAGCCGTCGGAATTTACTTCTCTCCTAGCCCTCCAACTGGAGTTGTTGCTGCACGGCGCGGGCGTGCCTCCGGATGTATTTCAGGTGGTGGTGGGCGACGGCGCCACGGGCGCGGCGCTGCTTCACTCACAAATCGACAAGGTGGTTTTCACCGGCAGCGTGGCCACGGGCAGGCGCATCGCTGTGGTGGCCGCGGAGCGATTGTTGCCACTAGTACTCGAGTTGGGCGGCAAGGATCCCATGATCGTTTTCGAAGATGCCGATGTGGACGTTGCCTCGAGCGCCGCGGTCTGGGGGGCATTCGTTAACACTGGGCAGGCGTGCTTGTCGGTGGAGCGATGCTACGTGCATCGCAGTTTGTACGAACCATTCCTGAAGGCTTGCGTCGAAAAGACGAAGCGGCTGCGCGTGGGACACGGAATGGACCATGATTCCGACATAGGGCCTATGATCCACGAGCGCCAGCTACTCATGGTGGAAGCGCAGGTGCAGGATGCCGAGGCGCGCGGGGCGCGGGTTCTCGCCGGAGGATCGCGCATTCCGGAATTGGGGAACAATTTCTACCGGCCGACCGTGCTCGCCGGTGTGACCCAGGAGATGCGGATCATGTGCGAGGAAACATTCGGCCCGGTGCTGCCGGTGATGGCTTTCGACAGCGACGATGAAGTGGTACGCCTGGCCAATGATTCGGAATATGGCCTGGCCGCGAGTGTGTGGACGCGCGACCCCGCCCGCGGCGAAAGTATCGCGCGGCGCATTCATGCGGGGACGGTGATGGTCAACGATGTGATTTCGTGTTTCGGCATCAGCGAAGCTCCGCACGGCGGCGTGAAGGCCAGCGGCATCGGCCGCACGCACGGGCGCTTCGGGCTGGAAGAGATGGTGCGGGTAAAATATCTGGATGTGGACCAGATGCCTGGGATGAAGAAAGTCTGGTGGTACGGCTACGGGCCAGGTTTCGCGCGGCAGATGGAAGGTTTTCTGGACATGCAGTTTGCCCGAGGCCTGGGAGAGCGGCTGCGCGGAGCAGCATCCGCGGTGAGTGTGGTGTGGCGCAAACGGCTGTGAGGGCCGAGTTGCGGGCACTGAGCAGCGCCCGGCGAGCAAGCAGCGGGGCGTCTCTGTCGACTGTGATTGAGGCGGATCAGGACGTAAGGTCCCTCACCGGGCCTTCGGCCCCCTTCGGGATGATACGGTTTGGGTAACTGAGAACTGAGAGCGGAAAGGTGAGTCATGAGCACTTCTTCAAATTCCGATCCCGATCCGAAGCGCGCACTGCTTCGCCACGCGCTGGCCACGGTCGCCTACCGCACAAGCAAGGCCGTCCGCAACGCCCCGGCGGGTTTCGCTGATTTTCATGCGGGCGAAGGCGTGCGCACGCCGGGGCAGATTCTGGCCCACATCGGCGACCTGTTCGACTGGGCTCTGTCCATCGCGAAGGGCAAACCGGCGTGGCGCGATTCGAAACCTTTGCCCTGGGAAAAGGAAATGGAGAGATTTTTTGCGGCGCTGAAGTGCTTCGATGATTTTCTGGCGTCAAATGCTCCTATGGAAGCTCCGCTGGAAAAGCTATTTCAGGGGCCGATTGCGGATGCGCTCACACATGTGGGGCAACTCGCGATCCTGCGGCGCCTCGCCCGGGCGCCGGTGAAGGGCGAGAGTTACTACGCCGCCGAGATTGTTGCGGGTCGCGTGGGAACGGAGCAGGCGACACCGAAGAAGGAGTTCTAGTTCAACCGTGCGGCAGCAGCCGCATTCTTCACAGTCGCAACTTCGGATACAATGACCCTCGTAAGAATGAATTTTGCGGCGCTGGCCGCGCGAACGAGGGTAAGTCCTTGGCAACGGGTGAAGTCACCGCGTCTCCTACGCAAACTCCTGCGCAGCTTCCGCATCACAAAGTCAAGATCAAGAAGGCTGGGCAGCGCGCCTGCAACGAGAAAAATGAAAAGGGCAAATTCTGCGGCGGGCATTTGAAGCGCTGGTTTTATACCACCGACGTAATCGAGCAGGCGTGCGGTGACGCCGAGAAGTCCTGGGGACCGAATGCGGAGGTTTACCGCTGCGAGCACTGCAAGACACTGTATCTGCCGGCTCCGGCGGACGCGAAGATCAACGTGGCCGGTCCGGGAATCGTTTCGGTGTTCGGGCTGACGCTGCCGCCGAAGAAGTAGGGCGGCTCTTAGCTCTTAGCCTTTTAGCTTGAAGCGGTCGCTCCTGCCATCTAATTGCACCGAAAAGACAATGCCAGACGCGTGAACCTTAAAGCCTGGAGCCAAGAGCTAAGAGCTGCTTCGTGAACACTTCCGAACTCATCTACGACTGGAACAAGAATTATCCGCCGGAGCTGAAGCCGCCGGGGCCGGTACTGCTCAATGATGAGAGCCTGCGCGATGGGCTGCAGTCGCCTTCGGTGCGCGATCCGTCGATTCCAGAAAAAATCGAGATTCTTCATCTCATGGAAGCGCTCGGAATCGACTCGCTCGATCTCGGACTGCCGGGCGCGGGTGCGCGGGCCGTCGAGGCGGTGACGGCGCTGGCGCGGGAGATTGTTGCGCAGAAAATGAAGATTCGCGCCAACTGCGCGGCGCGCACGCATGAAAACGATATTCGTCCGATCGCCCAGGTCGTGCAGAAAACCGGGCTGCCCATCGAGGCCGCTACCTTCATTGGTTCGAGTCCGATTCGGCGCTTCACCGAAGGATGGTCCGACGATTTTCTTCTGCAGACCACCGAGACGGCTGTGAAGTATGCGGTGTCGCTGGGGCTCGACGTGATGTATGTCACCGAGGACACCAGTCGCTGTGACCCTGACACGGTGAAACGGCTGTATACCACTGCGATCAACTGTGGCGCGCGGGCCATCTGCATCTGCGATACGGCGGGGCACGCCACGCCCATGGGCGCGCTGGCGCTGGTGAAGTTTGTGCTTGAGGAAGTTGTGAAACCCTCAGGCGAAAAAATTCGCGTCGACTGGCACGGACACAGTGACCGCGGACTGGCCATCGCCAACTCGATGGCCGCGATTATTGCCGGCGCAAATTGCGTTCACGGATGCGCCATCGGGCTCGGCGAGCGCGTGGGCAACACGCCAATCGATCAAATGCTGGTCAATCTGAAGCTGATGGGCATTGCACCCTGGGATCAGCAGGACCTGACCACGCTGAAACAATATTGCCAGGTGGTGTCACGGGCCACGGGCGTGCCGATTCCGGCGAATTATCCCGTGGTCGGTGACGACGCTTTCCGCACCGCCACCGGGGTTCACGCCGCCGCGATCATCAAGGCGTATCGCAAAGATGACGTTCTGCTGGCGAACACCGTATATTCCGGTGTGCCTTCGCATGTGTTCGGTCTCGAGCAGATCATCGACGTGGGCCCCATGAGCGGAAAATCGAATGTGCTGTTCTGGCTGGAGCGGCGCGGCATTCCTGCCACCGACGACGTCGTGGAACGCATTTACGCTCGCGCCAAGCAGAGCGACCACACGTTGAGCGAGGCGGAGATTCTGGAATGCGTGCCCGCCGCGGCGCGCAAAAACTGAAAGACGGCATACTCTCGACACTATGTCCTCGCCATCACCCTTACGACATGCAATTCTCGGAGCCGGCGGAATCGGAGGCCTGATGGGAGCGTGCCTGGCGCGATCCGGAGCCCCAGTCACTCTGGTCGTCAGGCCCGAATCGCTGGCGCGGTATCCCGAGCAACTCCAGCTGGAAAGCGCGTTCGGCAATTTCAGCGTGCCGGTTGCGCGAGCTTCCACCGTGCCTCCGGTTGATGTGCTTTGGATTACGGTGAAGGCGACCGAGCTGGTGCCAGCCCTGGGCGCAGTGACCAAGCCTGAGTGGGTGGGCGCGATTGTCCCTCTGCTCAACGGCATCGACCATCTTGCGCTGCTGCGCTCCCGATATGCCGCGGAGAAGGTCATTGCCGCCACCATTGCGGTCGAGTCGGAGCGAGTCGCACCGGGACACATCGTCCACCGATCCCCCTTTGCTCGGCTGAATGTGTCCTCGGCTGGGCGGGCCTTGCTGGGCAGCCCGGTCGAACATCTTCAGCAAATGGGTTTCGAATGCCGCTTTGTGGACGACGAACCAACGCTCATGTGGGGCAAGCTGGTTTTTCTTGCGCCGTTTGCGCTATCGACCACCGCAGCCGATAAGACCACGGGCGAAATACTTTCAAATCCGGTTTGGCGAGAGCTCGGGCTTTCCTGTTTACGGGAAACGGCCGCCGTCGCGGTCGCTGAAGGCGCGAAGGTGGATGCTGACGCAGTGATTGCCGGCGTGATGAAGATGCCGGGGAACATGCGCAGCTCCATGCAGAAAGACGTCGCCCAGGGTAAGGTTCCGGAACTCGATGCGATCGCTGGACCAATCCTCCGTGGCGCCCGGCGACACGAGATCGAAGTTCCGGCCACGAAGAAACTGGTAGCCGCGGTGGAACAGCGGGCGGGACTCGAGCGTCTTGTGACTTAGTAACTGCGTGATTTAGCAGCATCATGTAGCAGCATCATGATCTGGCAGCCGCATGGGTTAGCATTGCAGCAATGACCTGGACGGAAATTCTGGGTTTTGTCACGGGCGCGGCTTCCGTTCTGCTCGCGGTCCGGGAAAGCGCATGGAACTGGCCGGTCGGCATCGCCAACAACATCTTCTTCCTGATTCTCTTCTGGAAAGCGAAACTCTACGCTGATGCGGTCCTGCAGATTGTTTACATTGTCATCTCGATCTTTGGCTGGTGGAATTGGCTGCGTGGCGGAGTCGGTCATACCGAATTGCCCATCAGCCGAACCGGAGTGCGGAATGCGATCCTCCTCGCGGCTGCTACCGCGTCGGCCACCGTTTTGCTCGCGCTGGCTCTCCGCCGGTTTACCGATAGCGTCGTGCCTTTCTGGGATGGCATCACGACCGCGCTGAGTTTGACCGCTCAGTACATGCTGAGCCGGAAGCTGCTGGAGAACTGGTGGGTGTGGATGACGGCTGACGTGATTTACATTGCGCTCTATGGCTACAAGTCTCTTTACCTGACCGGCGCGCTTTATCTGCTGTTCTTTGGGATGTGCATCGCGGGCTACGCGGGCTGGAAGAAGTCTGCGGCAGCCCGAGCGGCGATTCGCCCGCAAGAGGTTGCGGCGCTGTGATGCGGGGTTTAGTGATCGGGAAGTTTTATCCGCCTCATCGCGGGCATAAGTTCTTGATCGAGACCGCTCTCGCCCAGGTCGATCACCTCGATGTGTTGGTGTGTTCCCGGCCCGAGCAGACAATTCCGGGCGATCTGCGGGCGCGATGGCTGCAGGAAATTCATCCCGCTGCAGACGTGCGGGCGATTGCAGATCCCGGCGAAGACGACAACTCGAAATTCTGGGCGGAATACACGTTGCGCATCCTGGGACGGGCCCCGGACGTGGTGTTTACGTCTGAAGATTATGGCGAAGCCTACGCGCGGTTTCTGGGCTGCCGCCATGTCATGGTGGACCGGGAGCGAAAGCAAGTTCCGATCTCGGGGAGCGTTTTGCGCGCGGCTCCGCTGCGATATTGGGAGTATCTCGAGCCCTGTGTGAGAGCCTATTTTGCGAAACGGGTCAGCGTCCTGGGCGCGGAGTCGACGGGAACGACGACTTTGGCACGCGAACTGGCTGAGCATTACCACACGGTGTGCGTTCCCGAGTACGGGCGCGAATACTGCGAAAAGATGCAAATCAAAGGCCTGGACTTGTGGACCTATCAGTGGCGCACTGAGGAATTCGCCGAGATCGCGAACCGGCAGCAGGACCTGGAGGACCATCTGGCACGCGAAGCGAACCGCGTATTGATTTGCGATACTGACGTCCTGGCCACCGGACTCTGGCACCAGCGCTACCTTGGAATAGGCTCTCCGGAAGTGGAAGCGCTTGCATCTTCGCACCGTCACGATCTCTATCTGCTCACCGATTGCGACATCCCCTTCGTGCAGGATGGGTTGCGAGACGGCGAAACCATCCGCGAGTGGATGACGGCGCGATTCGAGGAAACGCTGGCGGAGAGGGAACTGCCCTGGGTTAAGGTTTCCGGGGACCCGAAGCGTCGGCTGACACAGGCGGTCGAGGAGATCGACAAGTTTCTCATATAGCCTTTCCGAAGGTCGCGCCGTACCCGATGGGCGCGCCGTATTTGCCAATCGCCATCTCCTTCCCATGCGTTGTAAGATGGCGCAATAACTCCCATGAGCCCCACTCCCCCACGGGCGGACATGCCGGACCTTGCGCCTTCCCTGCAGCAAGAAGTCGCGCGCTTGTCCGCTTCTCCTGAAGTGCGGTCGGCGTTCAACTGGTTTCGCACGCAGGAGCCGCAGTTGGCCCACTGGCAGATGGAGATGGCGCGGATCGCGGCACCGCCATTCGGCGAGTCGGCGCGCGGGGCGTGGCTGGCGGAGCGCTTTCGCGAAGTTGGGCTCGACGATGTTCGCATCGACGATGTGGGCAACGTGTTTGGCGTGCATCCCGGCTTTGGCAGCCGCTACGTGGCGTTGAGCGCGCATATCGATACTGTGTTCCCGGCGAATACGCCGCTCAATATTCGGCAGCAGGGAAGCCGGCTTTATGGGCCGGGAGTTTCCGATAACGGTGCAGGTGTGACGGCCATGCTTGCCATTGCTGCGCTGATGCGGGCGGTGCGCGTCCGACATGGGCTGCCTTTCGTGTTTATCGGCAACGTGGGTGAAGAGGGTGAAGGCGACCTGCGCGGCATGCGGCATATTTTTTCCACACCGCGCTGGAAAGATTCGATTGCCTACAGCGTGGTACTCGACGGCGCCGGCGCAGACACGATTGTGGCCGAAGCCCTAGGCAGCCGGCGCTTTGAGGTGATCGTGCGCGGGCCGGGAGGACATTCGTGGAGCGATTTTGGCGCGCCCAATCCGATTGTGATTCTGGCCAAGGCCATCGAAACCTTTACCGCGACTCCTGTGCCCAGCACACCCAAAACAACATTCAACATAGGAGTGATTCGCGGCGGGACTTCGGTGAACTCGATTCCGGAATCGGCCAGCATGAAGGTGGACATCCGCTCGACTTCGATGGCGGAGATGGAGCGTCTGGAGCATTCGCTGCGCCTCGCTCTGAACCGCGCCGTCGAGGACGAGACCATGGCTGCTGAGATGCGGTCGTCGGCGCAGAAGCGGCCCTCCGGTGTGAACTGCGAAGTGGTCGTGATCGGCAGTCGCCCGGCGGGCGAATTACCGGCGGGGGCGCGCATTCTGCAGGTGGTGCGGGCGGTCGATGCGCAGTTGAATAATGCTGCCCAGGTGCAGCGCGCTTCCACCGACGCGAATATTCCGCTGTCGATGGGACAGGAAGCCATCGCCATCGGCGGCGGAGGCTCGGGCGGCGGGGCGCACACTTTGCAGGAATGGTTTGACAGCAACGGACGCGAGTTGGGGTTGAAGCGAGTTTTGCTCACCCTGCTCGCTCTGGCGGGGGTGGGGGAATGAAGGAGATACTCGCGGCCTCGGGGGCTAAAGCTCCAACTCATATGTCGGCTCTGATCGCGGCGCTGAAGCGCTGCGCCACCCAAAATCGGACCGTCGCTTTTCTCATCTGCGCGCTTGCGATGCTGTGCGCAAGTCCCGCCTATGCTCAGGCCTCCGCGCAGACCGGTGCTCAGAAACCGGCGCAGGGCAACGCCCCGGCGGCGGCGCCCGCTGCCAGCCAAAGTCCCGCTCCCAGCACTCCGGCCGCGACCACGGCCCCACGCCAAACCGCTCCGTCGGGGTTCGACCCGGCACCGCCTCCTGGTCCGAAAGCCGACGTGATCTACGTCCACGCCAACGTCTATACCAGCATTCCGGCGAACACGTCCTTTGGCTCGATTCTGCGCGAAGAGGCAATCGCGGTCCGCGGCGATCGTATCCAGGCGGTGGGCAAGAATGTGGACATGCAAAGACTCAAAGGGCCGCAGACGGAAGTGGTTGACCTCGGCGGCCACTTTGTCATGGCCGGATTCAACGACGCCCACCTGCATCTCTCCGGCGCCGGCCTGCAGAAGCTCAATGTGGACCTGGTCGGGGTGAAGTCGCTCGAAGAAATGCGCGAGCGAGTGCGCGCTCGAGTGGAAAATGCAGTGCCGGGAGAGTGGATTCTGGGTGGTGGCTGGGACGAGACGATGTGGCCGGTGAAAGTCACGCCGACTCGCTGGGATCTCGACGAAGTTTCGAACGGCCATCCTGTGTTTCTGGATCGCGTCGACGGACACATCGCCGTGGGCAATACCCGGGCGCTGCAACTGGCGAGCATTACGCTGGCCAGCCGCGATCCGGAAGGCGGGCAGATTGACCGGGACACGAACGGCCAGCCCACCGGCATCCTGCGCGAGACCGCGCAGCAGGCCGTGTTGGTCGTGATTCCCAAGCCCTCGCACGACCGGCGGCGCCGCGGAATCGAACTTGCGCTGGCCGACCTCGCCGAGCATGGTGTCACGTCCGCACAGGACTACTCCTCCTGGGACGATTTCACTATCTACGAAGAGCTCGAAAAGGAAGGCAAGCTCACGGCTCGCATTTCGGAATGGTTGCCCTTCGACGAGCCGGTGAAGGACCTCATCAAGAAACGCGATTCACATCCCCAGTCCGATTTGCTGCTGCACACCGGAATGCTCAAGGGGTTTATGGATGGCTCGCTCGGATCGCATACCGCGGCCATGCTGGAGCCCTACGCCGACGATCCCAAGAATTCCGGCCTGCCGCAATATGAAGTGGAAAACCTCAACGCCATGACCACGGAGCGCGTTCTGGCGGGCTTCCAGATCGGATTTCACGCCATCGGAGACAAAGGCATTCAAATGGCGCTCGATGCCTTTGCAGGAGCCGAGAAAGCCGCTAAAGAACAAAAAATCAAAGCTGCGAATGGCGGGGACGATTACCGGTTGCGCGTGGAGCATGCCCAGGTCACCACTTTTGCCCAGATTGCCCGCTTCAAGGAGTTGAAGGTGATCGCCTCCATGCAGCCCAGCCATGTGCTCACTGATATGCGCTGGGCGCAGGACCGCCTGGGGCCGAAGCGCGCCGCCACTTCCTACGCGTGGGCGGCGT
>JGI12712J15308_10000250_pt1 | contig 15988 bp, 9 predicted proteins | sample JacPin_JW_Ref_O2_FD_15308 | JGI IMG/M metagenome (IMG submission 15308) | reverse complement strand
CCCCGGGTTCAATAAACAGCGGCTTCAAATTGAAATACCGTTCGCACACCTGCCGCAGCACCGGATCGAGCGGCGGCACCACCGAAGAAATTACGATCCCATGAATTCCCGTCGCCTCCAGCCCAGCCATGGAAAACAGATTCCGGAACAGCACGCCATACTCATCGACGGTGCTCCGCTGCACCGTGGCCACGCGCCAGTTGGCGAGCAGACGATCGTAGCCCGGCCCGTCGTCGGGATCGCTGCCCGGGTTCGCCTTCGAAGCCCGCGCGAACACTCCCAACACCGTATTCGTGTTGCCGACATCAAGAACCAGAAGCATATCGTCTTGTCGAAGAAGCCAGCACTCAGGAATCAGCATTCGGCCCGCATAACGCCGTGATACTAATTGCCAATTGCTAATTGCTGCTGCAACCGTCCCGCACCGTGCCGCTCAAAACCGTACGGATTCCCTGCGCAGTTCTAACGCGCAAAAATCCACGCTCGTCGAGCCCTTGCGTAATTCCCTCGAACCCACTCTCCGCGCCCGAACTGCCGTCATCGATGCGAACCGCTTTGCCGCTCACCCACGACGAGCGCTCCGTGAAGCGCCGCAGAATGGACCCCCTGGCGTCCGCATCTTCGAGAAACTGCCGGTATTCGCGGTGCAGTGATTTTAGCAAAGCTGCAGCCAGTTCCACGCGCGACCACTCGCTGCCACTTTGCAACCGCAGCGAAGTCGCGAGCCCGGCAAGCTCTTCCGGAAAACTCTGGTGGTTCACATTGATTCCGATTCCAACCACGATGTAGCGAACCTGCGTGATCTCGGCATTCATTTCCGTCAGGATGCCGCAGACTTTTTCCCCGCCGATCAGCACATCGTTAGGCCACTTCAGATCGACCTGAACGCGCGAATCCAGTTCCCGAATGGCCTCGTCAACCGCCAATCCCGCCGCCAGCGACAACACCAACACTTCCGACGGCGGCAGCACCGGACGCAGCACCACAGAACAATAAATTCCGTCCGACCGTGTCGAGTGCCAGGCGTGTGCGCCCCGGCCGCGCCCCGCTGTCTGCTCCTCCGCGAGAAACACGCTGCCTTCTGGTGCGCCATCCGCCGCGGCAGACATGGCCGTCACGTTCGTCGAGCCGATTTTGTAATAGTGATGCAGATGCGAATCGAAGATAGTGCCCCGGAGCAGCCGCTGAAGAATTTCCGGCAACAACAGATCCGGAACCGCGCGCAGCTGGTAGCCGGTCGCCGGGTGACCCGCCACATCCACACCGAGCCCGCGCAATTGCTGAATGAGCCGCCAAACCTCGGAGCGGTTCGACGAAATTTCCTGCGCGATCTTGGTGCCGCTCACCACCACCGTCGCGTTTTCCATCAACAGGCGCACGATGCGGCCCAGCCGAACATCCGTCGGCTCGTGGTGGGATGCGGGCGCTCCCTTCGGCAACCCGATGGAAGGTTTGATCTGCCCAGACTCGTGCGCGCGAATTGTGGCCGTCTTCTTGATGCGGGAATTATGCGGGACAAGACCGGAAACCACAAACTATATGTCGCCAGCGGCCGCGTAAATATCGCCCCGATGCATTTGAACCACTTGCTGATGGCTGATGGCCGGACGCTGACGGCTGAATGTTTATGCCGGGGTTACGCGCAGGCTCATGTCCATGGCTTGCGGCGAATGGGTGACGACGCCTACAGAAATAAAATCCACTCCGGTTTCGGCGTATGCGCGCACGTTATCCAGCCGAATCCCTCCCGAGCATTCCAGCGGAACCCGGCGCTCCAGTTTCGCGCACCGCTCCACGGCGCGGCGCACGTCCTCGGGAGACATATTGTCGAGCAGAATCGCCTCCGCGCCATGGGCGACCGCCTCTTCGAGTTCTTCCAGCGTTCGCACTTCCACCTCAATCAACTGCGAGCCGCGCCGGTTGCGCGCCGCCTGCTCCAGCGCAGGCGCGATGCCATCCGCCAGGGCGATGTGGTTATTCTTGATGAGCACGCCGTCAGAAAGATCGAGGCGATGATTCTGACCACCGCCGCAGCGCACGGCATATTTGTCAATCGCACGAAGCCCCGGCGCTGTCTTGCGCGTGTCAAGGATGCGAGCCTTCGTCCCGTGCACCGCTTCCACAAACTTTCGCGTCAACGTCGCGATGCCGCTCATCCGCTGCAGAAAATTGAGGATCACGCGTTCACAGGAAAGAATCACTCGCGCATTATGCCGGATCACCGCCACCGACTGTCCCTTGTGCAGCCGCACCCCATCGAAAATTTCCGGATGCGTAGTCACTTCGTAATGCGCCGTGACCGCCCCGTCCAGCGCCGCATACACATCGAGAATCCGCGCCACGCACCCGATCCCCGCCAGAATGCATTCCTGCTTGGCCAGCACCGTAGCCGATGCCCGCTGATTAGCATCGATGCAGGCATAGCTGGTGGCATCGCGCGTAGCCCGGTCTTCGAGCAGCGCGTTCTCCAAAATCGCGGTAATGCGTCGGCTATTCCAATCCATATATCGTAGAGACGTTGCTTGTAACGTCTTTGCCGGCGGCGAGAGAGACGTGGGCTGCGTCTCTACGATAGCCGCTTATCGACACTCCAACTCAGCCAGCTTACTCTTGCACTTCTCCCGTAGCACGCCCAGTTCCGCCGCCCGCTTGCGCAACCCTTCCACCACCTGCGCCGGTGCCTTCGCCAGAAACTGTTCGTTCCCCATCTGCTTCTGATTGTTACCCAGCTCCTTCTCGATTTTTTCCAGTTCCTTCTTCAGCCGCTCGCATTCCGCCGCGACGTCGATCTTTCTTTCGTAGACCGCATGCACATCAAAGCGTGACGTACTCCGCGCCCCCGCTCGCTTGGCCAGCGACTCTTCCACAAACGTAATCTTCTCGACACCCGCCAGTCGCTCAACCGCGCCGCGATTCTGCTCGATCATCGCTCGGATTTCCGCCTCCGGCGCGAACACTTCGATCGGAACCTTCACTTTCTGTTCAACCTTCAGCTCCGCGCGCAGATTCCGCACGCTGACGATCAAATCCTGCAGAATAGCCATCTCCGTTTCAGCGGCCAGATCAAACTGCTTCTCATCGGCCTGCGGAAACGGCGCCAGAGCAATGGACTTAAACGGAGGCTTGCCTTCGTAAATCGCCTGCCAGATTTCTTCCGTAATAAATGGCATCACCGGATGCAGCAACCGCAGAGACGCATCGAACAAGTTGACCAAGCTCGCGCAAGCAATGCGTGCCGGACCGCTGTCCGCGCCTTCTTCGTACATCAGCCGCGGCTTGATCAGTTCCAGATACCAATCGCAGAACTCGCCCCAGAAAAAATCGTAGATGCGGTTCGCCGCTTCGTGAAACCGAAAAGTCTCGAGCGCCGCATTCACATCCGCCGCCACGCGATGAAATCGCGAGAGAATCCACCGGTCCTCGAGAGCGCTCGTGGAGAGGCTGATGCCTCGTGAGCCTGCCCTGAGCGAAGCCGCAGGGTCCACGGGCCGCAGGCCCGGTTCCACTCGATCCACATTCATGAACATGAACCGCGCCGCATTCCATATTTTGTTCGCGAAAGCCCGGTACCCATCCGTCCGGCTTTCACTAAACGCAATATCGGTTCCCGGCGCGGCCATCGCGGCCAGAGTAAACCGCGTAGCATCGGTGCCGAAACGTTCGATAATCTCCAGCGGATCGATCACGTTCCCCTTGGTCTTCGACATTTTCTGCCGATCGGCATCGCGCACCAGCGCGTGAATGTAGACTTGCCGAAACGGTACGCTGTCGTTTTTCTTGTCCGCCCAGCCGCTGGCCTTCCTGATCGCCGGGTCCTGCTCGTGTCCATGCATGAAGTGGCAACCGAACATCACCATGCGCGCCACCCAGAAAAACAAAATTTCATAGGCGGTTATCAACAACGTCGTCGGATAGAACACTTCCTGGTCGCGCGTCTTCTCGGGCCAGCCCAGAGTCGTGAACGGCAAGAGGCCGGATGAAAACCACGTGTCGAGCACATCAGAAACCTGCTCCAGCTTCGCCCCGCCGCATTTCGTACACTTCGCGGGAGCCTCGCGTGCCACGATCACTTCCTTGCAGCCTTCACACGTCCACGCCGGAATACGATGCCCCCACCACAACTGCCGCGACACGCACCAGTCGTGGATGTTATTCATCCAGTTCAAATAAATCTGGCGGTAGTTGTCGGGAACAATCGTGATCTCGCCGCTCTCCACCGCGTCGATTGCGCGGTCGGCCAGCGGCTTGATCTTGATGAACCATTGCTCTGACAATCGCGGCTCAACCACCGTCCCGCAGCGGTCGCACTTCCCGAGCGCCAGTGAGTGATCTTTTTCGCCCACCAGAAATCCCAGTTCCTGCAAATCGGCCAGCACGCGTTTGCGCGCCTCGTAGCGATCCAATCCCGCATAAGACGGTCCCGCGTTCGCGTTCATGTGCGCGTGTTCATCCATCACATCGATCTGCGGCAGGTTGTGGCGCTTACCCGCTTCGAAGTCATTGGGATCGTGCGCCGGCGTCACCTTCACCGCGCCCGTGCCAAACTCCGGTTGCGCCAACTCGTCCGTAATAATCGGAATCTCGCGCTGCATCAGCGGCAGCAAAACTTTCTTGCCTTGCAGATGCATGTAGCGCTCGTCTTTCGCGTTCACTGCGACCGCCGTATCACCCAGCATCGTCTCCGGCCGCGTCGTGGCCACGGTGATGAACTCCGAACTCCCTACGACCGGATAGCGAATCTCCCACAACTTCCCCGCAGCTTCCTCGTGCTTCACCTCGAGATCTGAAATCGCCGTCTCGCATCGCGGACACCAGTTGACAATATATTTCCCGCGATAAATCAGCCCTTCCTCATACAGCCGGACGAACACTTCGCGCACCGCGCGCGAAAGATTTTCGTCCATCGTGAAATACTCTCGGTCCCAATCCACCGACGCGCCCAGCCGTTTCATCTGGTCGAGAATCGCCCCGCCGTACAGCTTCTTCCATTCCCACACGCGCTCAATAAATTTCTCGCGTCCCAAGTCGCGCCGCTTCTTGCCTTCTTTCGCCAGGTCGCGCTCCACCATCATCTGCGTGGCAATTCCGGCGTGATCCGTCCCCGGCAGCCACAGCGTGATGAAGCCGCGCATGCGATGCCAGCGCACAATGATGTCCATCTGCGTCTGGTTGAGCATGTGCCCCATGTGCAACCGACCAGTCACGTTCGGCGGGGGCAACAGAAGCGTAAACACAGGACGAGTCTCTCCCGCCGCCGGCGTGGCCACAGAGAACAGCTTCTCCTTGATCCAGTAGTCCGCCCAGCGCGTCTCAATCGCGCCCGGCTCATAAGATTTTGGCAATTCGTGAGGCATGGGGATTAGCTATCAGCCATCAGCGAAAATCTTAACCACGGGGGAAACAGAGTCGCACAGAGAAAAGCCTATCTACTCTGAGGTTTTCTGTGCGCCCGTGTGTCCTCTGTGGTCAAGTCTTCAGCCGGAAGCAATTGGCGATGAAGTTTGATCTTACAGGCGCAAGAAAAGAAGGGTCAAACGGGGCAGGAGCCGACTGCATCGACACTCTTATGGCATGATCTGAGTGTCCCAACGCTGAGTGTCCCAACGCGGACCCACGAAGCTCCGACGGGAGTCGGCGCTTTTCTGATTTCGGGCGCAAATTCGCCGTCCGACTTTTCTTCTACCTCCTCAATCGACCTCGGCGTCGATGGTCTCGGTGAGTGACACGTTGTGAAGGCTCAGCGCGGATACGATGATTCTTACAGTTCCAGGCGTGTTGCCCGCTGTATAAGAGATTGACACTTCTCCAGCACTGTTGGTGGTGGCGGGATTTGGACTGAAGCTACCGCCTGCGCCCTGATCTGTAATTGAAACAGAAACCCCCGCGACACCGTTGTTGTACGCATCGTGCACCCTCACCACCAGCGGATTCGGTAGCGGAGTCCCTACCGTTGTCGTCTGCTTATTTCCGCTTTTGATTGCCAGAGCGGTCGGAGTGCTAGCGGTCCCAGTTTCCGTAAAACTCGCCGAAGAGTAGCCATTAGCGCTGGCCGACACTGAGTAGGTTCCGATTTCCCCGGGCAGTGTGTACGTAGTTGAAACCGCGCCATCGGCGTTCGTCACGCCCGTTGGACTCCCAAGAGTTCCTCGGTCTTTACCAAGGGTGAAAGTAACTGCAATTCCCGGAACCCCAGACCCTGTAATCGGGTTGACAATCTGCGCCTCCAGCGCGACGGGCAAGGTCGTGCCCACAGTTCCCGTTTGTCCGCTGCCTGCTACTGCACTGACTGGTGTAAACAGTCCATATACAACCAGGCTATCCAGCGTTCCAACGAAAACTTCTCCGTCGGCTACGATGGGGCTGCCGAAGTGTGCATACGGAGGCAGCGTATCCCGTCCGTTTGCTGCTTGATTACTGGTATAAAGCTCATCCAGATTCAGCGCATTCAAAGCGGTGAGATGATTTCCGTTGTGGAACCAGACAATTCCGTTGGACGTCCCATTCGACGTGATCACGGGATGGGTGATATTTCCTTTCGTCGACGAGATGGACGGCGTCAATAGCCCGTTATTCAGCGTATATATCTGAAGCTTGCTCGATCCGGTGATATACACCGAACCGTTCCAAACCACCGGCGTATAACCAAGAATGGCTACCTTCAGCAGTTCCTGCACGATTTGCGTGTCGCTGCCGTTACAGGAAGAACAAAGCTGCCCCATATTGTCCCGGTTGAGCACATAGATGGTGCCCTCTTTTCCCAACGTGATCGCTTCGTGGGGAACCGGCCCGCTTTGATCGGGAAGAATTACGACTGCGTTGTTGATGTCCAGGTCGTTGGTGGACAGTCGGGACCAATTCCACGGCGTGAACCAGTCCGCAAGGGATAGCTGACTGCCCGACTGGGCCAACTTGAAAACAGTGATCGCCAGGTCCACGCCGCCTACCATCCCGCCTTCGCCGGTGTCGGCGTAGACATAGCCGTCCGAATCCGCCGACAGGCCCGCTCCCTTCTGCCACACCGAACCGAACCGATTTCCTGGCTCCAGATCAAAGGCTTCTTGCTGCGCGGTTAACGTGTTAAATGACATCACCCAACCCTGATCTCCGCCGTCGCATCCGGGCGAGCCGAACCCGGCGTACACGTATCCATTGTTCAGCAGCAGCCCCGGCCGATTCATTTCGTGCGTATCGACAAAAGTGTACGTCTCATCGTCATAGGTGTAGCTTGCCTGGATCGTTATCGGCCAGCCTCCCACTTCTATGCCGGTCGTGACGTCCAGCGCATGCAGTCGGTGAACGACTTGGTTGCTTTCATAGGTTTCGGCGAGCAGATAGATGACATCCGCGATCGGATCGATGACAGGTGTCGAGATCACACCTGTCTGCGTCCACCCCACCGTTGTCTCGCATCCCTTCACCGCGATCGGTACGGGCGTGGCCCCGGGAGAGCTGTAATCCAACAGGCTAGTCGTCCACAGCGCCGGCAGGCTCCCCGAGTTCGCGTCAAACGCGTAGACCGTGTCATTCATGGTGGCCACATAGACAACGTTATGCACACCTCGTCCGGCGATCGCCACTCCGGGCAGATAAAGCGGATGCCCAACGATGATTCCATCGACCGGCTGGGTAAACTGCTTCCCGAAGCTGGTGGAGTTCACATTTGCTGGCGTCAGGACCGTCTCAGTGGTATCCGCCCCCGACCTGACGTTGTCGTAATGCCAGGTCGTGATCGGAGTTTGTGCCCCGGAAACAGCGGCAGCCAGCGCGCCGCAAGCGAAGATAGTTTTCAGGAAGTTAGCAAGTTGAAACACACCAGAACGGCGGGTAAGCGGCGACATGAATTCACCTCACAGGGACCGGGCTCTCGGGGGGGAGTCGCTGCTGACGCAATATGAGATGTCCACCAGCTCGGCAGCCAACGGCTAACTGAGCGGCCAAAACGGTTGGATTATACCTCGACTCGGACTTTCCGCAAACTGCTGTCCTGGAGTCCACTGGAGTCCAGCCTGCGCAACGGAACGAGTGGTTTTATCACCCTGCAAAACGCCCCCCAGAACTGTCCAAGAAGCTTCGTCAAACGGGCAGATTGCCAACAGTCCTTGGCTCGACGCGGTTGGGTGTAAAATGTTGCCCGCTCGGGTTCCCAAATGCAATTTCCGCGCCGCATTGAAAGTAGCACCGGACACAGGTTGCTTCTCTTGCGCTAGGGGGACGCTCAATGCCTCAGATTACTGTTACCCTCGTGGATCACACCGATTCTCCGCGACTCATGCCGCTGATCCAGAAGCATCTGGAGGATATCTTCCGCGATCTCCTGTCTTCGCAGTCTGAGCCGGCGGTGGTCAATATACGATTTATCACGACGCCCCCGAAGGCCGGCGATCAGGATCTGGTCCTCCATTTCGTCAACGATATCGCCAGCTCTTACGTCGCTGCCAACATGCCCGGCGCTCCGATCAAACCTGAGGACGGCGGCGTTACGCGCCCTTCGCCGAAGAAGACGGGCTCGGAGTTCTACAAATTTCCCACGGATCAAAACGGCAAGTCCCTGGGACAATTCACAGCCATCGGGTACGCGAAGCTGGCAGCGCATGAGTCGATGCACAACGTCACCAGATTGGACAACGCCACACTGCACCCCCAGGGAGGCGTAGGAGGGTCACCACCGCATCTTCCTGTGAACGACGCGAACCGGAAGGCGTTTCAAGCCGCCCTGGGTAACATCCCCGATCAGTTGCTGTGACCGCGCAGGCTGGGTGATAAACGAAAAGGCGGGACCACTGTAGGAGATCAACTCGAACGAGCCGCGCGAGATCAGAAAATCTCGCGGCTCGTAGGCACTTACTGAAAGCTGAGAACTGACAGCTGATAGCCGAAAGCCGTTCCCTATTTCTTCTTCAGCTTCCTCGAAATTTCTTCCGCAATCTTAGGCCGCAGATCGGCCAGAACTTTGTCGACGATGCTGGCGATGGCCTCGGGATCGTCCGCACTCACCTCCGGCACTTCCTCAACGCTGGGACTCTTCTCTGCACCGGCGGCGGCCGCCATCGCAGCTCGGTCCGGAGGCAATTCGGGATACTCTTCGTCATCATCGTCCTGTTGATTCGCTTTCGCAGGACCCGTGGCCTTCTTGTTATCGCCCGACTCGCGAATCTGCCGCCAGCTTGCCCAAGCAGCCGCCGTGGCTGCAGCCAGATCGCTTTCCCTGTTTTCCGCCATTTCGCCTCCTGCAACTTTTTCATTGCCCGGCGCCGCCCCGGACACAGCGGCAACCGCCTCCGTTGGCGGAGGTTCCACTGTGCTCACGATTTGGCTGGCACTCGGACTCGTAACTTCTTCAGCCACCACTGGCACCGATGGCTCTGAAACTGGCGACGCCGAAACGGATGTTCCTGAACTCGCTTCTGAAATCGGTTCTGAAGCTGACAATTCGGCGGCGCGCGCCGCCTCCGCCGCGGATGTGACTTCTGCCGCGGCTTGCGCGGCTGCGGCTTCCGCCTGCTCCCTGGCCGCCTGTTCCCTCGCCGCCTGCTCTCTGGCTTCTTGTTCTCTTGCTTCTTGTTCCTTCGCTTCCAGCTCTCTGGCTTGCAGTTCTTTCGCTTCTCGTTCTTTCGCTTCCAGTTCCCTGATCTCCAGTTCCCTGGCTTCCTGTTCCCTTTTCGCCTCTAATTCCCTGACCGCCGCGGCCACGATCTCGCTGTGGGTTTCCGCAGCTTGCGCGAAAGCAACCGGCTCCGTCACGCTCTCAACCGCTTGCGGAGCTGCACCATCCGACGCAGCCCTTGCGGACAATTCCTCCGCCTGCGTGACGCCTGAAACTATGCTGTCATTCGTGTTGATGTTCGTGTTGACGCTCGAGTCGTTCGCATTGACGTTCGCGTCGGCAACAGCCTCCAGTTTCGCCAGCGTGGAATCGACCGCCTCGGCCGACGCGTGGGCCACATCGCGTAAAGTACGCGCAATTTCTTCCTCGTCCGCCACCGGGTTTGCGGGAGCTTCCACGATAGAGGCGGAAATCGAATTCGACACTGGCGTCGCGGCATCCGGCGGCGAAGTCACAAAGCCCGGCTGATTGGCTTCCGCCGCGGCAAACGCCGCGTAAGCCTTTTGCATCTCCAGTTCCAGCGAGACGGCAGCTTCTTCGACCGCAATCGCTATCGGCACCGCTGTCCAGCGGTGCGTCGTCGATCCTACGGCCATGTAACTTGCACCCGCGGCCGCAGCCATCGTCACCGGTGCAACCGTTTCGTCGGAGTGTTTCTCTTCAGTCTCTTTTTTCTCCGTCTCTGCCGGCGAGTACCCCAGCCCGTTTCCCGAACCAGCGGCCGCCTGGAGATTCACATGTGCGCCGTAGTCGTTTGGCGCCGCGGGCGTGGCGATTACCTCAAAATCGCGCACCGACGTAGCCGGATTGGTGTCTTTCCCTGTGACATTCACCGCGGCAGCCACAACGGGAGCGACGGCCACGGCCTCTTCGACGCTTTGCTGCGCGAACGTAGCCCCCACCTCGCTAGCTTCCGGCTGCGCAGCCTGCGGCACGGCTTGTGCCTGAGGCTGGCTCTCGGTCTTGCTTTCAATCTTGCTTCCGATCGGGGTCTCGATCTGCGCTTCGGTCCTGGTCTCGACTTGCGCTTCGACGGTGGTTTCAGCTTTCTCTGCAACCTGAGTCGACCCTTCGAAACTACTCTCCGGAGCCGCAGCCCCCGGCTCCTTGCCGTCCACTGCCGCCTGCACTTGCGCTGCAGCCGCTGCCAAAGCAGCCAGTTCTTCCGGAGTCACGTCCTTGGGCAGCCCCGCCGCCGCGGCGAGTGCGGCCACATCCAGCCGCCCCTCTTGCCTTGGATTTATCTCACGCAACACGGGACGCTCGACTACTGTCCGCAGTTCGCGTTTAACCGGCTTGGAAGCTTCGGTTTCCTCTTCGTCCTGCTTCTTCTTTTTCTTGGAGGGAAACCCGATGCGGCTTCTCCATCCATCATCTGCGGAATCGCTCGCGTCCGCCGATTCGTCGCCGCGGCCCTCTTCCACCGCCGCAATGGTGCGGGCAAACCTTCCCGGCTTCGCGGACTCCGCCCGCGGCACCACCCGGTCTTCCAGCTTGGAGAGTGCACTCAGCAGTTCGCTGGCTTCAAACGGCTTGACGATATACCCTTCCGCCCGCACCCGCCGCGCTTCCTCGGGCTTGAACGGTTCCAGTTTCCCTACCGTCAGCAGCACGGGAATCCGGGCCGTTTCTTTCACTTCTTTCAGCCGCTGGCACACTTCCAGCCCGCTGTATCCCGGCATGTAAACATCCAGGACAATCAGGTCAGGTTTCGTCTCGGCTATCTTTTTCAGAGCCGCAGACCCATTGTTGACGGTTATTACCTCGTAGCCCGCATCCGCGAGGATTTTTCGCCCCATGTTCTGGGCGGTCACGCTGTCATCGGCAAGCAATATCTTACGGGCCAAAGGTTTTTCCTCTTCTAGTGAGGGGAGATACCGCGAAGGTAACCTGCCCCTCAACGTAAGTCAATGAGTAGAAGGGAGGTAACAGGTTACCAGTGGTCAGCACCTACCGCGTCCAACCGCCAGTAGCCCCACAGAAAAAGTCTGTTAGGGTGCGGCGGGGCCTCATTTCTCGCGTCTCTTGCGAGAAGTGGGGATTTTGATTCCGCTGCCCGAGCTTCACTACGAGAGAAGAACCTGTCGGGACAGCCCGCCCTCGACTGGCTTTTCGCTTGCACCCGTCGCGTTCCCAAAAACATCTCCGAGGTGTATAACCTTTCACCTGAACCTGTCGTCTAATATTTAGTCGACGAAACCCGACCACCCCACCCCGGAGGGCTCCACCATGCCCCCAACCGTTTTCCGCTTCGCCGCCCTCGCGCTTCTAACCTTCGTCCTGTCCGCCGCTTTCGGGGCGCAAAACGTCACATCCGATCTCACAGCTCACGAATGGGGCACCTTCACCTCCATCGCCGGCAGAGACGGCCAGGCCATGAAATGGCTCCCGCAAAACGGATCCACCGATCTTCCCGATTTCGTCGAACACCTTCGCGAAGCCAATTTCAAGGGGAGCCTCAGCGGCACAGTCCGCATGGAAACTCCCGTCCTCTATTTCTATTCCCCACGTGAGACCGCTCTTTCCGTGAAGGTATCCTTCGCCAAGGGTCTGATCACCGAATGGTATCCTCACGCCAGTCACGTCGAACCCAGCGAGGTCCGCGCCGGCGATGTTCTTTACCAGCGCCCGGGCCGCGGCAGCATCGCGTGGGATTCGGTCACCGTGTCTCCGAACATCGCTGAGCATTTGCCGTTCGGAGCCTCTCCACTAGCGCCTCCGCGCGATCCGAACGCAGATGCCATGGGTAAAGGTCGGCGCAGCCCGTATTACGCGGCCCGAGAAACTTCGTCAGCGCCGCTGCTTGTGAAGACTGCGGGCGGTGTAGAGCAGGAGAAGTTTCTTTTTTACCGAGGCGTGTCGACGTTCTCCCCTCCCGTTTCGGCGACCGTGGCGCCCAATGGTGCAATCCACATCACGAATCTGGGCCACACCAATATGGGCCAGACAAGTATGACAAACTTGCCCCCGGACGAAATCCCCTCCGTCATCCTCTTCGAACGCCGCGGAGACAAACTCGGCTACCGCCTCGGCGGCGCGTTGTCTGGAGAAACGCCCGGGGAAATGTCGCTCGATCCTCCCGAACTGACCGCCACTTTCGAATCCCTGAGCCGCGATCTCGAAGACATCCTCACCGCTCAGGGACTCTACCCCGACGAAGCCCGCGCCATGATCGCAACCTGGCGCGATTCGTGGTTCGAAGAAGGCAGCCGCCTGTTTTACATCGTCCCCACTCATTTCGTGCACGCGATTCTTCCCCTCTCCATCAACCCCGCTCCCTCGCAAACCGTGCGCGTGTTCGTAGGCCGGCTCGAACTGATCACACCCGCAACCACGCAAGCCGTAGAAAAAATCCTCGCCACTCACGACCTCGTTGCGCTCCAGAAATACGACCGGTTCCTGGAACCAATTCTCGATCAAATGAAAGCAGCAACCCCCGCCCGCGCTGCGCAGCTGGAAAAAGATTTGGAACAGACCTTCAGCTCATCCATGCCGCAGCGCCAACCCCCGAAGTAAGCATTGTCCGGCCTTGTTGCGGAGAGAGCTCGTGTGGAGACGCAGGTGTGGAGAAGACCTATGTGGTGATGGGCGACTCGCCCATTCACCGAGCGAGAGCTCGGCCAGTTCTTATATCGATGCAACTCCGACAGGCGTTGCGGAAAGACGGTGTGAGGATCGAAAGATCGTGTGGGAATGGAAAAGATTGTGTGGCACTGGGCACTCTAGCCCGGCGGAGTTGGGCTGGACGTGGAATGAACGACAGGTTCGAATGCTGCCGGCGAAAACCAGCCCAGCCCCACCCGGTGGACGGGCGAGAGTGCCCGTCTCCACATAAGCCCCAAATCCCACGACAAAGTTAACAGCTAAACGCTTCTTCTAAAACGGAATAAGCTTCTTGATCCCCTTCTTTTTCTTCTTCTTGCTGCTGGAAACATCCTTATCGCTGGCCGGCTCCGTGCTCGAACTCGACTTAGCACTCGCGTTCGGCGAGCTATCCGTCGATCCCGCCTGGATCTCATTCACCTGCGTTGGCGGAGGCAAGGGCGCTTCCCCGGTTTGTGGATCGACAGCGGGCTTCAGTTCGTTCGGGTCGGGTTTCAGCTCGTTGTCCCCACCGGCCGGAGCGGCGGGTTTCAGTTCATTCGGATCGGCCGGCGTACTCGGCTGGGCAAACGGCGAGCTGTTCGCTGTAGCCGCAGCCGTATCCGAACGCGGCGCAGGATCGTTCGGCTGCGGCGCGCCGCTGTTCACTACCTCCACACCTACATTCTTTCCGCCCCCGGCAGGCACGCCGAAGGCCGCTCGCATGGTGCTGGCCACCACTTCATTGGCTGAGATCGGCGTCGGATCAACCAGTTGCGGTTCGCCAACCTTCGCAGCCTGGCTCACGTCGGGATGCTTCATGAACACCATCGAGAGTCGCCCGTAAGTTCCGACATCCTTCCGGCTCTCGTCTTCTGCCTTGTTGCGCGCCACATCTGCCTTGGTCGGCCGCGGAATCGGCTGGTTCAGCGCCGCCAGGCGCCTCTTCGCGTCGTCCACACGATCCATGATGGGATAGCGCGTAATAATCTTCGAATACTCGTTCGCCGCCAGTTTGGTATCGCTCGCGATCGCATTCGCCTTGAAAAGCTCTCCCGCGCACCCCGGCGGATTGTTCGGAGCCGTGCACGTAGGCGCCGCCCTTATCCGCGCAATTTGCGCTTCGTAACTCTGCCCCAGCAAGAACAGCGCTTCGTCGACCTTGCTGTAAAGCGGATACTTATCCACCATCGACTGCAGCCGCGCGATCGACGCCGCGTACGACATTTTCAAATAATAGAACCGGCCAATATCGAACTCGCGTTCGGCCAGCACTTCCTGCACTTCGAGCAACCGCGCCTTGCCTTCCGCCACCAGCTTGGGATTATCCGGATACTGCATGATCAGGTTGCGGTATTCGTCCTCCGCCCGTTTGGCGTGAGTAAAGTCGCGGTCCGCTTTTTCCATCTGCTGGTACTGAATGTTGGCGATCTTCAGCTGCGCCTCGGCCGCCTCCGGCATATTGGGAAAGAACGTCTGGAAGTCGCGATACTCCTGCTCCGCCTGCGCCAGCGAAGCCGTCCCACCTTCCGCGTACCAGGAATCGCCCACAGCCAGTTTCGCGCGCGCGATATATTCCGAATCCGGATACGTGTTGATCAGCGTCTGCAGCGTCATCCGCGCCACGTCGAAGCGGTTGCGCTTCATGGCTTCCATGGCTTTGTCGAACAGCACCTTATCCGGCTGCACCGAAGCCACTTTGCCCAGCGGATTGACCGCCTTCTTATTGGAGCAGCCAACCATCACCGCCAGCCCCAACCCCACCACCACAATCAAAGAAGTTCGACGTGACATTAACACCTCAAATCTGAATGAATGCTCGCCCAGCACGGCTCCTGTGGAGACGGGCCGGTTGTGGTTGTATGGGGACGGGCGACTCGCCCGTCCGCCGAGCGCAGCTCGGCTTGGTTTAAGCCGGCAGCACCCAACTCTCGTCCATCCGCCACTTTCAATCTGCGACTACCAGCCAACCCCGCCGGGCTCCGCCCGGCGACCGGGCAAGAGTGCCCGGTCCCACAAAAAATCTAAACTCTCTGCAGCGCCGCTTCCGTCGCCACCTTCAGCAACGCCTGCGCATTCTTTCTTGGATCGCCATTGCCGAACACGGCGTTGCCCGCCACCAGAATTTCTGCGCCCGCCCTCACCACGTCGGCCACGGTATCGAGCCCCACGCCGCCATCCACTTCAATGCGATAGTTCAGCCCGCGTTGCTGCCGAATTTCCGCTAACCGCCGCATTTTGTGCAGCGTAGACGGAATAAACTTCTGCGCCCCAAAGCCCGGATTCACCGACATCACCAGCACATAATCCACAATGTCGAGCACTTCGTCCAGCGTATCCACCGGAGTCGCCGGATTGATCACCACTCCCGCCAGACAATCATGGCTCTTGATCAGATGCAGAGTGCGGTTCAGGTGCCGACAAGCTTCCTGATGCACCGAAATCCAGTCCGCCCCGGCCTCGGCAAACACAGGAATGAAGTCGTCCGGATTCTCGATCATGAAGTGACAATCGAGCGGCAACTCGGTCACCCGCCGCAACGACCGCACCACCGGAGGTCCCAGCGTCAGGTTGGGCACAAAGTGCCCATCCATGACATCCACATGGATCACACTTCCACCACCCTCGCCCGCCGCGCGCACCTGCTCGCCTAATCGGGCAAAGTCAGCCGAAAGAATCGACGGTGCCAGCTCAATCAATGCAGATCTCTCAGAAGATCTCTCAGAAAATGATGACCAGAAATTCTAACACGCTGGTAAGCGCAGGGGCAGGCAGGTTAATACAGAAATGAACCGATCACTG
>JGI12712J15308_10000246_pt1 | contig 16053 bp, 14 predicted proteins | sample JacPin_JW_Ref_O2_FD_15308 | JGI IMG/M metagenome (IMG submission 15308) | reverse complement strand
GATCGCGAGTCGCGATCAAGAGTAAGGACCAACTTCCCGGACGAATCCGTATTATGGATCTGGGCAAAGGAACAGAGCGGGATCTGCAACTACCGTCACGGTGGTCGATCTGGTATACAAGTTGGGCCGCGGATGGGAAGGCATTGTATGCGTCAGCTCAGGCGAAGGGTTTTTTTCTCGCTCGCATTGGATTGGATGGAGAATCCCAGGTTCTACTCGATCGGGGCGTCAACCAATTCTTGGGTTGTCCAGTCACTTCACCGGACGGGCGCTACTTGGCCTTTTGCCAGCAAAATTTTGAGAGCAATGCCTGGTTACTGGAGAACTTCTAACCTCCGCACCGAAGCGACCGCATTGGGGCTTCGGAGAAGCGCCAGTTCTAAAAACAGCTTATAGCGTGTAACCGGCTATCGCGACGGACGGCAGACCCTGCCCTGAACGAAGTCCACGCGATGCCAGCGCTACTGGGCCGCTTAGCGCATGGCCATCTGCGGCCTATTGATGTCTCGCTGATTCTACGCTGGGTATAGCTGACTGATGTTGTTAACAGGCCATTTCACTCAAGTGCCCCGCAAGGCCAGACGAGTGTAATGGGGATGTTTCGCCAACTGACAGACGGATTCTGACACCCGACCGTGGGCGGGTTCTGCGCTACACTCCTATCGGTGTTGTCAAAAATCAACAGAACTTTGTTCATGGGAAACCTCTTGCCTGAAGGATGGTCAGGAGAGAACCGACTTCAGGGATGGTACTACCTATTTCCAGCAGACTGGGAACGGCTGTTGTAAACAGGCGTGGCTGTTGAACAACTCCGTTTGCCAGAGTTGGGCAGAAACCGCGTCGCGTCTGGATGCCTATAAACGATCTTCTCGACTTTTTGGATACATTTCGGCTCACAGATTCTTGGCCGGTTTTCGTTGAAATCGAGTGTTTCAACGGCCACGCCTCTTATCGCTCGACATTCAGTGATCGGTTTAGATCAGGTACTTTTGCCGGACCCGCATGAATTGTTGTAGATCCGGTTGATAGTCCTCGGCAATACACCGCGGATCTTTACCGGACTTAAGCTCCTCCAAGGTCGACTCATTCCCCAGCAGATCGATCAAGCGATCCAACTCCCAATCGGCGGGATAGAGCTTCAGCAGCGCGGAGCCAAGTTCCAATCCAAGTTCCGGCGCATCGAGAACAGACCGGTCAGTCACGATCATCTGCACCCCGCCAACGCGCTGTCCGCCTAACTTGGCATCTTTGGCGGGTGTAAACCAGGTTGGCACGAATCGGACACCCGGGATTTGGCGTGCATTCAGATACTGCGCGAATACCCGTGGTCTGATCCACGGCGCACCAAACACCTCGAACGGCGTATCCGTCCCGCGACCGACGGATACATTCGTATACTCCAAAATCCCGATCCCGGTGTACAGCGCGGTCTCATTCATATTCCGCATATTCGGCGACAGGTTGATCCAAACCAGATCGGTGGAATCGAACCAGTCGCTGCGCGTCCATCCCTTTACGGGAACCACCGTGAGCTTGGCGTTGATGTGGCGCTCGCTGTTAAACATCTTCGCCAACTCGCCCACCGTCATGCCATGGCGAATCGGTTCCCTCGTGTAATCGACAAAGTTGAGGTGTTTGCCATCCGAGACAGGTCCTTGCACATGCACACCGGTTAGAGGGTTCGGCCGATCGAGCACAACGACCTCGGTGCCGGTGATCGCTGCAGATTCAAGTGTGTAACCCAGGGTAGACTCGTACGTATAGAAACGGGAGCCGATGTCCTGGATGTCGATCACTAGGACATCCAGCTTCCGGAGCACGCTTTCGGGTGGATGCCGGCTCGCCGTCGTGTCGCCGTAGATGCTGTAGATATGTACGCCCGTGGCGCGATCGACTGAATCGCCCACCGAATTGACGTCGAGTTCCCCGGTCACGCCGTGTTCGGGGCTGAATATCGCCACGAGCTTGATGCCGGGCGCTTTGGCGAGAATATCAATCGTCCTGCGGCCCTCGACATCGAAACCAGTGTGGTTGGTGATAACACCGACTGCGCGTGGGGAGGACGGGTCGGAACCCCGGACTTCCCGGAAACCATCCTGTTCGAGGACGTCGATCCCGTTCATCACGATTCCATTGTTTGGGGCTGGTCCATGCGCAGCAATTTGTGGCCGGCAGAGACCATCTCCGGAGGCTGCGCTGTTCGATACTCCGGGCTGCAATCTGGACATAAGCAAGACAGCAGTGAAGGTCACGAGAAGAAGGATTCTGGCACTCACGCGGGAATTGTAGTCGCAATTGCACCCGGGGGCCAGCGAACGATTCAGTTGCGATTCGCCAAGGAGGCTTGCAACTGGGCGAATAAAGAACCCATCCTGAATAGGGTTAGCCCATGACGGCGCGCCTGTTTCTGTCAGTTGTTCAAAACAGGCCAATGCGCTCATCCTCATTCGCTCGATAAATGATTCGGCGATCGCTAGTCGAGAAACAGGTTGCTCGACAAGACCGTTTACCTCTTCTGCTTCATTCTGTCCTGCCGCCGCCTCCACTTGCTTTCCCAATGAAGCCGTGTGATACTTCGCTGGGAACCAAATGGAAGGTGTGGAGCGCGGTCGAATGAAGCAGAAGAGGGATGTGCAGCAGGGGACATTGGCGTTGATGGTGCTCAAGACGCTTCAAGTTCTCGGCCCACTGCACGGATACGGAATCGCACGCCGCATCGCGCAGATCAGCAATGAACTTCTCTCGGTCAATCAGGGAACGTGTATCCGGTGCTGCTGAGACTTGAGCAAGAACGTGCGGTAGCGTCGGAGTGGGGGCCTTCAGAGAATAACCGGCGCGCGCGTTTCTACCGACTCACTCGCGTCGGCGAAAAACTACTTGAAGCGGAGAGGCGCGACTGGGAGCAGGCGACGGCGATTATTGCGCGCTTTTTTGAAGTGAAGGCCGAGGATTTGGCATGAGAATCCTCAATCGGCTTTTTGCGCGCATCTGGAATTTCGGCCTCCGCCGCCGTGGTGATGATCGCATGCGTGAGGAGATGGAGGGGCACGTAGCGATGCAGGCAGAGGAGAACGTCCGAGCTGGGATGACTCCGAGCGAAGCACACCGTCAGGCGGTGCTCACACTGGGAGCTGTCGAAGCAATTCGAGAGCAATACCATGAGGAAGAAGGGCTGCCGTTACTCGAACATCTGCTGTATGACTTCCGCTATGCACTGCGTCAGTTGCGCAAGTCGCCTGGCTTTACGATCACTGCGGTGTTGACTCTGGCGCTGGGCATCGGCGCAACCACGGCGATCTTCACGCTGGTCGAGCAGGTGATGTTGCAATCGCTGCCGGTCACGCGACCGGATCAGCTTTGGCGCATCGGCTTCCGGCCCCATTGCTGCGAATGGGCTGGATACAGCGAGGACCAAGACGACGACGCGCCGGGCAATTGGAATCTGTTTCCGTATGAGGCATACAAGCTATTCCGGGTAAACACGACAGGATTCCAGGATCTGGCAGCGCTGCAGGCGGGTAACCAGTCGCTGGCTGTGCGACGCGCTGGCTCAGCGGGACTGCCGGAGACGGTGAATGGCGAGTTTGTTTCCGGAAACTTTTTCCAGACGCTGGGTGTGTCGGCGTGGCGCGGAAGGCTGCTTGTCGACGTCGACGACCGAGAGGGCGCGCCTCCGGTGGCGGTGATGAGCTTTCACGCGTGGCAGGAGAAGTACGGCTCCGATCCTTCGGTGGTGGGAGCGACATACCAGATCAACGGCCGTGCATTCACGATCGTCGGCGTGGCTCCGGCTGGTTTCATTGGAGCGAACATAACGAGCTGGGGCGTGCCGGATCTGTGGATGCCGGTCGCGACGGAGCCGTTGATGTTCGGGAAAACGGCGCGAATGAAAAATCCGCGGGTCGACTGGCTGGACTTGATCGGACGTGTGCGTCCCGGAACCGATCCGAGAGCGCTTCAGGCAGAGCTGCAGGGCGAATTGCATGGCTGGCTGGCCAGCCACGTGGCGGATATGAGTCCGCAGGAAAGAGCTGTGTGGCAGAAGCAGACGCTTCGCGTGTCGCCTGGCGGTGCAGGTTTCTCCAGCTTACGGAGGTATTACAGCGAGAGCCTTCTGCTGCTGATGGTCACGGCTTGCTGCGTTTTGCTGGTGGCTTGCGCTAACATCGCCAATCTGCTGCTGGCGCGCGGTCTGAGAAACCGGCAACAGACGGCGGTGCGCGTGGCGCTGGGAGCATCGCGCGGACGCCTGGTGAGGAATGCGCTGATTGAAAGCGTTACGCTGTCTCTGATTGGCGGCGCGGCCAGTGTGGCTGTGGCCTGGGCGGGGGCGCGGCTGATCCTGTATCTCGCATTTCACACGCTGGAACAAAGGTCATGGATTCCGGTGCAGGCTACACCTTCGGCGCCGGTTTTGCTGTTTGGGTTGGGAGTTTCGTTGCTGACGGGAGTGATCTTTGGCGTTGCACCCGCGTGGATGAGCTCGCACGCAAAGCCGGTGGAGGCGATGCGTGGCGCCAACCGTGAGGTGGGAGGCGGCCGTCATTGGGCACAGAAGGCGCTTGTGATTGCGCAGGTGGCGGTATCGCTGGTGTTGCTGAGCGCCGCCGCGATGCTGGGCGGCAGCCTGCGCAATCTGGAGCACCAGAACTTCGGGTTCGATCCGGAGGGGCGCTATCTGGTTTCCATCAATAGCCCCATACTGTCGGGCCATAAGCAGGAACAACTGGTCCCGTTCTATCGTGAGATTCAGGACCGGCTCAGCGCCATTCCCGGAGTGCGCGACGTCAGCGCCACGACCTATGCACCGATGACGGACGGTCAGTGGAGCAAAGACATTCGGATTCAGGGCAAACCAGAGCCCGGCCCAAAGGACGATATGTCCGCCGACTGGACCCGCATCATGCCGAGTTTCTTCGATACGATCGGCGCCCGAATGCTGGCGGGCCGCACGATCACTGAAGATGACAACGGGAATACGCAGCAGGTGGCCGTGATCAACGAAGCCTTTGCTAAGAAATTTTTTGGGAGTCAGAATCCCATCGGCCGGCACTTCGGTCCAGCTCCAGTGAAGAATGCGGGGGCCTATGAGATTGTGGGTGTCGTTCGAAACATTAATTATGAGAACGATCCCGCCCGCGTCATGTACTACATCCCTGAGGCCCAGAACGTCCATTTCGATCAGCTGGATCTCTACACCGATGAGCTTTGGTCGCAGAACCTCTCCAACATTGTGATCTGGGCGCCCAGGCATCCCGCGAACATTTTCATGCAGGTGAAGAAGGCTATGGCTGAAGTCGATCCGAACCTGATGATCTATGACATTCAGCCGTATACGAGAGTGATTCAGGGAACTTTCGACCAGCAGAATATGATCGCCAGCCTTACATGGCTGTTCGGCGCGGTTGGCCTGGTGCTGGCTGCGATCGGCCTTTATGGCGTGACCGCATATGGCGTGGAGCAGCGCAGGAGCGAGATTGGCGTGCGCATGGCGCTTGGGGCGGATCGCGGCTCGGTGGTTGCGATGGTGTTGCGCGGAGCGTTCTGGCAGGTCGGCATCGGATTGGGGATCGGGATTCCGGCGGCGATTGGAGCGGGATATCTCATGGCCAGCCAGCTTTTCGGAGTCACGCCCTGGAATCCGTTGCTGTTGGCAGGCGCGACTGTGCTTCTTGGATTGGCGGCGCTGGTTGCTGCGGTGATCCCCGCGCGGCGGGCGGCCAGTATCGACCCAATGGAGGCGCTGCGGAGCGAATAAGCGGGAGGGGTCTAATACAGATCATCTGCAGGCACAAAATGGTGAAGAGCGGTCGACGACAAGCACGTATGTGCGCAGTGTTAGGTTTCTAAGAGCTCTCTGAACGCTGCGAGTTCAGCAACCGTAACTCACGCAAGTACCGAAAACATTGGCTTCTGTCCAGCTGGTTCGGGTCTCAACTGTTGACTTCAGGCCAATGCACTCATTGAGACCGCATTCGTCCTCATAAACGCGCTTAGCGTCAGTTGTGCGATTGGTGACGGTAGCGGGCGGCGACGGATCTCCAACACATGGGGCGAGCAAAGAATCGATGACGCCGTCGAGGCCGGCACGAAATCCTCGACCAGCCAAGGATTGGTGATGATCGGTGCCGGGGGTGAGCCAACGCTCTCGTCAGGATGACATCGCTTTAAATTGTGTCCGAGATTTTCAATAGATCTGCACGATTCCGTTGCGCACGGCGTAGAGGGTGATATCGGCGACCGAGTGCAGGTTGAGTTTGCGCATCAGGTTGGTGCGGTGAGTCTCGGCTGTCTTGACGCTAAGGCATAGGGCTGTCGCGACTTCTTTGGTGCTCTTGCCTTCGGCGACCAGCTGAATCACTTCCCGTTCCCGCGGTGTCAAGACGCATTGCGGGGATGCGCCGCTTTCTTCCTGCGGACGCAGGTAACCATCGAGCATCATCTGCGCTACTTTGGGAGTGAAAAATGTTCGCCGATTTTGCAAGGCCTCGACAGCGGCCAGCAAGTCGCGGCCCGCATCGGACTTCAGGAGGAAACCGCGAGCTCCGGCAGCCAGGACTTCGCGTACTACCTGTTCTGAATCGTGGACCGTCAGGATGAGAACGCGAGCTTCTGGCATGGTTGCCAGGATTTGCCGCGTGGCGTCCAGACCGTTCAGGTTCGGCATACCGATATCGAGCAAGAGAACGTCCGGTTTCAATTTGCCGGCCAGCTCGACGGCTTCACGGCCGTCGGTAGCTTCGCCGCAAACCTCCCAGCCCGCATGGGTTTCGAGCACGCAGCGAATGCCGTTCCGCGCAAGCTCGTGATCGTCCGCAATAAGGATTCGAAGCGCGCTCAACCTTCACCTCCGAGAACCCTGGAACAACAGGAGTCTCCGGCGGCGATTTTTCTCTGGCGCCAATGCCGCATAGAGAATAGTTGCGCTCGCGAGGTGCACGGTTGCTAGGAGATGTGGACGCGTGGCCGCGCGGAGCCTAATAAACAGCGTGTTCAATTGCAGAACAACGGTGAGTATATGAGCAAAGCGGCTGCCAAATGGGCAATTCCTTGGATTTCAATATCTTGATCGCGGGAACGGAATGGGGCGGGTGTAATTGTTTCCTATCGCAAATAAGGGCGGGGTGGAGGGACAGGGCAAGACTTTTAACAGCTTGGGCTGAAGCTCGACCGCGGAGAAGACCACGATTCCCTCGCCGCGATGAAAAACGCGGGCACTCGGGATGACAAAGCTGGGGAGGGCTTTGTCTTCTCAGAATTACCTTCAACTCATACCTTCAACTTCGCGCGCTCACCTCATACTACGGTGGTCTCTGAAACGGTGCGGAGTTGGGGCGGCATCTGGATCTGGATGATGTTGTTCTTGATGGCGTACACCACCAGGTCGCGAATGGAATGCAGACTGAGCTTGCGCATGATATTGCTGCGATGCGTTTCCACGGTCTTGGTGCTCAAGTTCAGCAGTACGGCCACTTCCTTCGAACTCTTACCTTCGGCGAGAAGCTGAGTAACCTCGCGTTCGCGAGCGGTGAGCGTCGGCAAATCCGGCGGCTGAGTGCGGGATATGGCATGCCCCTTCTCGAGGAAGCCCGCCAGAACCAGGTCGTTTACGCGCGGGGTGAAGAACATGCGCTTGCTCTGCAAGGCTTCGACTGCAGCCACGAGATCGCGAGCAGCGTCTGACTTCAGCACAAAGCCGCGAGCGCCGGCATCGAGAGCCTCACGAATCACCTGATCGGAATCGGTGATGGTCAGAACGATGACTTTGAAGTTAGGGTCATGCTGCAGCAGCTGGCGCGTGGTGTCGAGACCGTTGAGGTAGGGCATGCCGATGTCGACGATGACGACATCGGGCTTCAACTGCTTGGCCATCTCGACCGCTTCGCGGCCATCGGATGCCTCGCCGCAGACTTCCCACCCTTCGCGTTTCTGGAGAAGCGAACATAGGCCGCGGCGCACGATTTCGTGATCGTCAGCTAACAAGATACGCAGTTTCATGGCATCCTCCAGAGATGTGCTTTGTAGACGGACAACCTCGGACATACTTATAAATCCGAACTCAAGACAACACGTGCGGGCTGCGCGTGAGCGCGGTAAACACGCGATGCTGACTTACCGCCTCAACAGCTTCCAACAGATCGCGGGCGGCATTCGACTTCACAACGTACCCTCTTGCTCCAGCATCCAGCGCCTCCCGCATCATCTGCGGAGAGTCATGCTGGGTGACGAACAAAACTTCAAGACTGGTGGCCTTCTTCTTTTGCTGAATTTGCCGGCACGCTTCCAGACCGTTCATCCGCGGCATGGTGACATCAAGGACCACGACGTCGGGTTCCAAAACCTCGATTTTATCCAGAGCCTCGATTCCGTCTGCGGCTTCACCCACGACTTCCCAACCCGGCCGACCTTCGAGCAACGTGCGCAGTCCTTGCCTCACGATGGGATGATCATCCACCAGCAGGATCCGGACCGCCATAAGGTATGCTTTCTGAGCAGCCCGCGCAGCCCCTTCGCCACGGTCCACGGTCTGGCTCTTGTTCGATCAACTTTGTCCCGTTCTTGCCGCGGGATTCGACTAGCACCAGGCGGAAAGGCAATTCTCAGGTAATAAAGTCACGCTGAAAGTAACATGATACTCCCCCGGGCCGAATACAGGGAATCCTGTATTTTCAGGCGCCGATTGAGGTTCTAGTTGGTATTGGAACTCATTGAAGGGAAATAGGTTTCCGCGTGCAGGAGGGCATCGACGGCCTGGACGATGGAGCCCACATCGGACTTGGCGCAGGCTCCCCGGATGCCCACCCGGCGGGCCTCCTCGGCCAGCTGTTTGGACAGATGAATGGTTACCATCAGGATGGGGATCTCAGGAAAGAGCTGGGTAATCTGTCGGGCTACGTCAAGTCCATTCAGATCCGGCATCTGGAAATCCAGCAGAATCATGTCCGGAGGATTTTTTTTCACACGCTGAAGGGCTTCCCCGCCAGTGCGAGCCTCGTCGCAGACTTGCCAAGTGCTTTGCTGCTCGAGCAACGCCCGCAGATAATGCCGGACCGCCGGGTTGTCGTCTACCACCAGAATTCGAACCAAGCGGTACTTCCTTTTAAAATTAGAATGCAAAGCGTAACTGCAGTTTTCACTCGACCATATGACGCGCTGTCCCACCAGTTGGTTGCCGGTTGTTTCAGCTAATGCCCCTTGTCGTGACCCTCTTCCCTTTACTCGATCTCTGTTCTGCCTCGTCCTCGTGTTTCTGTCCTAGCCCCTGTCACCATAGGAGCCCCGGTCGCCAGCCGGCAATACGGTAAACCCCTGAGCGTATAAACAATACCAATGTTCCTTTGCGACGGCTTCTCGCGCGATTGCGGTTTTCGGCCACTTACTTTTTCCTCCTACTTGCCATAGGCCGGTAGGAATTGAGGCCGGCCGCTGCTGGCAGATCTCGATCCGTTGCCATGGTTCGCTGTGGGACGGCGCACTCTCCGCTTCGGAAACAGCAGGTCGCGCATCTTCATCTTGGCTTTGTGCAGCTGCGATTTTGAATTGCCCACTGAGCAGTCCAGAATCTCGGCGATCTCGTGATGCTGATATCCCTCTACCTCGTGGAGATCGAAAATCTGCCGGCAGCCTTCGGATAGCTCATCCATGGCCCGGCGCAACGCAATACGGTCCACCGTGCCGGAGAGGCTGGGATCCGCTTTGCCAATGTCGCGCTTTAGAGTTGGCGAGTCCGCCGACACAGGCTCATCCAGGGACAACACCTGCGGCGACTTGCGGGAGCGCAACTTCATCAGCACGGTATTCACTGCAACCCGATACAGCCAGGTGGAGAACGCCGAATCTCCGCGGAAGGAGTTCACGCTGCGAAACACTTGCAGGAACGCTTCCTGAGTCAGGTCTTCGGCGTCTGCCACATCCTTTGTCATTTGCAGGCAGACGGAGTAGACCCTCTTCTTATGTAGGTGAAACAGCGTGGCGAAGGCCTGTTCATCGCCGCTCTGCGCGCGCTGAACCAGACTGCGTTCGGAATCGTTCTGTTGGACCATCTCCCGAACTGGGATCGGACTGACTGGGATCGGATTGGGTGTCGTCGCAGAAATTACGCAAGTGGCCACGGTGGTCTCCTTCGATCTAAGGGTGCCTGTCTTTGTGCTCTCCACGATTCCGGGAGCATCCGGCTTCAATAAGAGAGTAGCGGCACCCCGTCCTGCGTCCCATCAGGGGGCTCCTGTAATTGACTACGAGACATGCTGTACGGGGGTCTGGGAAGAAAAGTGCTGGGGTGTGGTCTTTGCTTTGCGCTTGTTTTCCCGGGCTTTTTCGATGGCGAGAGCTGCTGAGGGGGAGAATTGCGAAGCAAAGATAGTGGGAGAATGACGGGCGCGTCTCTGCACGCGTCTCACCAAGCCGAGCGTCAAAGCGCGATTCATTTCGAGCGACTGCAGCTGCCTTCCGTCAACGGTTCAGATTCAGGCGGTAATCATCAATTCAGTTTGAAAGTCGGGCGCGCTGGCAAATCTGCAATGGGGTTTGGGAGTGGCGTGCCCCACTTCTCGCAAAAAGAGACGAGAAATGGGGCACGCGGATCAACCTCAGTCTTCAGTCCATGATCAATTGAGGTGAAAGCCTACTTCCACGCTGATCAGTACACTCACCGGGTGGCCGTCCTTCATGGCCGGGTGAAAACGCCATTGCTTGACCGCTTCAATTGCTCTTGCGTCCAGTCCGAATCCCAATCCGCGGACGACGCGAATATCTCGTGGATTGCCCTGATCGTCGACGATCAAGCGAAGAACGCACATTCCCTGCGTCTTGGCGTTGCGCGCTTCCTCGGTATATTCAGGATCCGGCGTGGCAACGGCCTGAGGAGCTGAAATTCCTCCGCCGACTTTATATACGCCTCCACCAATTCCGCCTCCGCTACCCGTGCCTACACCTGGTCCGCTCCCGACTCCGACGCCGCCACCCGATCCAGAACCAATGCCGCCGCCCGATCCAGTTCCGTTTGAAGGAGGAGCAGAAGGCATCACCGGAGCGGCCGGATTGCCCAGGTTCAGCATGTGATTGTCAGCCACTCGCACCTGGGGAGGAGCCACCACCGTTGGCTCAACCGCGAGCTTGGGGTGCTCGTTACGAACCACAATCGCCGGGGGAGTGATCTGTTCCAACGCGGGTTTTGGGAGGGCTGCCTTCGGCGCAGGAAGCCGGTCGTGGTCGCCGCCGCCACCACCACCGCTGACAATCTTTCTTGCAATCGGCAGAGCATACGTTTCCGGCGACGGGGCGATCAACATTACGGTTTCGTGGAGCTTAATGGGTTTCACCACTTCATGACTGAAGGTCGCAACGCTCAGGATCAAGCCAAGGATAATGATGTGTGCCACCACGGATCCGGCAAGACCATTCGACCGATAATTATTGAATTGACCCCAGATGGCTTCCGGAGCGAGCGTTCCCGGCGCTTGCCGAGACATGACATTCTCCGGCCGCTGCCGGGAGACCACGTTCTCAGCCCGCGCGCCTCGCCCCCGGGTCGCATAAAGAGTGTCGAGGACTGCCGACGAAGATGAAGACGATGAGAATAAGGCCTGGGCCGCGAGGCGGGGACTTTGAGTGTTCGACATTTGGCGCTCCTAGTAGGACTACAACCTGCGATAACAATCCGTAGCCAGATTTCACGAATTAAAATCAAGGATGGTGAGACCCGGACGTTCTCACCATCCGCTTAAGCCAAGATAGCTGCGGCTTTTCAGAAACTAGCCGAAGCCCGTAGAGTTCAGACCCGACCCGCCAGAAGCAGGACGAGCAGGATCACGACTACCAAGCCAAGTCCGCCACTTGGGTAGTAACCCCAGGATCTGCTGTATGGCCAGGCGGGCAGAGCTCCAAGCAGTAACACCACAAGTACGACCAGTAGAATGAGCGACATGAATCCTCCCAATCATTTGTACGGCTGGCTGTCGTTCTGGTTAGAGACCTAGGCCCGGCTTGCAGAGCAAACCGGGCCCGCTTAGAGAAAACGTCACGGCTTAACGGCTCGCAGTGACCGTTTTTCCTGCTGACGGTTTCAGTTCGCTGTGTTCCCGGGCCTGTACCGAATATCGCTTAACCGCAGTCAGGAACGGCGCACTCGCGCCGGCCGGCTGCACTTTTCCGCTCAGGATTTCGCCGAACGGCACGAAGGTTCCGTAAAGGATGCGGGTCTCATCTTTGTCCTGCGTGACGGCCGCACCGTTCAGATCGATTCCTGCAAAAATGCCACGGGCTCGAGAATAGGTAAGAACTTCCGCTCTCATCTTCCAATCTGTGTCAGCGGCTGCGTCACGCCCGACCGGGCCCGCGGCTGCCGACGCATCGGCACCCAACTTAAAGTGGCTGGAGATCAGATGCTGCATGCCACTGTCATTGGTCACGACCATCACGACATCGACGGCCTGCCCACCGAGCTGCAGACCCCAGCTGCCACCCGTCATTGAGATCGGTGCGGGAGCGCTCCACATGCCGCTTGCAGTCCGGCAGGTAGCGACGCCTTTGCCATGGCTGCCGCCGAAGCCCACGGCGATTTTCACCATCGAGGGAATCACGGCTATGCACTTGGCATCGCTCATCACCTTGTCGGGAATCGCTTTGTCGGGAGTCGCCATGATTTCGTCCAGAACTTTGGTGGCTGCATCGAGCCGTTTGTCGATATCGGAACGGTCTTTGTCGTCGTCTGCGGACCACGCCATGGAGGCGCAGAGTAGAACGCTGGCACCGAGCACCAGGAGATATTTTGAAAGCGGGGAGTTAGCTTTGGTCATAAACGAAACCTCTTCTGTGCTCGAAGCGAGCAGCGTTTAGATTTCCCAACGGACATAAAGCTAACTCGCGGCTGGCATTTGCTCCATCCGGTTCACGCTGTAAAAGGGATCAAGAGGTGGCTGGAGCCGTAGGGGAGAATGTCCGGGGCAATGGAGAGTATTAATGTGATTAAACGCGGTGAGTACAGCTTTTCCCGTATTGATCGCTAAGAATTGAGACTGCGGAGAGCAGCGATCAGGGCGGTATTAGTACCAAAGAGTTTCAGCCCAGGACGGCGCTCGGCACTCGCAAAACCGAAGTGCCGGGGATCATGAGCTCGACGAGGGTTCCAGGTTGAGCATTCGTCAGCCGCAACTCTCCGCCAAATTCTTTGGCTCGTTGTTTCATGCCGCCGATGCCCACTCCAACGCTGTCCGGTTGCAGCTCGGCAATTCTCCTGCCGATGCCCTTGCCATCATCGCGCACGGCAACCACGATCACATCGTCTTTTTGGCGCAATGTAATCCACACCTTGGTGGCTTCGGAATGGCGGAAGACATTGGTCAGCGCTTCCTGAACGATTCGGAAAACCGCAGTCTCCACGTCGGCGGAAAGCCGCGGAAATTCGGCGGGGTGAACATCGAGAGTGGTTTCAATGCCGCTGCGCTTGGTGAGACCGTCGACGTACCAGGAAAGCGCCGACAATAAACCAACTTCATCCAGCAAGGGGGGATGCAAGAGATGAGACATAGTGCGCACTTGCTGGATGGCGCGATCCACTATGCTGCTGGCCTGAGTCCAGGCTTCTTCCGGGCGAGTCGCGGACTTTTCTATGATCATTCTGTCCAGCACCATCTTGGCCACGGCCAGTTCTTGTCCTAATCCGTCGTGCAGATCGCGCGCGAGCCGGCGGCGCTCTTGATCCTGCATGGTCATGAGGCGGATCGAAAGACGACGCAATTCGTCGGTTCGGCGATCGACCATCTTTTCGAGTTCGGCGGCGTTGTCACGGATCGATTGTTCCAGCACTTTGCTGTCGTGAATGTCGGAGCAGGTTCCGTACCACTTGAGGATCGTCCCGTCATTGCGAATCGGGACTGCGCGAGCCCGGAACCAGCGATAATTGCCGTCCTTGGCCCGCATGCGATACTCCGCTTCGTAGTTTGCTCCCGATTCAACACAGAGCAACCAGTCCGCCATGGCCTTGTGATTATCCTCGGGGTGTACATAATCCAACCAGCCGAAACCGCTCGCCGAACCTGGGGCAGCGCCAGTAAATTCATAAAATCGGTCGCTGATGTAATCCCTGGAGCCGTCGGCTTTACGGCTGAAAATGATGTCCGGAGCGGTGTGCACAATGGCATCGAGTTCCTGATTTTTCTCCACCAGCTCCACGTTAAGCTGCAGCAGCAATTCCGCTTTCAGGGCCAGCTCTTCCGTACGCTCCAGAACGCGCCGCTCGAGTTCGCGATTCAGAGTTTCGAGCTGCCGCGTTTTGCGATGTAATTCCGCGAATACCCTTACCTTGGCGCGTAACAGTTCCGGAACCACCGGAACCGAAATGTAGTCGACCGCGCCTTGCTCGTATCCTTTGAGTTGATCCAGATCGGTCAGATGCACCGCAGAAACAAAGATGATTGCGGTCCTCTGAAAACGCGGGTGCTGGCGAATCATCGCGGCCAGCTGAAAACCGTCGAGCTCGGGCATGCTCACGTCCATCAGCACGACCGCTATGTCAGTCTTGAGCAGAACTTCGAGAGCCTCCTTCGCGGACTTCGCTTTGATCAGGTTCTCGCGAAGTTCGCCGAGCATCACCTCATAGCTGAGCAGCTTGGCGGGCTGATCATCGACCATAAGGATATTGACTTTCTCGTTTGCGCCCATGCGTTGTACTACCTCTCTGTCAGTTCTCGATCGTTAAAGCCAATGGTGGCCAATTGCTATCGGTGAAGCCACATACGAAGCGACGAGAGCAGTTGCTCAGTATTGACCGGTTTCGCCAGGTATTCCGACGCTCCGGCTTCAAGACATTTTTCCCGGTCCCCTTTCATCGCTTTCGCGGTTAAGGCAATGATCGGCAAGCGGCGGAACGAAGCGTTCTGCCGAATCACCTGCATGGTTTCGTAGCCATCCATCTCGGGCATCATGATATCCATGAGCACGATCGCGATATCCGGCGTGGTCTCGAGCTTGGCGATCGCTTCGCGCCCGGTTCCGGCGGTGATTACCGTCATGCCGCGACGTTCGATCACGCTGCTGAGGGCGAAAATATTACGGACGTCATCGTCGACTACCAGCACTTTTTTCCCAACGAGGGCATCGTCAGAATGATGCAAGCGGTCGAGCAGCCTCTGTTTTTCGGGCGGAAGATCGGCGACCACACGATGCAGGAACAAAGCCGTCTCATCCAGTAGGCGTTCGGGTGATTCCACTCCTTTCACTACCACGCTGCGGGCCAGAGAATGCAGACGGGCATCCTCATCGAGGGAAAGTTCCTTGCCCGTGAAAACTACAACCGGCAGGTCGCCCAGCAAAGGATTGTCGCGGAAGCGCTCAAGCACGTCGAAGCCCGATATATCGGGCAGACGCAGGTCGAGAACGACGCAGTCGAAGGCTCGCTCGTTAACCGTCTCGATCGCTTCGGCGCCCGTGGAGACCACGGTAACGTCGATGTCGTCATAGCCCAGCAGTTCCTTGATGCTGAGCTGTTCGGCCGGATTATCTTCCACCACCAGCAATCGCTTTCGTCGCGGGGCGGAATATTCCTTGATGCGGCCGAGTGCGCTGTCCAGCCCTTCCGGCGTAGTGGGTTTGGTAACGAACGCAAACGCGCCCCGAGCCAGGCCGTGGTGCCGATCTTCGTCGAGCGTCAGCATCTGGACCGGAATGTGGCGAGTGGCCGGATCCTGCTTCAAGTGGTTCAGCACTGTCCAGCCCAGCATGTCGGGCAGGAAAACGTCCAGAGAAACAGCGGTTGGATGGTACTCCGCGGCAAGCGCGAGCGCCTCGGCGCCCCGGCTCGCCACCAGAACCTTGAAGCCCTTGTCGCGAGAAAGGTCGCACAATACGCGCGCGTAGTGTGCGTCGTCCTCCACGATCAGCAAGATGGCATCGTCGGGTTGCAGATTGGCCCGGTCGTCAGGAATCTTCTCGACAGAATGCTCGGGAGCGACCGGAAATTGCACCGGCAAAACGGAAGACCGGGATCTTCCCTCCGCCGCGGCTGCGTTCGAAGTGGATGGCCCCACATAAGTTTGCGGCAGGTAGAGGGTGAAC
>JGI12712J15308_10000242_pt1 | contig 16173 bp, 8 predicted proteins | sample JacPin_JW_Ref_O2_FD_15308 | JGI IMG/M metagenome (IMG submission 15308) | reverse complement strand
CCAGCAGTGGGAGACGGAAAACCACTACGACCACAAAGATTTTAAGGTGCGAAGCAAGGACGAACAGAAGCAATATTTCGACTGGAGACACAAGCAACCAGGACGATAAAGATAAGCACTAGAGGCTTCGTTTCGGAGCCCAGGTTCGTTGGTAACTACGGTCCTCTGTCTCTTTTGCGGCGTACATCACCGGAGTTGTTGAAACCAGGCCAGTACTTTCCTCGCCCGCCATGTAGCGCAATGTGGATACACCGCCGGGTGCTTTGCGATCACCAGCCAGTGCCTAATCTTCTTGCCGATCAGAAGCTCTCGAACTTGTGGTCTCGCGTTCATTTGTTGATTTCATTGGAAAATAGTTGCCGATGCCAGCGAGCGAGTCGAGTTGAATCAGCTCGACGCCCCATCGAAAGGATAACGAACCCCCGCACCAAAAGAATGCAGGGGTCGCAAAGGAAGCAGACTCCTAACCATGAGTGATCGCAGTGATCACTGCCGAGCAGCGGTTAATGGGCACGAGCCACTGGATAGCAAACCGGTGTTGTACATCGGGTTGACGCCGGTGAACCCTGCGGGAGGATCAAACACGGCAGCAATGGCAAGGGTGATGGTGTTGTTAGTCACGGTTCCAGTGTGGCACCCCACTGAAATAATCGCTGGGGATCAGAAATTCTCCAGCATCCAGACATTGCCCTCCCAAGTTTTCGCGCTGAATGCCAGGTGCCGGCCGTCGCGTGACAAACGAAGGTACCAAAGCCACTGGTTTCTGCCTCGATTCAGGAGCACCTGAGTTTTCCCATCCAGTTCCATGCGCGCGATCATGTATCCGGTCGAACGAGACTGCGCACTCATCAACAAAGCATCTCCACCGGGGGCCCAATTCACACCCCAGAGCGTCCAACCCTGCGGAAGCGTAAGGTCGTGCTGCGTGCCACTTCGCACATCGAGGACACGAACTTGTCGGCGCATTGCATCGTATTGAATGGCAATGCGTGAGCCGTCGGGCGAAATCATCCAGTCTAAACCCGTGACCGTCCCCAACTTGGTTCTCGCCAGCTCCTTACCCTTGCCCTCTGCTGGGCTAAGCGCGTAGAAGATCAACTGATCCCCCTCGACGCCGCCCAGGACACAGGAATCGCCAAGCCCTGAAGGACACTGGAAAGAGATGTCTTGGGGGAACTCCGAAACCCTTTCCGGTGATCCGCCCGCGGCGGGGAGGCGCATCAAACTCTGCGGTGTTGAGGCTCCTCCATTCTGTGGGAACGACCAGTAAAGAATCCAGGCACCATCAGGACTCATTTCAGCGTCAAATTGAAGGTCCGGGCCCGGAATGAGCGGCTCGGCGGCGTCCTGATCGAGTTTCTGCTTGAATAGTTGATATCGTCCCGTGCGGTTGGACGTAATCAGAAGGGTCTTACTATCGGGCGTCCACCCCGTAGGGACGTCATCGCTCTCGCTGAAGGTAAGACGAGTGGAGGAATCCAGGCGCGCGCCGTTTTCTTTGAACTCACCGACGTACACGTCGGTCCGTTCGGATACCTTTTGAACCACCAGACGGCTGCCATCGCGAGTGACGCTCGGCGAGCTTGGCCCTGGCCCATGCCAATTGGTCACTCTTGAGGGCTTCCCGGAAGGTTTTCCGGTGTTCGGCTCAGCCGCGATTCCCCAAAGATCCTTTTGACCGCCGGCCTCGTCTAACTCAAACAGCAGCCGCCCGTCGGGCACCCACAACAGCGGGGGGGCGTCAAAGGAAAATAGCCGAGGATCAGAAATCACTGAGCTCGGTATTCCCCCGTCCGGGGCCACTGTTTCGATGCTCCCGGGTCCGCCGTCCACGAATTTTAGGTAGGCAAGGCGATGGCCCGTCGGAGACCAGGCCATCGCCTCGTATGTTTCTTTTTCATTCGCCAGGATTTTACGGGGATTCTCTCCATTGGGCCCCATCATCCATATTTCACGGCTGCCCTTCGGGGTAAAAGCGATCCATGCGCCGTCAGGGGAGATAGGCCCTACCCGGCATTGAGTTCGCAACTTGCGCGGAGAGCCACCGAAAACAGATATTGTCCAAGCCGTCAAGCCGTCGGCTTCCGATTCACTCATGAACAGTAACTTCTCTCCGTCCGGGAACCAGGCAACACTCCAGAGATGAGCCCGCACCTCCTCCGGCAACGAGATGTCGTGAACCTCACCGGTATCAATCGCGCTCAAGTGCAGACCCTTCGTATCGGTGTAGGCAAGATGCCGGCCATCGGGCGAGATCGCCGAACCCAGCAAACGGTTCTCTGCCACGTTGTGGGTCAATTGCCGCTCACTGAAAGGTTTCGAGAGGCCCGCTTGCAAACGGAACCAGCGGAATCCAGCCCAAACCCCAACCAGAACCGTCATAAGAGCCGCACCGTAGAGCAAGGTCCGGCGGGAGAAGCCACGACCGCCGGTGGCCGCATCTCCAGCCACCAACTTGTGGGATCCCGTGTCCCGCTTCAACCTCTGCAAATCCGTGCGGACATCCGAAGCGTGCTGGTAGCGCAGGTCGCGGTCCTTCTCGAGCGCCTTGTGGATGATCTCTTCTAGTTTCACCGGAACTTCTTTGTTCAGCGTCGCCGGCGGCACTGGATCTTGATTCAGAATCGCGTCGTAGATCGTCGCTTCACTCTCTCCGCTGAACGGCTGCTGTCCGGTGGCCATCTCGTACAGCACCGCTCCGAAGGAGAACAAATCTGTTCGGTTGTCGAGTTCCTTCGCTCGCGCCTGCTCCGGGGACATGTAGGCCACCGTCCCCAGCGCTGCTCCTCCGCCTGTCAGGGGCTCCAGCGTCAGCACCGTTTCTTCTTCGCCTCTTCCGCTCGATGATCCCTTTTTCGGTGGTCCCATCAGTTTCGCCAGCCCGAAGTCCAGCACCTTGGCGTGTCCGCGGGTCGTGACAAAGATATTCGCCGGCTTGATGTCGCGGTGCACGATGCCTTCGGCATGTGCCGCCTCCAGCGCGTCCGCAATCTCAATCGCCAGAGGCAGCAGAGTTTCCATCTCCAGCGGACGCCCTCCGATCCGCTGCCGCAGCGTCATCCCGTCCAGAAACTCCATGGCGATGAAGGCGCGCCCTTGGTGTTCACCAATCTCGTAGATGGTGCAGATGTTGGGATGATTCAACGCCGACGCCGCACGCGCCTCCCGCTGGAAGCGGGCCAACGCGGCCGGATCGTGCGCCGTATCTTCGGGAAGGAACTTCAGTGCCGCCAACCGGCCGAGCGAGGTATCTACTGCTTTGTAAACGACGCCCATGCCGCCGCTGCCGAGTTGTCCCAGTACGCGATAGTGGGAGACGATCTGCCCGGTGAAGGAATATGATGATGATGATCCCGGCTCGCTCGCGCCGAGAGTTGGCAGTTGCGCCGCGACCTCAGCGACGTGGACCCCGGGCGATTCCAGAAAGCTTCCTACCTTGCGATGCGAAGTCAGCAGCGACCGGACTTCCTCCAGCAGTTCCGCATCGCCGCCGCATTGCTGGCGCAGGAATTCCTCCTGCTGCTCTGCCGGCACGTGCATTGCCGCCTGCAGCAGTTCGTCTACTCGGTTCCAGCGCCTAGCGTCCATCGGAATTTCCACGGCTCATCTCGCGGTGCAGCCAGGCTCGGGCGGTGCTCCAGTCGCGCGCCACCGTGATCGCCGACACTTTGAGCACCTTCGCCGTCTCGTCGAAATTCAATCCGCCGAAGAACCGCAACTCCACGACCTGCGCCTTGCGGGCATCCACTTCAGCCAGCGCCTTCAGGGCATCATCGAGTGCCACAACGTCGAGATCCCGGCGCTTGCCCGGCACCAACAACCCAGTGTCGTCTAACGATAGTGTTTCGGCGGGCCCTCCGCGTTTCCCGGCACGGTGGCGGCGGGCATAGTCGACAAGAATCTGGCGCATCTGCTGCGCTGCGATGGCAAAGAAGTGGGAACGTCCCTCCCACTGCGGAGCATTCAGTCCCACCAGGCGGAGATAGGCTTCATTCACCAGAGCTGCGCTTTGCAAGGTGTGGTCGGGACGTTCCTTGCGCAGTTGAAAGTGGGCCAGCCGCTGCAGTTCTTTGTAGACGACGGGCAGCAAGGCGTCCAGAGCCTTGCGGTCGCCACCCCGCCAGCCCTGTAACAGCCGCGTGATCTCTCCTGCCGATTCGTGCGCCACGAAGCTACCTTTGGGAGGGGAACCGCTTTGGGAACTTAGAGTAGTTACGGTGGTTTCGGATGTCAACTGGAAATCGTTGAAAATTAGGCTACTTAGGGGTGTTTCCTCGCAGCCGGAAAACATTTTGAGTGTCGATGATAGGTTTGCGGGCGACTTTGCGCTGTTAAGAACAGAAGGACAGAAACGCGAAGGAGAACGTATGAAGCTGAAGACTAAGATCCGCGCAGGCAAGATCAGGCCCAACCATAACGTCACGGTTAACGGATCGGCAGCGTCTTCCTTCGCCACTGGCACGATTGCGGCGCAGGCAGCTAAGACGGCCGAAGTCGTGATTCCTGCGGCTTCGACGAGTGGGAGATAGTTGCAATTCTGTGGGCGGCTGTCCCGGCGCGGATGCCGCTCCCGAGACACAAGGTGTTGGTCAGACATTTATCGCAACAACGCCAGAGTCTCATGCGGTGGCTGCGAGGAAAGGAGAATCGTATGAAATTGAAGACCAAAATCAAGGCCGGAAAACTCGCTGGCAACCACAACCCTATCGTTCGTTAACCCCTTGGGGCATGTGCCGATGCTGCGGCCCGAGGTCATGCCTCCGAAAGTAAGAACCATTCACAGAAAGGAGAATCGTATGAAACTCAAAACCAGAATCAAGGCAGGAAAGCTTTCCTCGAACCACAACACAATCGTTCATTAAATCGCCTGGGGCATTAGCTGACGTCGCGAGGTGAAATCATGCCCCGAGAGGTACTCAACGTCCGAACACAAAGGAGAATCGTATGAAGCTCAAAACCAGAGTCAAGGCAGGAAAGCTCGCTAGCAACCACAACCCTATCGTTCGTTAACCCCTTGGGGCATGTACCAATGCTGCGGGCCGAGGTCATGCCTCCGAAAGTACAAACCATTCACACAAAGGAGAATCGTATGAAGCTCAAGACCAGAATCAAGGCAGGAAAGCTCGCCGCGAACCACAACCCAATCGTTCGTTAATTAGCTTGGCGGTGCGCATGTTCTGTCAATGCCATTACCAGCACAACGACCCGCGACCCGAGCGTCGCGGGTCACTTTCGGAGAACCCACATGGCAACCACCGCTTTTGCCCGAACTTTTGCTCGGTTGCTTTCGGACCGAGGCGGTTTGACGCGCTCGCTGCTTGTTGTCGGCCTGCTGGTGCTGGGGGGTTGGTGCTTATGGGCAGCTCGGGCACGCGTAACCTTGTACGAGGTTTCGTCTGAGGCTCGGGTTGAGTTGGACGCAGCCGCCTATCCCGTTCAGTCTCCTCTGCTCGGCCGCGTGATCGAGGTCCATCTGCGGGTCGGTCAGGCCGTGCAACGCGGGGATGTGCTGGTTGAGATCGATGCCGCTCCCGAGCAGTTGCAGATGCGTCAGGAAAATGTTCACGCCCAAGGGTTGGAGTTGGAAGTAACCCGGCTGCGTTCGCAGGTGGCAGCGGAGCACAGCGCTCGCGCGGAAGAACAAAGAACCGCACAGCTCAGCCGGGAAGAAGCAGATGGCAGGGTACGGGAGGCTGAGGCGGCCTCTAAGTATGCCGACGCGGAATTGTCGCGCGAACAGAAGATGCAGCAGGCGGGTCTGGTTCCCCCGCGCGAGCTGGAAAGGATTGACGCCGAAGCCCGCCGCTTGCGTGCGACCTTTGAAAATACCGAGACTGCCGCCCGGCGTCTGCCTCAGGAGCAGGCCACGCGCGACCGGGAGCGCGATGTACGCATCCAGCGTTTATACTCCGAAATCTCGGCGCTGGAAGAACAGCGCAATACGGTGAACGCCGGCGTACAGGGCCTGAAGTATGAAGTCGAGCGCCGGCGGATCCGAGCGCCCATCGACGGACGCATCGGCGAATGCATGATTCTCCGGCCCGGGTCAGTCGTGGAAGAAGCAGAGAGTCTGGCCTCCATCGTCCCTTCCGGCCAACTGCGTGTAGTGGCGCAGTTTCCCGCCGAGGCTGCGCTCGGCCGCATCCAGACGGGACAGTCCGCTGCGTTGAGGCTTGATGGCTATCCCTGGGCAGAGTTTGGTTCAGTTTCCGCTACGGTTGCGCGCACGGCCCAGGAAATCCGCGACGGCAAAGTGCGCGTCGAATTGGCCATCAATCCCAGTGCTAGCTTTCGCGGGCGGCTCGAACATGGAATGCCGGGAACGATCGAGGTCGCGGTCGAACGTGTAACTCCGCTGGCGCTGCTAATGCGCACCGCCGGCCAGTGGATGACGAGGCACCCATGAAACGCTTTCTGGTTCCGGAAGTGATCCAAAGCTCGGTGATGGACTGCGGTCCGGCGTCATTGAAAGCTCTGTTCGGCGGCTTCGGACTTTATCTGTCTTACGGCCGGTTACGCGAAGCCTGCCAGACCGACGTCGATGGCACCTCGATCGACACGCTGGAAACCATGGCCCAGGCGCTGGGCCTCGACGCCGCGCAGGTTGTCATACCCTCAGATCTGGTGCTGCTCCCGACGTCGGACTGTTTGCCGGCCATTGTGGTCATGCGCCTCGCCGGCGGCGCGACCCACTTTGTCGTGTTGTGGAGCGTGCATGGTCCGCTGGTGCAAATCATGGATCCGGCAGCGGGACGCATTTGGATGCACCGCCGCAGATTTCTGGACTCTCTCTATCTCCACGAACAGATGGTCACGCGTGAGATGTGGGAAGAATGGTCGCAAACCGACGTCTTTACCGCCGGTCTGAAAGGAAGGATGCGTGCTCTCGGCATCGATCCGCATCTGTGGAACGAATCCATCGGAGATCGCGCGGTCCTGGACGCGTCGCTTCGTCTGGCTCGCACTCTCTGCGATGCTGGCAAGTTGACGCCCGGCGCCGAAGCCGAACAATTTCTCGACTTGTGTGCACAAAACCCCGGGCAGATTCCACCCGAGTTCTGGACGGTGCGCAAGACGCCGGACGGTGACCAACAGCGAATGATGCGTGGCGCCGTTCTGGTGGTTGCTGCCGGCAAACGGGAGGAAGCGTCCAGCGAGCCGTTGCCGCAGTCCCTCGAAGCCGTGCGCAATGAGCCGCCGACCCGGGTTTGGCTTCCCGTGTGGGAGGCGGTTCGGGAAGGCGGTTGGCTCGCCACCTGCCTGATTGTTTTGGCTCTGCTCGTTTCCGCGGCCGGGACCGTGGTCGAGCCTCTGCTGTTTCGCGGGTTCTTTGATCTGGCCCGGCACTTAAAGCTGCCCGGTCAACGCATCGGCGCGATCACCGCCATGATCTGTTTTCTTGGTGGATTGCTGGCGCTGGAGTGGCCCGCGGTGGCCGGTCTGCTGCGTCTTGGCCGCCATCTGGAAATGCGGCTGCGTACCCGCATCCTGATGAAGATTCCCCGGCTTCACGACCGGCATTTTCAATCTCGCTTGATTTCAGACATGGCATTCCGCGCGCATACACTACAACTGCTGCGCCATCTGCCAGAATTCGCCGGGCTTTTTGTGCGCTTGACCGCCAGCCTGATCTTCGCGGCAGCCGGTATCGCGTGGTTTTATCCTGGCGTAACTCTGCCTGCCGTGTTGGCAGTGATCGTTGCTGTCGGAGTTCCTCTTCTGTTTCAGCCCGCCCTGGCAAGCCGGGACTTGCGTTTTCGCGAGTTCAGCGGCGCATTGAGCCGTTTCTATCTGGATGCACTGCTTGGGTTGCGACCGATCCAGGCACACGGTGCCGCGCGGACACTTCGCACTCTGCATTCTGAACAGCTCGGACAATGGGCGGAAGCCGGACTCCGACTACAGTCCATATTCGTGCGCGCCGAAGTGCTCCAGATGGCGGTGACTTATGTGCCCGTCATCGCGCTGGTTTACCGGGAAGCTCTGCGCACTTCCTCGCCCGCCGGGTTGCTGTTGCTGGCGTATTGGGCAGTCTCCATTCCAACCCTCGGTCAAGAATTGGCGTCCATCGCCTGGGACATGCCGGCCCTGCGCAACACGTTGTGGCGCCTTCTGGAGCCTCTCGGCGCGCCTGAAGAGGAGATTCCGCAAGTTGCTCCCGCGGCGGCGAAGACCAGCGGCGTCGGTTTGGAAATCGAGAAGGTAACGGTAGTCGCGGGCGGTCACGTCATTCTTCAGGATATCGACCTCAGCGTCGCACCTGGGGAGCACATCGCGGTTGTTGGCTTATCCGGCGCCGGAAAGTCTTCTCTGGCCAGTCTGCTGCTCGGATGGCACAAACCGCAGTCGGGCAGCATCACGGTGGATGGAGCGCCCCTCGACGCAGAACGACTGACACAACTGCGGCGCCACACGGCCTGGATCGCCCCCGAAGTTCACCTGTTTCAAGCGTCACTCCTCGACAACCTCAATTATGGCAATGGATCCGATTCAACCGGGCGAGTCGGCTTGGCGATTCAGAGTACGGATCTGCTGAGTGTGCTGGAACGCCTGCCCGATGGTTTGCAGACTGCGCTCGGCGAAAGCGGCGCACTGGTCTCGGGAGGCGAAGGGCAGAATGTTCGGATAGGGCGTGCCATGGCGCGGCCCGATGTTCGCCTGGCAATTCTTGATGAACCCGCGCGCGGTCTGGATCGTAAAGCGCGGCGGAGTTTGCTGGCAAGAGCGCGACAGCACTTCGCCAAGGCAACGATGATCTTCGTCACGCACGATGTTCCCGACACTCTCGACTTCCAGCGCGTCTTGGTGGTCGAGCAGGGACGGATTATCGAACAGGGCTCACCGCGTGTGCTGTATGAAAAGACAGATTCCCGGTACCGCACGTTGTGCGATCAGGAGAGGATCACTCGCCAGCGATTATGGTCCGGACCGAGTTGGCGGCACTTGAAGATGAGCAGTGGAATTCTCAATGAGACGACCGAGGCCTGCGAATGGACCGCCGCTTAGCCGCATACATCGCTGTTCTGCCGCCGCAGCCCGGGCAGAGTGCCGCTGATTCTCTCGACAGCAGAGTTTACCCGGAGGGCGCCTTCTGGCAGCAGATGCGGACCGCCGGATTGGTCTCCCGCCTGGGGGCGCTCCTCGGTACGCATGCACTTGAGATGGCACTCTTGTTTGCCAGTTGGGGCTTCCTCGGATCGGGCGCGCTCAGCGGACGCCTGGACTATGCCTGGCTGGCCGCGTGGGCGCTTTGTCTGGCCAGCACACTCCCACTGCGTGCCGCCTCCCGCTGGCTGGAGGGCGTTGTTGCCATCGGTTTCGGTGGCCTGCTAAAACAGCGCTTGATGGTAGGTGCGATGACGATGGACGCCGATCTGATGCGTCGGAAGGGCGCTGGCCAGTTATTGAGCGAAGTTTTGGAATCGGAAGCAATCGAGCAACTGGGCGCCAGCGGTGGGTTGCAGATCGTGCTCGCTGCTCTTGAATTGCTCCTGGCGCCGTTGGTCATTGCCTTCGGAGCCGCCGCCGGCGCCGAGATCATATTGCTGATTCTCTGGGTCGGCTTGTGCGCTCTTCTCATTTTGCAGAACTTGCGGCGTCGTTCTTCGTGGACAAAAAAGCGCCTTGGATTGACCCACCAGTTGGTCGAGAAGATGAGCGCCCACCGCACCCGGCTGGCACAACAGGCACCTTCGGAATGGCATCATGAGGAAGACCGTGAAACCGAGCAGTACTCCCGGATGTCCGAGACTCTGGACCGATCGTCGGCCTGGATCCAAACTGCCTTGCCTCGCAGCTACGTGATTGCCGCTTTCGCCGTGCTGGCGCCGTCGTTTCTCTCTGGCAAGGCCTCGCTTGTGCAACTCGCCATCAGTTTCGGAGCGATCCTGTTCACCAGCGCCGCAATTGAACGTTTCACCGCATGGCTTACTCCTGGAGCCGCAGCCTGGATTGCCTGGCAGAATGTGAAGGCGATGTTCGAGGCCGCGGCAGGTGCCGACCGGTGCGAACTGCCACCGGAAGTTTCCTCAGTTTCGAACACCATCCTGCAGGCACACAAGGTCGTGTTCACTCACCAGGGCCGATACGAGCCGGTTCTGAAAGGATGCAGTCTCGCTATCGAGCGCGGTGATTTCGTGTTACTCCAGGGTGACTCCGGCAGTGGCAAGTCCACATTGGTCTCTCTCCTCGGCGGCGTGCGGCATCCATCAGGCGGTTTGCTTCTGGCAGGAGGACTGGACCGGCATACGCTTGGCGAAGCGACTTGGCGGCATCGCATCGCGGTAGCTCCGCAGTATCACGAGAATCATGTATTCACCGGGCCTCTCAGCTTCAATCTCCTCTTGGGACGGCCCTACCCACACTCGGCCGAGGATCTCGAGGAAGCCAAAGAGTTGTGCCACGAACTCGGTCTTGGACCGCTGCTCGAGCGAATGCCGGCCGGGCTCGATCAGATTGTCGGCGAAACGGGATGGCAGCTTTCGCAAGGAGAACGAGGACGTGTTTTTCTGGCACGGGCGTTGTTGCAGAATGCAGAAGTCGTAATTCTTGACGAAAGCCTTGGCGCGCTTGATCCTCAGAACTTCCAGCAATGCCTGGATTGCGTGACTCGGCGTGCGAAGACGCTTCTGGTGGTGGCACATCCATGAATTCAGCCGGCGAACTCGCTGTGGAACTGCAAGAGCAGGCCTGGACCTTGCAGACTGAAGGAAGACTGGATGAGGCGGCCACGGCTGTGAAGAAGGCTTTGTTACTTCTCGAAAAATCGGGTGACGCAAGCTCACCCGATGCCGCCAATCTACTCAACGATCTTGCCGAAATCGAAAACGAACGCCAGAACTTCCAGGACGCTTTGTTGCTGGCTGAACGGGCGCATTCGATCGAAGACCAGTTAGGCAACTCGTTCGCCGGCGAAGGCGCCGCTCAGATTCGTGGCAGGACGATGGGATTGATCGGCGAAATATGCCGTGTGCGCGGTGATTTCGACTGCGCCGAGGTGAGCCTCAAAAAGGCATTGCGGATCATGGCCACTGAGTTCGGCGAGGCATCCGAGCAGGTAGCTGAAGCGCGGAATAATCTCGCCGTTCTCTACAAGGCTTGTGGTCGCTTCGACGAGGGGTTGTACTTGTACCAACAGGCGCTGGATTCGGTCGTCAAATTGAATGGCGAGGACTGCCTGGCCAGCAGCGTCATCTATCACAATATCGGTGGCATGCTGCATGCCAAGGGAGACTTCACGGCCGCCGAACCTCCTGGGCGTAGAGCTTGGGAGATTTCTCGGCGACTACTTGGCGAAGACGCCCCCCAGACCTTATTCGACGCCGTCGCCTACGCGGCGATTCTCGACGGCCTCCAACGATATGATGAAAGCGAAGCCGTCTACCGCCGCGCCCTCGCGATCTTTGAGAAGACCTTCGGGCCCGAGCACTACGAGGTGGCGGCGAACCTGCACAACCTGGCCGCAGTCCTTTGTGCTCGCGGTGACGTTGATCAGGCTGAGAAACTCTACCGGCGAGCGCTGGCCATCAAAGAGAAACTGTTAGGCGAGGGCAGTCCCGATGCCGCTCTGACCCTCAACAATCTCGGCGCTCTGCTCACCCGCGCCGGTCGACCGGAGGAAGGCGCGGGCCTGCTCCAGCGAGCCTTCACCATTCTTCATCACCGGGTTCCACCAGACCATCCGCACCTGGCTCTCGCCCGCGCGAACCTGGAAAGTGCACTTCGCTCGACTCGAAGCGATTTGCTACCTACATCGCGCTTCCAGTCGCGATTTTAGGCGGCTGGATTCACTGGGCTAAGCAGCCAAAATCATTGACTCCCATGATCGGCTTTTTCCTTGCCACATGCTCCGCGCTACTCGCTTTCGGCGGACTGTCATACGCTCACGCGATCGGCGGCTCTCCGTTCTACGATCTCGCCTAATGCGGCGTTATAGCTGGGGCGGCCGGTTGTCGCTGGCAGGAATCGTTCTGGGCCTCATCGGCTGCTTCCGCCGAAACACACTGCGCTGGTACGCGCCGACCTGTTCTGTCGGAGTATTCATCTTCTGGTTCGGCGCGGCGATTGGCGAGTAGTTTCTGTAGTTCGGCATTTCACGTTTCGACCGCAGATCATTGAGCGTAATCGCGATACAACAAGTTAGGTGTGGCGTCGCAATTGTCCTTTGACGTGCCCAGCTGGGCAGTGTATGTCTTAGAAGCGCTGCTATGTTCAAAAGGATCGCCCTCTTCGTCTCCTTTCTTGCCACCTGCGCTCCCTCCGCAAGCGCGCAGACTGACACGTGGCTGGAGGTACACACGCCACACTTCCTCATCGTCACTAACTCAAGCGAGAAGGAGGGCCGCCGGGTGGCTCGGCAGTTTGAGGGAATGCGTTCGGTATTTCAGAAAGTGTTTCCGGATGCGGAGCTCGATCGAGCCGCGCCGATGCTCGTTTTCGCGGTGCAGGACAAGCGAACTTTGCAGGAATTCGAACCGGAAGCCTACCTGGCCAAGGGTCAACTGAACCTGGTTGGCCTGTTCTTGTCCGCTCCCGAGAAGAATTACGTTCTGATCCTGCCAAACGCGCCTGGAGTTCGGCCCTATGCTCCCATCTACCACGAATACGCGCATTTCGTTTTTAGCCTTCGCCCCCAGTGGATGCCGCTCTGGCTCTCGGAAGGAATCGCGGAGTTCTACCAGAATACCGAGATACTAGATGACAAGGTCCGATTGGGAAAAGGCGATCCTTACCTTCAGTCTGTCCTCGAACGCAACCCGCTTTTGCCGCTGCCAACGCTGTTTGCCGTGGATCAGCACTCCCCCTACTATCACGAAGAAGACAAGGGCTCGATTTTCTATGCGGAGTCCTGGGCGTTGACGCATTACCTAAAGGACAAAGATGATTTGGAAGGCGGGCATCGGCTCACCGATTACCTGGATCTACTGCAGACGAAGGTCGACCCCGTTGCGGCCGCAACGCAAGTTTTCGGCGATCTCAACCAGTTACAACAGGACCTCAAGAAATATGCTGTGAGCGCAGGGTACGCAATCAGCGAGATTTCGGGTTCCACGGATGTGGATGATGCCTCCTTTACCGCGCAAACGCTGACGCAGGCACAGGCCGACAATCGGCGGGCCGAGTTCCTGGCTCATGACGGGCGTGAGGGCGAGGCGCGAGCACTGGTACAAGGTGTGCTCCACGAAGATGGGGCAAATGTCGCGGCCCGGGAAACCATGGGCTACATTGCATTGCGTGATCAGAAATTCGATGAGGCCCGGAAATGGTGCCAGGAGGCGATCAAACTCGATAGTCAGAGTCTCTCGGCTCACTACTTCCTCGCGCTGGCTTCACTCAGGGGAGGGATGCAGGACAAAGCAGCGCGGGCGAGTGTTGAGGACAGTTTACGGGTCGTCATCAAGCTCAATCCTTCTTTTGCCCTAGGCTACGATGCCCTCGCAATGTTTTATGCCCAGCGGGGAACCAATCTGCCTGAGGCCCACGAACTAATCGAGAAGGCTGTGCAAATGGCCCCGGGCGTTCCGGAAGTCCGGGTAGATGAGGCGCAAGTCTTGGCCGCCATGAACAAGAACCAGGAGGCCGCGGAGGTTCTTGACATGGCCTTGAAGATGGCGCATACGCCTGAGCAAACGGCTGCCGTAGAAAACATATTGCAAAGCCTGCAAAAATTTGAAGCCGCGCGAGCGGCAATGGGGGGACAGAAAGTTGTGCTTCTGTCGCGAAGTGGGACGCCCGTCGCCAAGGGAACTGAGCAAGGATCCAATACGGCGGAGACCCCCGCTCGGGCGATCTACGCACCTGGTGTCGAGTATACGGAAGAAGCTAAGGAAGCCAGGCTTGAGGGAGTTTGTGTCGTCAGTCTTATCGTTGGTACCGACGGCAAGCCAAGCAACATCGTCGTGACCAAGAAACTGGGTATGGGACTCGACGAAAAGGCGGTGGAAGCGGTAAGAAAGTGGAAGTTCGAGCCCGGCCGCAGATATGGCAGGCCGGTGATCACTCATCTTACTCTTAAGCTGGGGTTCAAGCTCTTCGGAGCCGATACCCAGAAGTTTTTCGACCTGTCGGAGAAAGCGAAAGCCGGGGATGCCGATGCGGAGTTCCAGTTGGCGACTGCTTTTTTTGAAGGGCGGGAAATCGCCAAGGACGAGGGTCAGGGAATGGTTCTCCTTGAAAGGGCGGCCAGGAGTGGCCTGACCCAAGCTGAGTTTCAGATGGGAGAGCGGACCTACGGCGACGGCAACAACGCCGAGAAATATATCGAGGCATATCTCTGGTATGCGCTGGCTCAGCGTAGCGGGGCAGAGCGAGCCGATACAAAGATACGTGAACTCGAAACCAGGATGACTCCGGACCAGTTATCCGAAGCGCAGAAGCGTTTGGAGAATTGGCCTGCCACTCCACCGAAATAGTGGGTAGGCAAGCTTACCGCTGTCTGGCGACCCTCCGTTGGCTCGATGGTCGACGAAACCGGGTGGACCGGCCATTACGTCATTTGCTGCAACCATCAAAGATGGACCTTGTGAATGAGCAGCTTGCCGTTTGCGGAGTAATCCATTTGGTTTGTCACGGTTCTCTGTAGCCGCCAAGTATCTTTTGATCTAATCCATCCGTGGGTGCTGTGGCCCTGAAGAGTTTCACGCTCCTCCCGATATGCGTACTTCATAGACAGTTGGAAGCTTGTCGCCATCTGTTCGGACGAAGCTGCGAACCAGTTCAGTGCGAGAAAAATGTCCGAGGCTTAGGAGTCGAATACATTCGTCGGTGGCGCAACTCTCCCATGAAGTACGGCTTCCCCATGGGAAACAGCTTGCCTCGATAACACGCACCGGAAGCTGCTCTTGAAACCCGGCTTCGATCTGTTCTCGGAGCCACCGCAAATAATCCAACTTCTGAGATATGGCAACTTTGGGGTCTTGGCGGATCACTATGCCGGGGAAATCGGGGATGTCAGCCCGCAGGGTATGAAGATGCCCGTGTCCTTCGACCAGAATCTCAATGTCGAGTGCCATCAGCCGTTCGAGACTGAGAAGCCACTTCCGACTGTCCACGTCGGGATTGGGGGTTGCAAAGTAGCTCCCCATGAACGCATCGCCTGCCAACAGCACCTTCTCCGTGGGGTCATAAAGCGCGATGTGGTCGTCGCAATGTCCGGGAGTAGGGATCACCCGCAAGTACCCAGATTCGGTGTCAATGGTATCGCTCAACAGATGGTACGGCTGCTCTAAATTTGGAGGCTGCCCGATTATGGCAGCCCGTACCCAAGGTAGCTTCTTGAAAGGTGTCAGGAATCGGGCCGTCAGGTCCGACACGTATACTGGAGCGCCAGTAAGATCGGAAAGCCAGTTGAGGTTGCCGACGTGCTCTTCATGGGCGTGGGTCGCGACCACCTTCGTGATTCTCGGCTTCGCCTGCCGAAGGTGGCGAGCAAGCGAATGCCGCATCTTGGGCGAGCCCGGATCGATGGCGATCCCGTCGTAAATGATCGCCGTGAACAGTTCCCCGAACAATAGCGGGACGGTGTTGGGCAGCATCCCATTGAGAAACAAAATTGTCAGCTTGCCGTTCAGCAAGTCAACGCGGTTGTGATATGTCCGGGCAAAAATAGTTGTTCTTTGTATTGCAGCTCTGATTCCCGCCCACAGGATCAACGGCGACCGAATGAAAAAGCCCAGTGCGTAGCACGACCAAAATGCGCCTAAACTCGCTTGCCTTCGTACCGCTTCTGGTTTTACTACTTGGCAGGCTCCACCACGACACTTGCTGAGAGAATATCTATTCTTGGCGACGAATCCGTAGAGCAACCTTCCTGCATTGCGGAAGGGGAATCGCTGTCCCACAACACCGATCAGCCAAGTGGACGGGAACAAAAGCGCCAGACACGCGACGGCATCCCAGCCGACATGGATTTCACCTTCGGGAGTGACCACGTGCAACTGACGCAGGCATTCATCCATCTGGAGTCGGGAATCGACGGCAGACAAGACCGCAGCGCTGATGGGCAAACAGATCGTCTTGTTCTCATGGTCGAGAGCGTTCAGCCACGACACACAAGCCTGACAAATTTCGCATTGTCCGTCGTAAAGGACTCGGTAGGCCGTGTTTGCCTTCCTTCAGGATGAGATATCGGGATCGGCGTCTAGCCGAAGTGCAGCCTACACAACGGCCGCCGAT
>JGI12712J15308_10000238_pt1 | contig 16226 bp, 16 predicted proteins | sample JacPin_JW_Ref_O2_FD_15308 | JGI IMG/M metagenome (IMG submission 15308) | reverse complement strand
TGTCCTTACACGTCTGGCCGTTCTCTGCGCAGCCCGTTTCTTTCCTTGCGCCTCGTCCCTCGACTGGATGGCATGCGCGTTGACGATTGCCCGAATTAGTCCCGGAAAGCGTTGCTCGAGTTCCGTGCAACGCGAGGTGTTGTGGACTTCCACGCCGCGACGCTCACCACGGATCAGCCCCGCCTCTCTCAGTTCCCTAAAGTGTTGAGAGAGTGTGGACCGTCCTTCGGGAATTGAAGTCTATGGGGCTGACGCTGGCGATTGACGACTTTGGAACTGGCTACTCCAACTTCACATCCTTGAGACAGTTTGGGGTCAGCAAGCTTAAAATCGACCGCTCGTTTATCGCCGATGTCGCCATGAAGCCCGATGATGCTGCGATCACAACTGCGATCATCAGCATGGCGAAAAGCCTGAATCTTAAGGTAATCGCCGAGGGCGTCGAAGACGAAGCCCAAATGTCGTTCCTGCGAGCACATCATTGTGACCAGATTCAAGGCTACTACTTCAGCAAGCCGTTGGCAGTTGACAAGGTTGCTGACAAGCTGCGAGACAACCTCGCCGAACTTGAAGTCGGACGCGAGCTAGCGGCAGACAATCGTAACAACAAACCTTCTGAGGTGAGTATTTCACTTATGTCCATAGGACTTGCACTCTTGGTGTCCGCTGATCCAGGTACAATTCAGCAGTTCAGCCTCGCCCTGCGGGAATTGTCTATTTCGCCCGATGCATGTCAGGACGCGGCCAGCGCGGCACTTCTGCTAAAGCGCCGAAAGTTCGATGCCGTCATCGTTGATCTTCAACTAGGAGAGCAGTCAGGGCACATTCTGGACGAGGCGCGACTCTCCCCATCGAACCGGACGGCGGTCACGTTCGGCATCGGCGATAAAGATGCGGAACTCACATCGGCTTTCCGCAAGAAGTCGCAGTTCGTCTTCGAGAGACCGATTTCTGCGCAATCGATCCACCAAACGCTCAAGCCTGCTTATGGGCTCATCCTGAGAGAACGGAGGCGGTATTTTCGGTGTCCAGTGTCTACTCCCGTCACCATCCAGAGGGAAAATACGCAGCAGGTTCGATGTTTCAGCCTAAATATCAGTGAAGGGGGAATGGCCTTGAGCACGCCGGTTCCGCTCCTTCCCGGAGAAAGAGTCCGCGTTCAGTTCCCGCTCCCCGATCACGAAGCCCCCCTCGTGGCAGAATCGACGATCTGCTGGTCGAAAAAAGGCCATCTGGGAATTCGCTTCGTATCCATTTCTGATGAGCAGAAGTCCGAGCTACAGATTTGGTTGTCACAAAAGCTGGAGCAGACGCTTCCGGAATTCGTGGCCGACCAATTCCGTAGGGCAGAACGTGGTTTCAAAGAATACGTTGACGCATAACCAGACAATTCTTTACGCAGCGAAGCACAAGGGCGGTAACCGTATAGAATTCGAGGACTCGGCCGAGCACATCTCTCGGGACCTCGTCATTTCGGGTTAGTTTTCGTTTCCCCAAGAACATTACCGCGTCCGTTTATCCCGCGAGAACGTCTGCAGAACCAGAGTAGGCGGGTTGCGGAGGCAGCAAAGGCGCAAAACGAAAACCCAATTTGCTCACGTCACTCATTTAGGCGCAAATCAAGCTCACTCCGAGTAGCCTTCGTCCCCGTCCGTCATTTTCCTCGCCACTGTTATGTTCCTTCGTCCTCTTCGTCTTCGGGTTCTTGCCTCAGGGGAATATCGGCGGGTAACGAGCGACCAGAGGAGTCTGGGTCGGCGTGTTCTGGATTCATTCGTTCCATAGCCCCAATGGTGCGCTTCTCAGCTCACTGCTTTGATGCTGCTTCCTCCGTATCCCCAAGAATGGCGAGCGACCTACGGATGTACATACTAGGTTCGTACCGCTCCCGAAAGCGAGCCTGTTCCATTTTCGGAACGCGGAACGAATGTTGCTATTGACGTGCCGAACCTCGAATAGAATAATTGGTTCATACACTGGGTTCTTGGGTTCCTTTAGCATTGAAAGGGGGCCGATTCATGACACCCGTGGCCGCGGCTAGGAAACGGCGCGAATTCGATCTCCAAACCTTCCTCTCGACCATCGACGGGGGCAGGACAATCGTGGCTTTTCCCAATAAGCAGACGATATTTACTCAGGGTGACTCGGCCGATTCTGTTTTCTATATACAGAAGGGAAAAGTAAAACTCATCGTTGTGGCTCAGAACGGGAAGGAAGCCACAATAGGCATTCTGAATAAGGGTGATTTCTTCGGGGAGGGTTGCCTCACAGGACAGCCCCGCCGCATGTGCTCCGCAGTCGCGATGACCGATTGCACGGTGATGCGAATCGATAAGAAATCCATGATGGATGTGATTCACCGCGAACGTGCGTTCTCCGATATGTTCGTGGCGTATCTGCTGACGCGGAACATCCGATACGAAGAGGATTTGGTGGACCAGCTTTTCAATTCTAGCGAGAAACGACTCGCTCGCGTTCTTCTCCTGCTGGCTCAATTCGGCAAGGACGGTAAACCCGAAGTTGCGATCCCCAAGATCAGTCAGGAGACTCTTGCAGAGATGGTTGGAACGACCCGCTCGCGAGTCAACTTCTTCATGAACAGGTTCAGGAAACTGGGCTTCGTTCGTTATAACGGTGAGCTTGAGGTCAATAGCTCACTTCTCAACGTCGTGCTCCACGACTAGCTTCTGCGCCGGAATCCGGAGCCTGCCCAGTTACCGTCTGCTCTGTCAGCCTGCCAAATTAGTCGGAAAAATGCCGCAAACGACGTAAGAAAGGGCGGCTTAGCTCGCATAGAAAAAAGTCTCGCCGCGCTGAAGCGCCTTGATCGCATATGGCAACTTGCTGATTTCCGCCTTTGAAATCGCACCACGCAAACCAGCGTTGCGTGCCAATTCCATGATCTGAGGCGAAAGATTCAGAGTGAAGAGCAGAATCGGGATGTCTGTGCCAGATTCGGCGATTTTCCGGGCTGCTTGTATGCCATCCATCTGCGGCATCGAGAAGTCCATCAATATGAGGTCGGGGGCAAGCTGGTGCGCCTTTTCTACTGCATCAGCACCATCCACTGCCTCGCCACAGACGTGCCAATCTGAATTCAGTCCCACTAAGGTGCGCAGCCCGCATCGAACGGGCTGGCTGTCGTCTGCAATCAAAATTCGTGTCATTGCGGGGCTCCGTTTAGTAAGGCAACACAAGAACCTGCGTGACCTGTGATGAGGTTTTGGCGAGAGTGGAAGGCGGGGAAGAGAGTGAAGAACCGAATTTAGGCCCTCAAGGCCCAACAAACTGAATTGGCAGAAGGTTGACAAGGATTGGGAACTCGATTTGCGATCTGCCCTTCGTTTGGCTCATACAGCACCGCCTCGGTCTTTTGTAATCTGCACAGGGTAGACTCAGGTCGTTTGAAAAACTGCTCAATTTTGAACAGACGCCCCACGCCTGCCACCCTTATCATTACGCCTCCACCGAATGGAGCAGCCCCCAACTGCACCCTCACCAGACTTCCACTGGTGCAATCGTGCCGGAGGCTTGTCTAGATGGGCTATTCTGAGCCTATGGATCATCTAGGGGGTTCTTCGGGAAACGATTGGGCGTCTCCGAGCGGAGATCGCTAACATTCAAGAGTTGAATCAACAGTTTCGGCGAGACAGCGGGAAGGGAACAGGCGCTCGAGTCGCTCACGGACAGAGGAGTGAACGGCTACAAGCAATCCAGAACGAGCTTATGCAACTCGCAGACCTTGGCCGCCGAGTTGTTTCGACGGAGCAAATGAAGGAACAGCACCACTCTCGGCTGCATCTCTTCACACAGGAACGGGCTTCGTAGCCTACCCGAAGGCTGCATAGTTAAGGTGGCTCGAACTGCACGAGAAAATGGAAAGGCCCACAGTTCCCGCTGAGGGCCCTTTGCTATCCGATCTGTTGCGCCCGCTTGTGATGAAAGTTCTAGCGCGAATCCGACTCTTTCCGAATCTTCTTTTGAGCACGCTTTCGCGCTAAGGCTTGCTTCACCCGTCGCTTCGCGCCCGGCTTTAAGTAGAAGGAGTGGCGCTTCACTTCCTTAATAATGTCTTCCGTCTGAACCTTGCGCTTGAAGCGACGGAGCGCGTTCTCTATTGACTCGCCTTCTTGCAATCGAACTTCTGCCAAGTTCATCACCCCCAGACTCGTCTTACATAACCAAAAACTAGAAACTGCGACTGGAGCCTTGATTGAGATTAAACAGTTTGCGGGAGCGGCTTCGGAGATTCCTGTAGCTTGGCCGCCTTTGCGAGCTCCCTCAAAACTGCCATCGTTCGTGCGGTGCAGTGGTGTAGTCCACACGCTTGTCCGACTTCGGGCGTCGTTTGCGTTTAGTGACAGAATCGTGTTTTGACACTGGCTTCTCCTGTTACTGCTTCAGTACCTCAAAAAGTTTCTGCGGCAAGCTCCCACTCTAGTCTCGAAACCGCACCAAGGATGGTCACTTTTGCACAGGCTCGGCGACGAAGATGACCAGACCTGGAGGGCAAGACTGCAGATCGTCGAAGTGCTGGTTGAGTCGGCGAAGGAGATGAAGACAGGAATCGACAGTGCGTGGCGCATCGACCGTCGCGGCATGGGAAATAATGAGTGAATATACGTTCAGAACGAGATTCAGAGGTCAAATTGTCGCGGAATTCCTCCCGCCGGATACTCCGCGCCTCGCGATTATGCTCAAAAACCTCAATAGTGTTACGCAGATGTTACAACAGCTACGTTATTCAGTGTCTCCGTACACCATTTCGATCACAGCACGCAGCCGGTGCTGACCTGAGTCCGGGATTGCTGCAAAGCGGAACGGTTGTTCTGCCCCCGAAACAGGGGGCAGCATCTCTGCCGTCCCGGTCACTGGCCCCTTGGGCGTAACAAATATCAACCTGACCATTGCACCTGGCGGAAGCAGCGAGGCCGGTACAACCAGGCCGCCGGTCAGGGAAACGCACCGCAACTTCCCGGGAATCCGGTGGCCGTCCTGGCGGCGAAGGACAATGGGGATAGATTCCGCCAGTTGCAGCCGCTGAGGACGCCTTGCTGGCTTGGCTTGGACGATGTCAGTCACTGGCATCCAGTATGCTCTGGGTTCCCGAGTACTTACGAGATCACGGAGGGGCTGGTACTCTTTCCACTCACGCCTCAGCGCCGAGCCGATTCCTCAGTTGAGGCGACGGCGGACTTGCCGTCCCTTCGCGCTGCCCGACCCGCTGGGGAGTGAAATGAGTTAATGGGCCTGGCTACAGTTGTACCTGGGTAACCTGTCGCGCAGGATTCGCATCGGCTACGCTCAAGCTGACGGAACGTAACCCACATGAAAAAGTTTGGCCTTCTCCTGCTGCTGTTTGCATCGGTGTCCTCTTTTGCTCAACTGGCACGTCCCACGGTTTTTATCGAACCCCAGCAAGGCTTTGAGACCTACCTGGCTGCGGCAGTCTCGAAAAAGAACGTGCCCGTCGATGTGGTGGCGGACCAGACGAAGGCGACTTACGTTCTTAGGGCCGCACCTGTCGAAGTCAAAGCCGAATCGACCGGTGGCAAAATCGCGCGCTGCCTGTTTGCTTACTGCGCCGGAATTGAAGACAAGGGAAATGTCTCCGTGCAGTTGATCGATGCGAATTCAACCAAGACTATGTGGGCCTACTCAGTCAACAAACAGAGAGGCGGCGGCAAGAACTCGCAATCGATGGCAGAAGCGGTTGCCAAGCATCTGAAAGACTTCGTCGAAAGTAAGTCGGGGCGGGATCTCCTAACCACCAGCGCCTCAGCGCCCGCGTCGGCTCAGGCGGAGCCTTCGCCAGCCGCCGACAACTCACAGGCAGAGGAAGCCGCAGTGGCCACGACTGCGATGCAACCTGCGACCGTGATTGTGAAATCCACGCCTCCGGGCGCTGACATAAACGTTGACGGAAAATTCATGGGCAATACGCCGTCCACCATCCAGTTGACTGCGGGAGACCACGTAGTCGAAGTCGAGAAGGAAGGGCTGAGGCCCTGGCAGCGCGGAATGACGATTACCGCTGGCGGAAACATCACCATCGACGCCACGTTAGATAAGCCGTAGTTAATCGGTTCGCCCGCTTCACCTTCGCCCACCGCGCCTTCTGCGCTGCTGCCATCTTCCTCCGGCTCGCTGCCGTGACCGCGCGCTTCGAGCTGCTGCCGAGCGCATGCCAGTGCCGCGTCGATCCGCGTTGTAATGTGTCCCACCGTGCCGAGCGAAGGCATGATTCTGACCCGGATAGCTGTAGACCGTCGTCTTTAGTTTCTTAGCAGGTGCCGCTTTGATCTCAGCCTGCGCAGCCTTGGAAATGAACTCATCCTCTTCAGCCAGGTGCATTGGAAGGGACGCGTTAAGCCCATCAACCTCTCCCAGATATTTCTCAGTATCGCTGCCGTGGTAAGCGACGCCGTGGCAGCGCACGGCTGTCAGGAAGACCCATCCGCGCGCCAAGGCAATAGCCGAGGACGGCGATCTTGCGGTTGCACTCCGGGGGGTTGCGGGGGCTTGCGTCCTAGTCTGGCCAGGTTGGTCGGCCCGGTCAGCTTGGTCCCTGGGCATGCTCGGCGCCGCTTTGAGATGGAGGGAAAAGAGTCGGGTCCTTTACTTATTCGTCAGCGCACGTCTGGCCGTTCTCTGCGCCGCACGTTTCTTTCCTTGCGCTTCGTACCTCGACTGGGCGGCATGGGCGTTGACGATTGCCCGAATTAGTCCCGGAAAGCGTTGCTCGAGTTCTGTGCAACGCGAGGTGTTGTGGACTTCCACGCCGCGACGCTCACCACGGATCAGCCCCGCCTCTCTCAGTTCCCTAAAGTGCTGAGAGAGTGTGGACTTCGGGATGGTCCTGTCGCTGACTGTCAGAAACGTCGAGCAGTTCTGCGAGCACTCCTGCGACACGATGTCCGCATAAATCGCCACCCGCACCGGGTCCGAAAGGGCGTGGAGAATCCCCTCTACCGTGATGTCCTCAAGCGATGGGTGAAACAGAGGCCGCATAGCGATAAGAGTAGCGATTCCGGGAAAACGGTTCAATAGTTCTATTATTCGGAACTAGTGAATCTTTTTAGAGACCAATCCCATCTACTCACTGGAAGCGAGTGAGGAGCGGTCCAGTACGACAGCCAGATTACGACGCGGCAGCGGGCTCCGCTCACTTGCCGAGCACGCATAACAAGGAGAACAGTCATGGGGAAGCTCGAAGGCAAAGTAGCTGTCATCACAGCAGCGACGTCCGGCATGGCACTCGCCACAGCCGAGCTCTTCGTCAAAGAAGGCGCATACGTCTTTATCACGGGACGCCGCAAAGACAAGCTCGATGAGGCCGTCAAGCTCATCGGCAAGAATGTTACGGGTGTGCAGGGAGACGCCAGTGATCTGGCCGACCTCGACCGCCTCTACGATACGGTAAAGCGCGAGAAGGGCAAGATCGATATCCTTTTCGCCAGCGCAGGACGGGGCGAGTTGGCCAAGCTCGAAGAAGTAACCGAAGAGCACTTTGACAAAACTTTCGACCTCAACGTGCGCGGCACGCTCTTCACTGTGCAGAAGGCGCTACCTCTGTTCAACGACAACGGCTCGATCTTCCTGAACGGATCAATCGCCAGCATTAAGGGATTTCCGGCCTTCGGCGTCTACAGCGCTAGCAAAGCCGCGGTGCGCTCCTTCGCTCGTACTTGGCTGCTAGAGCTCAAGGAACGCAGAATTCGAGTCAATATCCTCAGCCCCGGCACCATCGACACGCCTGTCCTAGATCCGCTCGGGCCAGACGCCAAGGAGTTCTTCAAATCTCAGATCCCCCGCGGCGAAATGGGACGTCCTGAAGAGATCGCGACCGTTGCGCTCTTCCTGGCCTCAAGCGATTCAAGTTTCGTCAACGGCATCGAGCTCTTCGTCGACGGCGGCACTGCCCAAATCTAAGTCGGGGTCACAGGCATGCGGATGCTTTCGGCTGGTGAGACGGCAAGTAGGTGTGTTGTCATAATGCATTGATTCCAGGAATCTCGATGTGCGATCCACCATCGAATAATGATGGCCCTTCTTCCAGCCGAGCGTGATGGTAACCGCTATATCAACCCGCTGCCCACCAGGGTGGGTGGGCTTTCGCTCATGTTCAAAGTGGGCCCGCGTTTCTTTTTCGGAGCAGCAGCGCGGTCCCCTAGGCATGCGCTGGGGCCGTTTCACACCGATCCACGTGTTTATGCCACAAGCCCACAATCCGGCCTGCGCACTACCTGGTTCGGCCACTCCTCTTCCTTGGTTGAAATTGATGGCGTGCGCGTACTCATTGATCCGCTTTGGGACCGACGCGCGGCTCCGACACAGTGGGCTGGTCCAGAGCGCTTCTTTCCACCGCCTCTCGCACTTGACGATTTGCCTGACATAGACGCTGTGCTTATTTCGCACGATCACTATGATCATCTGGGAGCAGGCACCGTCAAGCGCCTGGCTCAAATGGACGCCCTGCGGCAGACGCGCTGGATCACCGCGATGGGTGTAGGCGCCATCTTGAAAGGCTTCGGCGTCGATCCGAGCCGCTGCACGGAACTCAACTGGACGGAGAACGTGAAGGTCGGACCGCTGACCGTAAGCGCGTTGCCAGCCCGCCACTTCTCCGGACGCAGCCTCTTCAGTCGTTTTGAAACGCTGTGGGCATCCTTTGCTCTCATCGGCATGACTCACCGCGTCTATTACGGCGCTGATTCCGGGGAATGGTACGGATTCCGCGAAATCGGCGAGAGTTTTGGGCCGTTCGATCTCAGTATGCTCGAAATCGGTGCTTCAGATCCCCTCTGGGCCGATATTCACATGGGACCGGAAGGAGCCGTTCGCAGCTTTCGTGCGTTGGGCGGCCACGGCTTGCTCATGCCCATCCACTGGGGCCTGTTTGACCTTGCACTCCACCACTGGAAGCAGCCGATCGAGAACGTGTTCGGAGTCCAGGATCTCAAGCTCTGGTCTCCCGAACCTGGCACTCCGTCTGAGGTTGTTCGGGGCCATGAGATTCGCTCCGAGTGGTGGCGTTGAAGCAACGCGCGGGGATACGGCTGGGGTTAAACCGGAGATCCCGATGCTATTCCGCAGGGTCGTAGTTCAGATTTTGCCCGAGCCATCGCTCGACTTCAGCGACCCCTATCCCTTTGCGTTTGCTATAGTCGGCGACCTGATCGCGGTCTATCTTGCCGAGGCTGAAGTATCGCGATTCTGGATGGGCAAAGTAAAGGCCACTCACGCTTGATCCGGGCCACATCGCAAACGATTCCGTGATCAGCATCCCTGTATTCGCCTGGACATCGAGCAGACGCCAGAGCGGACCCTTTTCCGTGTGATCCGGGCACGCCGGATAGCCCGCAGCTGGCCTGATGCCGCGATATTTCTCTTGAATAAGATCAGCCTTGCTCAAGCCCTCCGCACAACCATAACCCCATTCATTGCGCACGCATTTGTGCAAGCATTCGGCGAAGGCCTCAGCAAGACGATCGGCGATGGCCTCCGCCATGATCGCATTGTAGTCGTCGTGCTTGGCCCTGTAGGAGTCGCACAGTTCTTTCAAACCGATCCCGCTGGTTACCGCGAACGCACCAATATGATCGGGCAACCCCGTTTCCTTCGGCGCAATGAAGTCGGCGAGAGACCGGCAAGGCTCGCTGCCATCCTTATTGGATTGTTGGCGGAGGAAGTGGAATCGTTCGAGCACGGTCCCGCGTGCGTTGTCCGTGTACAGTTCGACATCGTCGCCCACAGCGCTGGCGGGGAAGAGGGCGTATACGCCTCGGGCCGTGATCAGTTTCTTCTCAATGATGATATCGAGGAGGGCATTGCCCTCGGCGAAAACCTGGCGCGCCTGCGCACCGTGCGCTTCGTGCTCCAAAATGCGGGGATAAATACCCTTCAGTCCCCAGGTATGGAAGAACGGGCTCCAGTCAATGAACTCGCGCAACGTCGCCAGAGGAAAGTTATCCAGCACGCGCACGCCGGTGAATGAAGGCGTGGGCAGGTCTTCCGCACGCCATTCGATCGGAGTCCGCCTTCTCCGGGCATCCTCAATCGAGACCACACTTAGCTTGGGCGCGGAGTGAGCTTTGCGCAACGCCTCGTAATCGGCGCGATGCTGCGCCACGAACGCAGACTTACCTTCGTCGCTCAGAAGGCGGGTCGTGACTGGCACTGCTCGGCTGGCGTCGAGGATGTGGACTACGGGCTCACTATAGTGCGGCGCGATTTTAACGGCAGTGTGTGCGCGGCTCGTGGTTGCGCCGCCAATGAGCAGTGGCAATTTGAAACCCTGACGCTCCATCTCGCGGGCCACGTGGACCATCTCGTCGAGAGACGGAGTGATCAGACCGCTGAGTCCGATCATGTCCGCCTTTTCTGCCTTGGCGCGTTCGAGGATCTTTTCGCACGGGACCATCACCCCCATGTCGATCACTTCATAGTTGTTGCAGGCAAGGACGACTCCGACGATGTTTTTCCCAATATCGTGAACGTCGCCTTTGACCGTCGCCAGTACGATTTTTCCCTGCGCTTTGACGACTTCGCCCGCCGCAGCCCTAGCTTCCTTCTCGGCTTCCATGAACGGTGTCAGGTGCGCCACGGCTTTCTTCATCACGCGAGCAGATTTGACCACCTGGGGCAAGAACATCTTGCCGGCCCCGAATAAGTCACCGACCACGCTCATGCCTGCCATCAACGGACCTTCGATAACCAATAGAGGACGGCCGAGCTTTACGCGCGCTTCCTCGGCGTCAGCTTCAATGTAGGTGTCGATGCCCTTGACCAGCGCGTGAGAAAGTCGCTCCTCGATCGTGCCGTTGCGCCACTCTTCGGCCTTCTTCTCATTGACTGCCTTGCCGATGCCCTTCAGCTTTTCGCCGTAATCTACCAGCCGCTCGGTCGCGTCAGGACGGCGGTTCAGCAACACGTCCTCGACCAACTCCTTCAGCTCCGGCTCAATTTCTTCATAGACCTCGAGCATTCCGGCATTCACGATGCCCATGTCCATGCCCGCGGCGATGGCGTGATAAAGAAATGCGGAGTGAATCGCTTCGCGTACCTTGTTATTGCCGCGAAAACTGAATGAGATGTTTGAAACGCCGCCGCTCACTTTCGCATGCGGCAGGTTGGCCTTGATCCAACGCGTGGCGTTGATGTAGTCGACCGCGTAGTTGTTGTGCTCCTCCATTCCGGTGGCAACGGTGAGGATATTGGGATCGAAGATAATGTCTTCGGGTGGAAAGCGGACTTCATCAACGAGAATGCGGTAACCGCGCTCGCAGATGCGAATTTTATCGTCGTAAGTGGCAGCTTGGCCCTGTTCGTCGAAGGCCATCACCACTACTGCTGCCCCGTATTTCAGAACCTTCGCAGCGTTCTGGCGAAACTTCTCTTCGCCTTCTTTCAACGAGATTGAATTGACGATGCCCTTGCCCTGCATGCACTTCAGCCCGGCCTCGATGACCTCCCATTTCGAGGAGTCCACCATAAAGGGCACCTTGGCGACTTCCGGCTCACTCCCTAGCAATTGCAAGAAGCGCGTCATCGCCGTGACGCCGTCGATCATGCCTTCGTCCATGCAGATGTCGAGGACATTCGCTCCACTCTCGACTTGCTGGCGAGCGACGCTTACGGCGTCTTCATATTTGCCGTCCTTGATCAGCTTCGCAAACTTGGGCGAACCGGCGACATTGGTCCGCTCCCCGATCATGATGAAGACGCCGGCCTGCTGGGTGAATGGTTGGGATCCTGAGAGACGGAGTGGTTTCGCCTTCGTGGGTACGGCCGAGCTTGTTTGGTTTGACTCGCTCACGCCCGACTCTCAATCTCGGTCTGCGGACCGAACGATTCCTCGGTGGGCTGCGTCCCCCACTTTCGCGGAGGCTGGCCTTCGAGCGCTTTCGCGATCGCCGCGATATGCTCTGGAGTATTTCCACAGCAGCCGCCGGCGATGTTGATCAACCCTCCCCGCGCAAAGTCGCCCAGATAACGGGCCATGTCCTGCGGACCCAGATCGAAGCCGGTCTCCGACAGCGGATTCGGCAGACCGGCGTTGGGGTAACACGAGATCGCCACATCCGCCTTGTCCGAGAGCTCTTCCAGAAACGGATACATCAGATCGGGGCCGAGAGAACAGTTGAGGCCCACCGACAGCGGTTTCACGTGTTTCACGGCGTTCCAGAACGCCTCCGTCGTCTGCGCCGAGATCATCGTTTCGCCGCCACGCCCCACCGCCGCCGAAATCATGATTGGCCGTTCCTTGCCGTCCTTATCGAACACATCCCGAATTGCAACGAGCGCGGCCTTGGCGTTGAGCGAGTCAAAGATGGTTTCGACTAGGAGCAGATCTACGCCCCCCGCGATGAGAGCCTGCACCTGTTGCGTGTAAGCGGCTTTGACCTGATCGAAAGTGACCACCCGAAAGCCTGGATCGTCGGCATCGGGCGAGTTCGAAAGAGACACGGTCAGCGGCCCAATCGCTCCTGCTACGAACCGCTGACGCGAGGTTGCGGTTCCGACACGATCGGCCCATTCACGGCACTGCCGCGCCGATTGCTCATTGATGTCCCACGCCAGGCTGCCGAGAAACGGATCTTCGACGATCTTTTGGTAGAACGCGGGATCCTTGCGGCCGCCGCGCTCCCGTGGATCGTCGACAAAGAATTCGCTTTGGGTGATGCTGGTGGCCCCGAAGGTGTTTGTCTCGATGATGTCCGCGCCCGCTTCCAGAAACCGTCGATGGATATCGCCGATCATTTCTGGCTTAGTCAGGGAGAACAGGTCGCCGTTGTTCAAGAGACTCTTCGTCGAGTCTTTGAAGCGCTCCCCACGGATATCCGCTTCCTTCATTCCATAGGTACGAATCGTCGTGCCCATCGCTCCATCGATGATGGCGATGCGACTGTCGAGGATCTTTCCAAGCGGATCTTGGTGGGCCTTCGTCATATCCCTTTGATGATCTCGGGCAGCCTTCGCTTCAGCCTTACTTTAGCGACATTTTCCATGGAACATACCTCCTTAATATTATAGCGATCGCAGGATGTCCTAGCCGGTGCGGGTGTCATCACCGTGGTAATCGTGATACCGTTGAATGCAAGGGACTTTCCGAGCGGAGCATCGAGAAAGAGTGCAAACCACAGCCATCAAGTCTCGCACTAGCCGAATGTCCTTCGTCGCGGCGGGCGCGGTCACAGGCATTGGCAGCCTGCCTCTCACGTCGGCCGCATCGGCGATTCGTTCCGTTGCGGAATTCTCGCCGGAAGTCCCTTTTTGGCCGCAGTTGCCTCAACTCTCACAACAGGAGAGTATCGTCGGCCAGGGCCTCGGTATTGTCGAAAATTTGATTGAGCCTCGTAGCGAAGGCTACGGTTATCAGGTGAAAGCAGGCCAGCTCGAGTCGGTGCTCGAAATTCTTCACCGGAGTAGCGGAGAGTTGACACCGGCAAATGCTGCCGGCTTCGGCGCGTTCGAAGAAGCACTGTCATTTGGTCTCTTCAGCGCCGCAATCGCCGTCAAGGGGCAGTTCGAGGGCCCCATCACGCTGTCGGCGTATCTGTTCCAAAGTGGCCGACCGTTCTTGGCGGATCCGACACTTTTTGCAGCCATCGCATTCCATGTCTCGCAGATCATCGGTTGGCAGATTGATCGCCTGCAATCAGCTGGATTGCCTGTGCTGCTGTTTGTGGATGAACCGGCTTTGTGCCTGGACGCGCCAGTTTCAAATGCCGTTCCTGAGGAAAAGCGTCTCAACGCATTGGCGGCCACGCTCGAGGGCGTGCGAAGTCGCGGAGCCTATGCCGGACTACATTGCTGCGCAGCGCGTCCCTTCGAGCGCATGTGCCGCGTGCAACCAGACATTATCTCCTTCGATGCCCATGAAGGGCTGGACTCGTTCTTTGCTGATTGGCATGCGCTTGACTTCATGCAACAGGGTGGAACCGTCGCTTATGGAATAGTCCCCACACGCTCCGGAGTGAACGCCGTAGACTCGGCGAGCATTTTCCTTCGCTGGCTGAAAGCCGCGTCCCTGGCTGGTGATCCCCAGAAATTTGCCCAGCGGGCGATGATCACAGCCACCTGCGGACTCGGACTTCTCGACCCGCCCGCTGTTGCGGAGTCATTCGGCGTCGCTCATAGCGTCGGCAAACTGATCCGGTCCCTCGCGGGTTCGCCGGAATTGGACGAAGAAGTCGCATTGGGAAACTAGTCGTGGTGGCGTTGAAGCGATGCGATGCGGAACTAACGCCTCCTTATCTGTCGCGATAAACGCAGAGCGGTAACCGACAGATCGTTGGCGAGAGGCCGACTTGCGACGATGAATCCGTTTGCCATGCGTTCATGGGAGATGTTTTCCATGAGTCGCTCATTCATCGGCCTCTGACATCTCGGAGAAGTTCACTGTTGCCCCGTCACCACGGGATCGTTACAGAAGCTGTGGTGGAGAAAGTTGAAGAACACCTGCTGAACCCCTTCGGACTTCGCAGCCTCGCACCAAGCGACCCGCAATACCGCGGGTGCTACACCGGCGGCCCTCCATATCGCGACGGCGCTTACCACCAGGGAAACGGTTTGGCCGTGGCTGCTGGGACCGTTCATTACTGCGTATATCAAGGCAAATGGAGGCAGCGAAAAGGCTTCGCCATAGCCGGATTTTAGCGGAAATTCCCGACCTGCCACTCCGCGCCCAGCAGACAGATTGGTTACTCGTTTGTCCTGAACAATCCAACCGGCCCCCATCAGCAGCTTGTCGATATTCTGCCGAGCTCGATCTTCGGGAGTGATAGGCATCTGAAACCGCATTGCATAACTGCCGACCAAATTCCAAGAGTGCCTCTACAATCGATCTCTTGCAATGGGTTGCATTTTGACGAGGTGGCCGTGGTCGAAGGGGGAGGTTTTCGAGGGCGTTTAAAAACCCTCTCAATCTTGCGCTAAGCGAACTCGCATAAACATTGGTTCTTTTCATCGACGATTTCCCCGGTAGGAATGTGTAGTTTCCTAGTCCGCTTATCGCAGAATTGCTCGGACTCTTGGACTCGTCTAGAGCGTAAGCGTCGGAGCAAACCCACGGTTGACAAGTTGAATCCGCAGCCATCGTGACTTCGCCATTTGATCGATATGATCAGCAAATATTCAGATGCGATACGCAGTGCATCGGCCTGAGCCATTCCCCTGAAATGCGAGTCTGCGCTTGCCCGAACGCCCGTGACAATGATGATCGCCTTTGGCCATCCACTCTAGTCGTGTCCTCGATCGTCGGGGGCTGGCGGCTTCTTTCTCTGTCTTTGGGGAGTTCGCTGCGGTGGTGTCGCCGATCTTCCGGGAGGATTGAAGTAGGCATCGCTGAACACGACGCCGCCCTGAAATGCTTTCATGCTGTCGCGATAACGCTGGCTGGAAATTACAGCCCGGATCTCCGTTTTCACATTTTCCAGCGGTAAGGTCTGCTTGCTGATCATTTTGTAGATGAAGTGGGCACCGGCAGGATCGGAGAATACTTGCGAAACTTCTCCGGGCGTCAGGTTTAGGACCGTCTCATGTTGCGGAGGCAGCGCGTCGCGGCGTACCTTCTCAATCTTCGTGTCGGCCGTGTTTCGCGGGATTCCAGCTTCAGTGTAAGCCTCTGTTTGCAACTTGTCGGGGTCTTCTCCGCTCGCGGCGCGGGCGCGCAGATCGGCGGCGAGTTTGGTCATTGCGTCCTCATCGGCTTTCGTTTGTGCTTCGGTCTGCCGCGTCGCGCCCGCTTGCGTTGATGTTGTTTGCTTTGCGCGGGGGACAAAAATCCGCGCCACGGTAGCTTCCTCGTAGGAGAGCTGGTTCTTCTTGTAATAGTCCTCGACGTCGGTGTCGGTGACGTTGTTCGCCTCGGTCTGCAGCACGCGGGTCAGGTCTTGGGAAAGCAGTTGCATGCGCGCATAGCGCATCTCTTCCTCGAACGCAGACGTCTTGTCGAACCCGCGTTTTTCCGCAGCGGCTGCCATTCTCAGATTGTGCGCATACGCGTTGGCTACATTGAGTTTGAGGGAAAGCGACATGCCCGGCTGCAGCGCTTCTGTTAGCTTTTCAAATTGGGCGCGTGTGACGACGGTTTTGCACGCGTCGCCCGGCGGGGCCGGATCGGGGCAGAAGCCATTCACCGTAATTACCGGCTCGTCGGGCTCAACCTTTACTTCGGGGCCCTCACCCGCCGCAGTGGGAGCTATGTTTTGCGCCTGGGGTCG
>JGI12712J15308_10000236_pt1 | contig 16250 bp, 18 predicted proteins | sample JacPin_JW_Ref_O2_FD_15308 | JGI IMG/M metagenome (IMG submission 15308) | reverse complement strand
TGCACCCGCACAAAGAGTTTGTCGTTGTTGCCAATGTTCTGATCGTATCGGCCCACAATCAGATAATCGTCGGTTGCCTGCGACGTTCCGCCTTGCAACTGGCTGGCACACGGGTTGGCCGCCCCGAATGCGACGCCTGCCAGGCTAGTAACGTTCGAGCAACCGCCGGCAGCGAGAGTGTTCTGAGCTTGTGCCGCCCCTGGAGTCCCATTCCAGATGTCAAACAGTTGGTTATAAAAAGGCACCGATGCGGGGCTGACACTGTCCAGGTTTGCGATCACCGCATTTTGGAACTGCTGAGTCGGCAGGTTGACTGAAAAGAGCGACGGGATGACCAAGCGAATGCCTTCGTAGTCGACAAAGAAGAAGGACTTGTCCTTTTTGATCGGCCCGCCAAACGAGGTCGCGTATTGATTAGCGTTCACAAACGGCCGTGGGGCGACGTCGCTCCCGGCAATAGCGTTCGCTTGATTCCGGAAATAGTTGTTGGAGTTTAAAACGCGGCCGTTCCACCAGTACTCCGCGTTCCCGTGGTAGGAATTGCTGCCAGACTTCGACACGTAATTGATATTCGCGCCGGCCAACCCGCCAAATTGGCCGCTGTAGCCATTGGTCACTACGCTGGTTTCCTGCACATCGTTCAGCCCGAGCGTCAAATTGGTAGCGCCGCTATTGTTAATGTTGAAGTAGGGGTCGTTATCATTGGCTCCGTCGTACGTGAACACATTGGAGTTCGATGGCAACCCGAAGAACTCATAGTTACCTCCGCCAAACACAGAACCGCCAGTTGTGTTCATCACTACCCCAGGCGCGGTCAAGGCAACAGCACTCAGATCATTTCCCGGGTTCGGCAAGAGGGCAATTTGCTGGGCATTAAAATTTGTCTGAAGGTTGGCATCTTCGGTTTGTACGCCCGCCACCTCATCGGTTACGTCTACGGATTCGGCTTGCGACGAGAGAGATAGTTGCAGGTTCACCGTGGTGCTGGTCCCGAGCGTGACCGTTACAGTTTTGAGGATCTTTTGAAAACCAGCGACATTCGCTGACACCGAATATTTGCCAGGCTGCAGGAGAGAGAAGTTGTACGATCCTTGCGCGTTGGTCGTCGTGGAAGTGGAGCTGCCAGTATCGACGTTCTTTAAGGTGATCGGCACCCCAGTGACGACGGCTGCTGTTGGATCTGTAACAACCCCAGCGATGTCCCCCGTGGTTGCGGTTTGCCCAAAGAGGCTTGCGACAGCTGTAATCATAAATACCACTAATAACGCTATCGGCGCGAATAAGAACACAACCGTCCATGTTTGCGGACCGTCACCCTTCATGTTAATGCTCCAATGTGCTTATGATTTTTGTTCCAACAGTACCGTAGACGCGGTGAGCACGCGATGGGATACAAGATAGATGTCATTTGATTGTCACTTATTTTGAAATGCCCATGACTATCGTGCTCGGATGTTGGATCTGAATGAGTTGACAACTGGCGCGAGACGCTTTCTTCTGCAATTCATTCTGCCGATGCCCGTGATCTCGTTGGATGTATAACTCAACTAGTCGGCCTTTATTCCCAAATTGCGGACGAACATCGTCGTCGACAAAGCGGGGCTCTTGACAGTTTCCACGCAGACCGGAATCGAGGACTTTTCGCCCTGGTCTCGATCATCGAAGGATCATTTATGCCCTGTTGGTTAGGTTGTACGAGGACTTCTTTCGAAGCGATGGGAGCTTAATACCGCAGGCAAGACAGAATGCTAGAAACACGACCAAGGTCAACCCTATAAGTCTGTCAGACGCTAGTTCCACCATCCTTGTCTCCCGTGCAACGCGTCGGCGCTTTTTGGCAGTCAACAGAACTGACATGTGTCACAAATCGGCCCTGGACAAGGACGCACTTGAGTGCGTCCTTGCGGGGGCCATTTGCCTTTAGTTGACGGTGACAGTTACAGCTGCGGTTTGACTCACTGAACCAGAGGTGCCCGTTACCGTAACGGTGACTTGGGACGTGGGCGCTGGTTGCTTGTTTGACGTGCCGCTTCCGCATCCCAGGGCGAACAACGAGGCGAGCAGCAACAAGCCCAGTACACTCATCCCCAAAATGCTCTTGCGGGTGAAAGGTTTCCTTTTGCGAGTCGTGAGAAGCGTTCCGAATAGCCCAAGACCCGGCAGGAGTGTCGCCATACCCGGCACGCTGTAGCCTCCGCCACCCGGCGGCGCTGTCGCTGTTGCAGAGATGGTCAATGTGGAGGCTGACGCGCTTGACCCGGGCGAGATAGTTGAAGGGTTGAATGCGCAGCTCAGACCAGCGGGCGCGGAGCAGGAAAGAGAAATCTGACCATTGAATCCCCCAACTGCCGCGGCGCTGACCATAACATTAGCCGACCCTCCAGGCATGACGGTTGCGCTTGGGACCGAGAGGTTCAAAGAGAATCCCGGCGCGCCAACTGCCGCCACGGGGACAATGCCCGCGAACACGGCAGTTGCGCTGCCACCCGTCGGAAAATTGGGTTGGCCCGCGCTGCCTCCAGCGGTGATATAAAGCGTGCCCAGAGTACCCGGATCGTTATTGGCACCGCCCCCGCCACCGAACGCCATATCCCACAAGCCCGGGTTTACCAGCACGTTTCCGGCAGAGTTGGTGAGTTGCCCAATAAAGCTTCCGGTCGTGTCAAACGCACTAATGGTGCCATCGCCGAAGTTTCCTACCAGGATGTCGCCCGCGAATGTACCGAAGCTGGCCGGAGCCGCTACAACTCCCCAAGGCGCATTGAGCTTATTGCCGGCACCCGCAGCGACGAAGGTGCTCACAAAGTTACCGTTGCTATCGAATATATCCACCTGACCCGCGCCTGCGCCGGGCACGGCATCGTGCTTCGGAGTGTCCTGCATCGCGTAGGCGACATAGACCCGGTTGTTGATCACGTGGATGCCGTGGGGAGCAAAACCCGCGGGAAGATTTGGATCAGTGAATGTGCCACCCAATGACGTGAGACCGTAGTTTGAATCGTAGACGTCTACCCTTCCGCTGTTGAAGTTGGCCGCTAACAGGTTAGTGCCGAGCAAGGCCAGACCTTTGTACACGGCGCCACTCGCGGAATTATCTCTCCCGACAATTGCCGTGTTGCTGGATCCGTTCCAGTAAACGATGAGTCCGTCCTCGGTATCAAAAATGAAAGATCCGCCGGAGAAGTAGGAGCCACTGGCGTTCGCAACAGTTCCGGTTGGGCAGCCAGGACTACAATTGTTGCCCGCATCGGGCTGGTTTGTGGCTCCGGGTATGGTCACCACCAGCCCAGTGTCTTTATTTCCATTCTGGTCATAGAGCGTGGAAACGCCGGCATTATTGTCGGAGATCCAGAAATCTTGTCCCGGTAGAACGGAGATCCCCCAGGGGTTCAGCAGTTGAGAGTCTGTGGTAGCGGCTACGCCGGCAGTATTGGAGACCAGGTTGGTCTGGGAATAGCCGGCCTGCTGGGCATACAACCCTGACGGAATCGCGAACGCCGTCAGTAGCCCGAAAAGTAAAAGTGCTTTCTTCACGTTGCTCTCCTAAATCTTGCTTTATGATTTGTACGACTCTAAATCCGGCTAATTCCTTTTCCGCCACTGCACTACAAGGTTCAGGTTGGACAGGGAATCCAGTCACTGAGTGATATGAGCCCAGGCTTCGAACTCCCTGTCACAACCGTCCAACCTCCGATACTATTTTTGACTTATTTAGTGCCGGTGCCGGAGATTTGCATAGTGTCGTGAGTATTTGTCTGAGCTAACGCGATCTGCTTCCGTGGCAGCGCCAAGGTATAGACGCCCCCCTCGGTTTTAATGTCGCTCAGAAAGTACTTGTCCCCCACATGCTCAAAGCTTAGCGTAGGCTTGTCGGAGGTCACTTCGTTGAACGCCACCGGAAGCAGAAATGCCCCCCCATTGTTATAACTGCGCATGGCTAACTCTCGATTTATTCCAGGGGTGACACGGCCTATCCTGTATTCGCCTGCTGGGAGCGTCGCGCCTCCGGCTACGAACTCGAAGGGGACCGTTACAACCACTGCGTCGGTGTCCTGTGCGCGGGCACTTACGCCAATCCCTAGTACGCACGCTAACGTTAGTGCAGCTGCCAAATATGACCTTTTCATGATTTCTCCTTGGTGAAACCGTTTTAAATTGTTCCTCAGTGATAACTGCGCTCGTGAGACGTTTATTCCACGAATGTTTCAAGAGCCATCTATCAACTTGTTTTAAGAACGTATGCGAGTTAGACGTGGCGAGTGAAGAGCGAGATTCTGGCAGGATGTCAATTGATTGTTAACTATATGTCAGCGCCTTGTAAGCAGGCCGCGGTGATATCACTGCCGACGCGCGGAACCCGAGGCAGTGCGTCCGAGATGTCGAGTGAAACCAAACACGCTCTATGAAAAGGCGGACTGTTGTGGGGAGGCGCACAGGCCGCCAGCTTGGGGCGATTCTATTCGAGAATCGTCATCGTTGTGCGCAGATCAACTCCCGCCCAGAACACCGGGTAGCGAACGTCGCGCGGAACCTGTGCAGCCAGAAGTCGTCTCGGTCGAGCTTCGCGCGCTCCGCCACCGCCTTCAGGTAATCGAGGAAATCCAGCTTGGGATTGCATCCCCCGGTCGGGAACACGAGGCTGCAAGTCTTGTCCGACTTCGCCTTCCTGAGGGACCTGAAATCTATGCGGCGGTAAATTCGGTTTCCAGACATCGCAGGAAATCCGCACGCCGTCGAACCGCCTTAGCTTTCGCGCTACTTCTGCTGCCGTGTGCCGCTCGCGCAACCGTTGCAGATCGTCAAGCGTTTCAAATACTCCGCAGCGGCATGACTGCAGTTTTCGTTAAAGTGCTTCACTTAAATTGTGAGAGTGTGGCGCTACTTGTGTCAGGTACTTGTCAAGAAATGAGAGTGTTCCCGCATGGTTCGTTTGTTTGCGGAAGTATTTATTGAGGCGTTCGCGAAGCTGCAGGCGACTTCGCCACAGTCTCGCCTTGACCGCGGCGTGACTCACGTTAAGCACTTGGGCGGTCTGATCTATGGAGAGCCCTTCAATGTCCCGCAATACGAAGACCGCCCGCAGGATCAGGGGCAGTTCTTTTAAGGTCCTGATCAGGATGTCTCGTAATTCAGACTCTCGATAGAGTTGTTCCGGATTGGGTGCCCAATCGGCGATTTCCATTGGAAGGGTGTCACTGTCTGTCTGAAAGTCCTCATCTAGGAATACCTCCTTTGTTGCGCGTTGCTTCCGCAGCTTCATCAACGACTGGTTCACAGTGATTCGAATCAGCCAGGTTGAGAATTGAGACTCCTCTCTGAATTCGCTCAGGTTCTGGAAAGCCTTCAAGAGAGATTCCTGGACTGCATCCTGGGAATCTTCTCTGTTGTGCGTAATGCTTTGAGCGATCCGGTAAAGTTTGCGATCGTATCGTTTTACGAGTTGCTCGAAAGCCGTAACATCTCCGTTCTTACTGGCATGGACAAGATCCATGTCGTCGCTTGCCACTTCCATCGATGCGAATTGTGTCGAGGTTTCGGTCATATGCGTGTACAGCGTTTGGAAAACAACCGCTTCGCGGCGGCAATTGATGTAGTCGGGAGCGGAGAGCCGTTTCCGTGGCGCGCCATCAAACGTCTGACCTCACTGCACTGCTCACTGGACTATGACTTTGCCGGTCATCTTCGGGTGGATCGTGCAGTAGTAGGGATACGTTCCCGCCTTTGTGAACGTGTAGGAGAATTTCTCATCCGTATCCAGCACCTTGGACTTGAACACACCATCGGTGCTCACCGAGGTATGGGGAATGTCATCTTTGTTTGTCCAGGTAACCGTCGCTCCGACGGGCACGGTGATCGTCTGCGGGCCAAAAACGAAGTTGTCGATATTCACCGCCGTGCTAGCCGAGGCGGGCTGGTCAGCTGCCGTGACGCTCGGTGATCCTGCGACCAGCAATGCCAACGCAATAACTAGGGAAGCTGTGAAACTTGCAACCCATACATTGTTGTTTTTTCTCATTGTTTTGTCTCCTCTCAAGTTTGGTGTTCCTGCTTGATTCTCTTGGTTTGGAACTGAATCTTGTCGGTGTCTAGCCATGGATCGAGTCAACCGCCAGGGGCGACCCTGTGTTTTCTGAAGCTGAAGGACCGGAACCTGCGAGTGGAGAATCGACGACTGCCAGGCTGCGACCGCTGACCAGATAGTTCACGTCCGTGATACCCAGCACTCTCTGCAACTGATCGGCTGGTACCTTCATGGGGCCGGCCGAGGGAGCGGTTCCTGGCGCTGGCTGAGGGAAAGCAGTCGACATCGCCGTGTGAAACGAAACCTTACCCTCCACCTTTTGCATGATCTGGTGGATGTGGCCGTTCAACACGGTTACGGAACCGAAACGCTTGACGTAAGACAAAGCTTGTTCGCTGTCGTCGGTTCCCCAGCCCCAATCCGGATAGATGGTCCACAGAGGAATGTGTGCAAAGAGCACGATCGGAGTGCTGGCAGAGCGGCCCTTGAGATCGTCCTCAAGCCATTCCAGTTGTTCGTGCCCGAGCGAACCCATGCCTCCAGCTTTTAGGTTGGCGACATTCACCAGACCAGCAAAATGCACACCTTTGTGATCAAAGCTGTACCAGCCAGTGCCCTTGGTACCTTTGCCATAGCGCTGAAGATATTGCTCGCCATTGTCGGTCAGCATGTCGTGCTCACCCGGCACGAAATAAATCTGTTTCGCGGAGGCGCTTTTTAGTGCCTGGTCGAGCGTATCGAACTCACTGGGCTTCGAGAGCTGACTGAGATCGCCGGTGTGAATAATGAAATCCGGCCGGTTGGGCATGGCGTTGATCTTGTCGATCGCCGTCTGGAGAGTCGCAGTGACGTCCGGATTGGCTGGCTTGTTAAACCCGATGTGGCTGTCGCTGATCTGAACGAAGCTGAAATCGCCGCCTTTGCCGGCATCTTTGCCGTGACCTTTTGCGAAGGCCCGGGATACCGGAATACCGCCGCTCAAAGTCCAGACGAGGCCTGTACCGGCCCACGCCATGCACTTCAGGAATCCGCGGCGGTCGACGCCGTCGTTGTTGAGGTCTTGCAACTTCTGATCGATGAAATCTTGCTTTTTGTCTGGCATGTGCCCTCCGTAATTTGCAACGTTCTGAATTGATAACTGGCACGAGTCGCTTTTATTCCCAAAAAAAATTCCAAGGGGGGCGTCGACAAGAAAATGTCCGATGAAGGACATCTCTCCCCCGCCTAAGCCCCCACTTACTGCACCGCTGCTTCCTCGTTCTTTGCTATGACTACTGTTAATCCTCAGACGACGCTTACCGTGGTTGTGATGAGCGCCCTCCTCGGATTAAGACAGGCCCAGCGCCGGTTCACGCCGAGCGCTATCCAGTCGGCGGGTCTGCCAACCCAAACAACAGGTTTAATTCGCCAGATACCGCGCCACTGCCAGATCCCCGTCGAGGCCGCCGCCGACAATGATGTTTCCATCTCTCTGGATCAACAGGGATGTAACTGTCTGATCACTCGTCACCGAGCAGCAGATACCAAAAGAGTCGACGCTGCCAAAGCTGGTATCCAGAGTGCCGTTGCCATCGAGCCGCACCAGGCCGCCAAGAGTCGGCGAAATCAGACCGCCCACCACGACTTGCCCATTCGCTTGGAGAGCGACGGTCTCAGCCACTGATGTAGTCTGTCTCGGGTTGAACGATTCGACGGTGGCGCTGAAGGTTTTATCCAGTTTTCCTGTTTCGAGGGAACGTCCCACGCCGATTCTCGTCCCCCGGCATTCCGAATGGAAGGTGCAGTCTGACGCCGAACGGCAGGCTCATTGCTAGTAGTCCGGTGATCACATGAAATGTAGCTTTCTTCATTGTTTTTCCTTTTTTGATTTTGAATTTGCTTGACGATTCGGATGTCTGTCAGCGTTGATAACTGACGAGTGAGGCGCTTATTCCAGCTCGTTGTCAGCAAGATGTAACGGGTGAGTAAAGGATTAGGGAATACGACTCTTTTTTTGGTCCCGGTTTGTCATCAGTCTGCGAACTGCAATGCGGGACTCCTCGGGGCATTTAACCCGGCAGGTTTACGCCGCTGAGAAAGCCACCCAAATGACCGGTCAGGGCGATCAGGACGACGCCCAGAACTTCAAGCGCCAGACGGTAGTTCGGCAAGCCCTCTGCCCGCCGTCGAGCGCGAAAATGTACCCACCACACCGTCCAGATCATTACCGTCGAAACACAGGCCAGAACGAGGTGCAGCAATAGGATGCCCTTCAGTTTTTGCCCCTCAAGTTGGAACTGCCACGCGAGTAGTCCGGTAGCGAGAACCGGAACAGTCGAAATCGCCGCCACGAGCAGGTTGTAGTATGCCGCGTCCGCCGGGCCACGCCTCTTCGTCCATTGCGCGATAAGGTCGAACGCCACCGCCGTGATGAACAGCGCGATTGGAAAATGGATCAGCACGACATGTTGAGCATGCTTGGCCAAGAATACCGTCTTAGGGTCGAAAGGATTAACCATCGCCATTGCCTCTTCCTAGATTTGCCCCACGCGTTCATTCCGATCAGAATTCGTTGCGAGCAGTAAAAAATCCCCACCCCCGCGCAAAAGGAGAGTCAATCGCGAGGGTGAGGCTCGCACACGCTACGGTAAGTAGTAGCGGAACGAAGTGAAGATCATTGCATCCAGCCCATGCGGCTAAAGTGCTAGCTACCAAGCACACGGCCAATGCTGTTCCTACTTGTCTCACGTGTATCTCTCCCCAATTTTGAGTTGCATGAGTTTCAGTGGAGATAACAGACTTTCTAATCTTTTATTCCAGGCTGGCCTAAAGAAACTTCTCCAGCCGTGGTTCTGTGGCTTGAGGAGTGAATAGCGGGCTGCGGCGAACGCCGGAATTAATTCTGCCGCAACCCCGGAACTTGTTATTGCCCTGTTTCTCGCGAAGGAATCGTGCGAGCCTGTACCGACTCGGGCCCGCTACCATTCACGCGCAAAAGCATCGCGCTGCCCTTGTCGACTCTCACCGCCTTCCGGTTGGAGGCCAAAGTGACTTCACCGAGCGGCTCGGTGCGTCCCGATTGGAGGATTGTGAGGTCTCCAAATCCGTATGCGCCGCGGGCATTCACTGAGAAGAGCCAAAATGCTTGCGGACGGGCATTGTCTTCGATGCCCCCGCTTGGCGCGGCGGAATTCTGGTCAACATTGGCCAGCACACCCTGGCTGGTGTATTTCCCCACAACCTGCGATCCCACCATTACTGGCCCACCTTCGCCGTAAGAAATTTGATCGCCTCCGATTTCAATCGTGTTGTCGGCATACTCGCTCGACGTGAGCTCAGGCGTGGCGTCAAGTACCGCAGTCCTTGACGCTATCGCGCGCAGAGTCGCGGTAATTTGGAAGGTCTGGTTGCCAAGTTGGACCTGGTTCAATTGAAATGAAATTCGTGACTCGTCGGATCCTTTTCCCGGAGTGATGACTTCGACCACACGGCCTGTTACCTTGGATCCTTTACGGAGTGTTTCTCCTCTGCCCAGTGGCACGTCCTGCATGACCGTCGCGATTATGGTTGTTCCGCTTCCGCTCTTGTCCGAGCGCAAGGCGGTGTTCAGGCTGACGGGAAGAATGGTGCCCACCGGAATCGGTTCTGCAGATCGTGTGTTCTGCCCTTGGGCGGTTTGATAGGCCGGCTTCAGATCTTGTCCCGTTGCGGCTTGCAGGTACATCGGCGTCAAACACAGCGCTAAGCCAAGCATTCTCAGATTGTTTCTCATTTGGCTCCTCCTAAAGGAATTGCTAAAAGAGCATTGTGGTTCTTCCGCACCGTAATTCCCTCGGTGACTCCAGTTCGCTCTCTGTGACTCGTTGTGCAGAACCAACAGCGCTCGGTTTTATTCCGTGGTATTTTTTTGCGGAATATGGGAATAAAACGATCGTCCGCTCGTTTACCCTTGTGTGCATGTCGCAGAGAACCTGCCATCGGAGTCGTTCGAGCAATTAGCCATGCCTCACTTCGAGCGGCTCTATAATTTTGCCTGCTGGCTGACGCACGACCGCCAGGAAGCTGAGGATCTCGTGCAGGAGACTTATGTCAAGGCCCTTAAAGGGTTTTCCTCGTTCCAGCCAGGCACGAATTTTCGCGCCTGGATCTACAAGATCCTGCGGAATGCGTTCCTGACCTCCCGCACCGGCCTAAAGGCAACCTCGATTGTCCAACTCGATCTTGAGGGCCAAGAGGAAGCTTTGCCCACCGACACGCAGACGCCCGAGAGCATCCTGGTGCAGCGTTCGGATGGACGGCTTGTGCAGCAGGCTTTGGAGCAACTGCCCGTCCCTTATCGCGAGGTGCTGCTGCTGTGTGAAGTCGAAGAAATGTCGTATCAGGAAATCTCTGTCACACTTGCAATCCCGATCGGAACGGTGATGTCGCGTTTATCCCGTGCCAGAAAAGCCCTACGCAGTGGCCTACAGCAACAGTTTGCAGAAAGGGTGAACTGAAATGGTGACCTATGGTTTGTGAGTCTTGGAAGGCGAAGCTCGACACTTACCTCGACGGTGAGGTTTCAGGGGATGAGATGCGCAGCTTCGACGCTCATGTGCGCACCTGCCCCTCTTGCTCGGCGGATGCCCTTACGCGGGTACAGATGAAGCGCTCAATTCAAGCCGCTGGGAGACGTTACACTCCCAGTGCTGAGTTCCGGAAGCGGATGCAGCAGAAGATTGTTTCAAGACCGCGGCGCAGTTTTGGTCTGGGATGGACGTTTGCTGCGGCAGCAGCCGCCATTATCGTGGTCGGGACGTTGACTTCAGTGTATCTGGGAACAAGATCCGGCAAAGATCAGGTTTTTAGCGAGATTGCAGACTTGCATGTGGAAACGCTGGCCAGTTCCTCTCCGGTAGATGTGATATCCACCGATCGGCACACGGTGAAGCCTTGGTTCCAGGGAAAAATCCCCTTCGCATTCAATTTGCCGGAACTCCAGAATACGGGGTTCTCTCTGCTGGGCGGCCGGATGACCTATCTTGACCAAACGCCAGGAGCGCATCTCATTTACGACGCGGGGAAACACCATATTTCCGTGTTCGTATTCCAGGAACGGTCATTGCCAGCCAGGTTGGACAAAGATCCAGTCTCGCCGAAGCAATTGACGTTCAACATGGAAACATGGACTCAAGGCGGGCTTCGCTATTTCGTCATCGGCGATGCTAGTGCTGCGAACATCGATAGTCTGGCGAAATTGTTTAAAGCCGCATCATAGGTAATGCGACACAACTGCTTAAGGTACAAACTTATAGCCCAAGCCGTGTACTGTGAGAAGGTGTGACGGGTGCGAAGGGTCGCTCTCCAGCTTCTGTCGTAGCTTCAGCATGTGGCTGTCCACCGTCCGCGTACAGGGGTAGTGGTCGTACCCCCAAACTTTATCGAGAAGTTCATCCCGCGAGATCACGCGATGGGCGTTCTTCGTCAAGAACTCCAGTGTCTTGAATTCCTTGCAAGTCACTATGATCTTTTGGCCGCCGCGAGTGATTTCGGTCCTGGAAAAGTTCACCATCACATCCTCAAAGATATAAACCTCTTCCTGCCTAAGGCGTGACGCGCGCCTGATTTGCGCACGCAAACGCGCAACTAGTTCCCTCGGGCTAAACGGTAAGGTCAAGTAATCGTCAGCACCCATTTCCAGCAGTAGGACCTTGTCCGTGACATCTGAGCTCCCGCTAAGGATTACGAGGGGCAGATCCGGAATCAAATTCGCGATCTTCTTGCAAAGATCACACCCTGAAGATCCTGGGCGCGGTAGGTCGAGGACTACTGCGGCTGGTACTCTTTGGCGAAGTGTCTCCAGGCCTTGGAAGCCATCGGGGACCATTTCGACCTCATATCCTTGCGAAGAAAGGAGCCGCCGCAAGGTCTTCCGGAGCGCAGCATCGTGTTCAATGACCAAAATCCGCTCCATAGGAGCCGGTCGATGTTCGGACATTGGAGTGGTCAGGGGTGCTGCCACGGTGGTGGCTGCCATAAGCTTTTCCTCTTTCTGCGGGATCGCCGCTTGATCGACACCACTGCCCTGTGTCGGCCGCATGACAGCGTATGGCCGAACACATAACGAGGGCGTGAAGACTGCGCAAAGGTTCGTGAACAATTCGATCAACCTCTCTTTTCCTCTCAATTGCCCCGGTGCGGCACTTCACACGCGGAAACGCTAAGAAGTGACTGACGAACCCCCCTCCGGGCTCTGGCCAGGCGCGACATAACAGTTCCTATCGGGATCGACAATACTTCCGCGATCTCCTGGTACGACATTTCCTCCACTTCACAAAGAAGGAGGGTCTCCCGGTAATGCACCGGCAGATCGCCAATGGCGCGCTGCACCAATTGCGAGTTGGAGCGATTCATGAGAATCACTTCGGGAGTTTCCGTGTTAACCGCTAGTTCAGATCCCTCCTCCTCCGAGTCCATGGCAACGGTCATNAGGCNATCGAGTCTTGAGCGCGAACTCAGAAAGGTGTTTCTCAGGATTTGAAACATCCACGCCCGGAAATTGGTGCCAGGCNGAAACGAGGCGAAACTGCGCAAAGCCTTGAGATAAGTCTCTTGTACGAGATCTTCGGCATCGTTTGAATTGCGCACTAGCCAGCGCGCGAAGTTGTAGAGAGGATCGAACAGGGGCATGGCTAACTCTTCGAACCCCGCCAACGGATGATCGTCACGGGAGGACGCCCCAAATCGGACCACCCCTAGCGAGCCAAGTCCAACACGACTCATTTGCCTTCTCCTGAATCAGCTCGAACCCCGGTCGCAGCTCACTGTGACGCGTCAGTCTTCCCCCGTCAATTAACTGCGGACTCTTTCCGTATATCCGAAGCATCACTCGCTAAGTGATTGGTGGTTAATGACTTAGCTCCAGATGTATCCTGAGTCCGCGAGTTCTAGATGCGCGAAGTGCTAGACTTCCGTGCGAAGCCGAAGTGCGCTAATGGAATCCCCGCCGCCCCACTCCGTCGTGCGATTCGGAACTTACGAGGTTTCTCTCCAGTCGGGGGAAGTGCGAAAAGCGGGTTTGAGAATCCGAGTGCAGCAGCAGCCGCTGAAACTGCTGGAGATCCTGCTGGAACACCCGGGTGAAGTCGTCACCCGTGAGGAATTGCGCAGCCGAGTCTGGCCGAACGAGAGCTTTGGTGATTTCGATCAGGCTCTCAATATCGCCATTGGGAAGCTCCGCAGTGCCTTGGGGGACTCTGCTGAGAATCCGCGATTCATCGAGACGCTTCCGAAACGTGGCTATCGCTTCATTGCGGGCGTGTCGGTTTTCGATGCAGACGCCCGCCCTAAAAAGCTGGAATCTGTGGCTGGAGATCCGTCGGATACCGTGCCTGGGAATACGCTTCAAGGGGCCGGGTTGGCGCTTGCACCCAAACGCCGACGGTGGCTGACGCGTGGGCTCATCGTCGCCGTGGCGCTCGTCCTGAGTTGGGCGATTCTCTCAGTTTGGCTATTTCGTTCGCGGGCCCCTGCTCCCACGGGCATCCGATCCATAGCGGTGCTTCCGCTGGAGAACCTTTCTGGCGACGCTTCACAGAATTATTTCGCCGACGGCATGACGGATGAGTTGATCACTGACTTGGCGCAGATCAGCGCTTTACGCGTAATCTCCCGCACCTCCGTAATGGTATACAAAGGAGCACGCAAGCCTCTGCCGCAGATCGCTCGCGAACTGAACGTGGATGCCGTGGTAGAAGGCACCGTGCTTCGCTCCGGCGACCAGGTCCGCATCACGGCGCAGTTGATCGAGGCCTCTACGGACAGGCACTTATGGTCCCAAAGCTATAAGGGTGAGTTGCGGGATACTTTGGCGCTCCAGAACCGTGTGGCTGGGGCCATTGCAGATCAAATTCGGATCAACTTGACTCCGCGGGAGCAAGCTGCCCTCAAGAACGTAAAGGTTGTTAACCCGGAAGCTTACGAGTCCTATCTCAAAGGGCGCTACTTCTGGAATAAGCGAACGGCGGATGGTTTGAAGGTCGCCCTGGCTTATTTCAAGCAGGCAATCGAAGAGGATCCGAAATACGCCCAAGCTTATTCTGGCTTAGCCGACACGTATGCTCTGTTGGGAGACTGGCAGTACGCAGTGATGACCCCCAAGGAGGCGTTCCCCAAAGCTAAGGTTGCAGCGATCAAAGCCCTGGAATTGGACAGTTCGCTCGGCGAGGCCCACAACTCGCTTGCATTCGTTCTTGACGGCTTCGACTGGGATTTTGACTCTGCCGGGAAGGAATTTCAGCGGGCTATTGAACTGAATCCAGGCTACGCTACCGCCCACCATTGGTATGCCTGGCACTTGAGTCTATTGGGTCGGTTTGACGAAGCGATTGTGGAAATGAAGAAAGCGGAAAATCTGGACCCGCTCTCTCTGATCATTAACGCCGATTTGGCAGAGCTCCTTGACCTCGCGCACTCTTATGACGAATCCATACGACAGAGTCGCAAGACGATCGAAATGGACCCTAATTTCGGTCTCGCCCACAATCAGCTCGCCCAGGCGTACCTGCAAAAACACATGTACGATGAAGCCGTCGGAGAACTCCAAGAAGCGGTGAAGCTTTCTGGGGATAGCCCGACATGCATAGCCAATCTTGCTCGCGCCTACGTGGCGTCCGGCATGAGGAGTGAAGCGGTAAATCTGCTGGGCGGTCTGAAGAAGCGCTCAAACCCTGGTTATTCGAATGCTTCGGAGATTGCCATGATCTACGCAGCTCTCGGAGATAGGGATCAAGCCATGAATTGGCTGGAAAAAGGCTACGAGGAGCGATTTAACCCCGGCGTCCTGCTGCGACCGGGCTTCGATCCTCTCCGCTCGGACCCGCGCTTCCAGAACCTTGTGCACCGCATTGGCCTTCCCTGGTGAGACGTTTGCATCCATTGTGCCGTTGCCACGCTTCTGGTTCGACCGGTTCAACTTAAACATGAGTGAAGCGATCCCTGGCCGCGACCGACATACCGCCGACCTGTACCGGCGCGTTTGTTCCTTCGAAATCCGAGACGGCACGTCGCATCCTTATCACAGTTGCCTCTCCCGAACCGAGTGACAATTTGTAATGAGCGGCCGTTTTCGACCCAACCTGTTCAGGGGTTGACCGCCTGCTTGATACCGTGCACGACATGGGGGTAGGCCCTCACAACGGAGCCAGCACACATTGGCCTGAGCTTGGTTCATTGGCGCTGTCGGTACTCCTCCACCAGCTTCGCGTAGGGATACTCGGGTTGGGGATACTTGTAGAGATAATTCACGTAGGAGTGCGAAAACGTGCAGGCGAGATAGAAATAGTATTCCTTCACGTCCTGGCCGTGATTGCCTTCGTTTCCAGTTAGACCGAAAATCCGTTCATTAAAATCGGATCACGTTCGTTCCCCAGAGCGAGCGCAAAGCAAATCATTTGCCGACGATCACTGAACCCGGCCAAGCCGTCTTCGTTCCAGCGATAGGCGCGTGAACGCGCATGGTCGTGTGGCAAATATTCCCAGGCGTTCCCGTGCGGGCTGTAGTCTTCACGCACGGTGCCCCATGCACGTTCACTGAGGTAGAGCCCCGACGCTTCCAGTGCTTCTTGCGCCTGCTAGATTCGGCCAGCCGAATTTCCTCTTTTGTCATGTATATCTTCGTATTTCAAAATCTGGCTCAGCTAATAGCAATCATGCGAAGGTTGGAGATCGGCGCACCGGGGACCGAGTCCGGTATCGTTCACCGGGTCGTCGATATTTGGATCGCCCTGTAGACACGGGGATAGCAAATCGTTTGCAAAATCAGGGTGCCAGTCGTTTCTGGACAACGCGGTGTGGACGTTGCTACTCACATCTCCTCCTACTCCTCTTCGATTTCGATTGCGCGGCCCTCAGGTTGGCGCAACAGATTCCCTCCTCAATGGTGCTTACCTAGGGCGAGCGGCTGAACGCCGGATGCAACAGTGAGCTTGGTGACCTGGCTACTGCCATATAGCGTTATGCATTCGGGGAAGGTTTCGGAGCAGAGTCATCCGTTCTCAAGTTCGGGTCGGTATAAGGCGATCCGTCCAAAATCTGTAGATTCTTGCACAGGGAAAGAGTCAAGGTTTGGCAGACGGAACACGTGTGTTTTCGCCTGAGCGCGGAAGTGGCCAAGATCGAGAATCTCGATACACCCCTGAGCTCTAAACAGCTTGAACCTCGGCGTGAGCTTCCCCCCAGTAATGCGCTATGCGGTTCGACTCTCGCACCT
>JGI12712J15308_10000235_pt1 | contig 16271 bp, 11 predicted proteins | sample JacPin_JW_Ref_O2_FD_15308 | JGI IMG/M metagenome (IMG submission 15308) | reverse complement strand
CGCTACCTGTTCACGTTCTCCCCTACCGGCGTCGAGTCGTTCTACGGGCTGCCTGAAGANAAGGCGAGCAAAGGCGTCGCCGACTATCTGATGCTGCGCCGCAAACTTCCCGACGAGATCTTCGACGGGCGACGCCTCTTGCCGAGCACGCTGTTTCGCCGCGACGACGTTGCCGGATATCTCATCAATCTGGATCGGGCGCTCGACGAGACGATCGTTGAGTTGGGGGTGTCGGGATCGGTCGACGCCTTCGAGTTGACGCGTCGACTCGGCCACCGGATGGGCCTGGCCTCCTGGGCTGGGCCCGGATCAGCCCGGGGTGAGGCGTTCGAGCGTCTGGTACGGGCCTTCGACACGCTCGACGGATCCGACGCCTTCGTGCATCCGGACGCGATGGCAGCGGTCGCCGCATCGGAGAAGCGGGCCGAGCGCGCCGCCCTCGACGAGGCGGCCGAGATCATCGCCGATGCCGTGCAGCGTCGGGGCGGCGATGGTGCCGGCGACCAGACGCTGTTCGACCGGATCGTCGATGCCTGGCGTGACGAGCTGGGCGACAAGAGGATTCGCGGCATCGCCCTCGACGTCACGCTGATCCACATCGCGTCGATGTCCAACCTGGCCGCAGCGCTGGGGTGGGCATTGGTGGATCTGCTCGAGAATCCGGCGCAGCTCACGCGGGTCGTCGCCGGCGATGTGGACCTGGCACAGCGGTGCGCGCTGGAATCGACGCGACTGGCTCAGCGGTCGATCATGTCCCGCGCCGTGCTGTCCCCCGTCGTGCTCGACACCGGTGAGGTCAGCTACGAAGTGCCGCCCGGTTGGACCATCGCAACACTGCTGCCCTTGCTCAACACCTCCGTCGCACCCGGACTCGAGCGGTGGGATCCCGACCGCTGGACGCGGCACCGGCTGACCGACGAGAAGTCCCTTCCTTCACCGATGTTGGTGACGGCGTTCGGCCACGGCCGGCATTCGTGTCCGGCACAGCCGTTTTCACTGTCGGCGATGACGGCGACGATGACGCGGTTGTTGGGCACCTACCGGATGACACCGGGTTGGACGACGCACCCGCGACCTGTTCCGGCTCAGATCGGCGGCGTGGCACGGGCCGACGGTCCGTGCATGCTGAGCTACGTCGCGCGGTGAGTGGCCACATCACGTCAGAACCGGCAACTGGCGATGGCCGCACGGCTATTCAGAGCGTGCTGACCTAGCCGCTGTTGCGCAGCGCGCTGGCCAAACCGTTCATCGTCAACAGGATTCCGCGCTGTACCAGCTCGTCGTCGTCGCCGGAGCGGTAACGCCGCAACAGCTCAACCTGCAGGTGATTCAGCGGCTCCAGGTACGGGAAACGGTTGAACACCGATCGGGCCAGCGCCGGGTTGTCGGCGAGCAGATTGTCCTGGCCGGTAATCAGCTTGTGCGCGTTGATGCTTCGCTGGTGCTCAGCGGCGATCTTGTCGAACACCCGCCGCCGCAACGAGACGTCCTCGACCAATTCGGCATAGCGAGCGGCAAGGCCCAGATCGGTCTTCGCGAGCACCTGCGCCATATTCGACAGCACGGTCTGGAAGAACGGCCACTTCTGGTACAGGTCACGGAGGAGCTCGATGCGGCCATCATCTTCGGCGATCCAGCTCTCGACGGCTGAGCCGGTTCCGTACCAGCCCGGCAACATCACCCGCGACTGGCTCCAGGCCATCACCCAGGGAATCGCGCGCAGGTCAGAGATCGACGATGTTGGTTTGCGTGACGTCGGCCGGCTACCGACATTCAGCGACCCGATCTCGCTGACCGGGGTGGACTGCAGGAAGTACTCCACGAAACCTTCTGTCTCGTGGACTAATTCGGAGTATGCACTCTGCGCCCGGGCCGCCAGCTCGTCGAGAATGTCGTACGCGGGGCCGGCCGCGTCGCCCAGCCCTTCGACGTCGAGGAGGGTCGACTCGAGGGTTGCCGCTAGCAACGTTTCCAGGTTCCGCTGGGCGATGATCGGCTCCGCGTATTTGGCGGCGATCACCTCGCCCTGCTCGGTCAGCCGTAGCGAGCCATTCACCGCACCCGGCGGCTGAGCGAGGATGGCTTCATAGCTTGGCCCCCCACCGCGGCCGACCGTGCCACCGCGACCGTGGAAGAGCCGTAGCCGAATTCCGGTTTTGCGTGCCGATTCGACGAGGTCGAGTTCGGCCCGGTAGAGCGCCCAGTTGGCAGTCAGGTATCCGCCGTCCTTATTGGAGTCGGAGTAGCCGAGCATGACCTCCTGGCTGTCACCGCGGGCACGTACCAGGCTTCGGTAGACCGGAAGATCAAGTGCCGCTTCAAGAATCGACGCACCTCGCTGAAGGTCGTCGATCGTCTCGAACAGCGGCACGATGCCGACCGGGCAGTACGGCTCGTCGGCAGCGGCATCGACCAGACCGGATTCTTTCAGCAGAATGCCTGCTTCGAGGAGGTCGGAGACAGAACGACACATCGAGATGATGTAGTTGGGCACCGCGGGTGGACCGTAGATCTCGACTGCCCTCGCACCCGCCGCGATGATCGCGAGTTCTTTTTGAGCCAGCTCGGACAACTGCTTACGGTCGCCGACCAGCGGCCGCCGGGTGCCCAGCTCCTCGGCCAGGATGTTGACCCGCTCGTCTTCGCTCAGCGAGCAGTAGTCGGGATGCACACCCGCCCAGGCGAGCAACTCCGCGACCACCTCCTCGTGGACATCGGAGTTCTGCCGCATGTCCAGCCCCGATAGGTGAAAACCGAAGACGCGCACAGCTTCTCGCAGATGAGCCAGCCGGTCATCGGCCAGTAGCGTGCTGCCGTGGGCGCGCAGTGAGGAATCGACGGTGTCGAGGTCGGCCAGCATCTCCCCCGGCGTCGAGTACGGCGGCAGACCGAGGTCAAGAAGGTTATCCGGCTGTTCATCAAGAATCTGGGCCGCGGTTGCGGTCAGCCGGGCGTGGATGACGCGCAATGCGCGGCGGTACGGCTCGTCGGCGCGGGCCGGCTCGTCGCAGTCCTCGGCGAGCTTGTTCAGTTCGTCGGTGACGGCGACCAGTCGCGACGACATCGACAGTTCCTGCTCCAGCGCGCTCAGTTCGGCGGTGTAGTGGTTCAGCGCGGTATAGGCCGCACTGCCGGTGGCCAGTCGCACGACGTCGGCGGTGACGTTGGGGTTGCCGTCACGGTCGCCGCCGATCCACGAGCCCGGCCGCAGGATCGGTTCGGGAAGCAGATCCGCGTCGGGCCAGCGACTGCGCAGCGCGTCGCGGACTCCGGCGTTGACTTTTGGCACCACATCGAAAAATGCTGCCGAGTAATAGCGCAAGCCGACGGCGATTTCGTCGGTGATCTGCAGTCGGGACAGCCGCACCAACGCGGTCTGCCACAAGGTCAGCACCCGGCGGCGGAGCTCGGTTTCGATATCGACGCCGTCATCGGTTTTGGTGTGGCCACGAGCGTGTAGCCGCATCAGTTGGGTGATGCGGTGCTGGGTGTCGAATACGGTACGACGGCGGGTCTCGGTCGGATGCGCGGTGATCACCGGGGAGACCAGCGCGCCGGTGAGTGACTCGGCGACGGTCGCGGCGTCCAGGTGCGCGGAGTCGAGCTTTTGATAGGTCGCGGCCAGGGTGCTGTCCTGCGGCGGGTCGCCGGCGTTGACGTGAATGGCGCGGCGGCGTTCCCGGTGGATGTCCTCGGCGACGTTGGCCAGCAACGCGAAGTGACTGAACGCACGGATCACCGGGATCGCTCGGTGGATGTCGATGCCGTCGAACAGCTGCGCCACCTCGGCACGCTCGATCTCCGAGCGGCGCACCTGGAAGGACGCGATCCGGGCCCGCTCGACCAAATCGAAGACCTCGTCGCCGTTCTGCTCGCGGACGGTGTCGCCGAGGATGGTGCCGAGCAGCCGGATGTCTTCGCGCATCGGCTCGGTGGCTTCTCGGCCTATGCGGGTGCGTTGTACCGCACCGAAGGGCTCGAGCGAGTCGGGTGCTTCAGCCATACCTACCAGTATCGGCGCGGTTGGCCGTCTTCGCCTTCCGTGGGCTCAGGCGTTGTACTTGATTCGCAGCGCCGTACCGACGATGGCGACCAGCCAGATGCCGACGACGAACAACGTCAGCCGGTCGAGGTTCTTCTCCACCACGGTCGACCCGGACAGACTGGACTGCACACCGCCGCCGAACAGTGTCGACAGACCGCCACCCTTGGCGCGGTGCAACAGCACCAGCAGCACGGTCAGGATGCTGGTGACCACCAGGGTGATCTGCAGGGCCAATTCCATGGCCAACACCTTACCGGCCTGCATGAGGCCGGCTATACCGGCGCTAGGTTGTCAGCGGACCGAAGTAGGTCTTGTCGCCGGCGTAGTCGATGTAGACGGCGTGGTTCAGGAACGGCAGGACACCGCTGTCGATGCTGGTTCCTGAAACGATTGTCGGGGCGTCGCTTACCAACTTTGGACCGTCGACGTCGAAGTTGCCAATCGTTGAGTAGCTGTACAGCTCCTGGCCGGCGGTGTTGTACACCGTGATCTCAGTCCCCGCCGGGACGGAGCTGCCGGTCTCCAGGTTCGACGAGATCGTGCCGAACACCCCACCCGAATCGATGATGTTCGTCACCTCTTGCTTCGCGCCAGTACCGATCTGTTCGAACACGTCGCTGACCCCGTACCGCCAGTCGAGGGTGCCTCGGGGAACGGGTTGGCTTCCCCAATGACTAGTTGGTGATTAGGAATGTCGACGAGCACACCGCCGTAGTCCTCAAACGGGGTGGTCGTCGGTCCGGCGGTGTTCTCGCCGATGCCGAGGATGCCGTCGACCTGGTTGGCGCTGAGGAAGCTCTGGAAGTTCTCAAACGGATCCGACAGGTTGTTCGACCACGAGAAGAGCTCCACGTCGACGGGTCCATTGGTGGTGAGAGCGGTACCGCCGGCGTCGTTGAGGTAATCAACTGGCACCGTGTTGTAGACCCCGTAGACGTATTCGACTCCGCCGCTGTAGCCGCTGATACCGAAGGTCTCGGGCGAGCCGAGCTGGAACAGGGCCTCAAGCTGCGTGAAAATGTTGTCGCCGAGGTCGGTGTAGGGGACGACGAGTCCGCTCGATCCGGTGTCGACGAGCAACGACACGGGGTCGCCGCCGTCGATGGAGGCGTTCACGGCCGGCTCAGTACCTTCCAAGACCGTCAGCGGGATGGTGCCGCCCGTCAACGCCGCAGTGTCAGCGGTCGACGAGGCGGCCGCCGCTGCGGGCTCTGCNGCCGACGGCAACGCCAGGTCGATCGAGTTCAGGCTGGCGAGAAAGCTGTCGGTCCAGCTGGTCAGGTCGAGAGCAGCAGCCGGGTCGAAGGCGCCGATCGAGTCGGTCAGCGAAGTGAGGAGGGGCTGAATGATCGGGTCGAGCAGTTCCTCGAAGTCGGCTTTCGCGGGCGCGGCGGTGACGGTCGCGCCGGTCGCCATCGCTGCTGCGGCGAGAAATACCCCGGCACTTGCGCCCATCCCGACCAGCAGGCGGCGACCGACATTGGCGCTGCGTGCCTGCTTCTTACGGTCGTGACCAGCCATTTAGTCCCCCGGGGGCGTGTAGGTGGAGTTGCCTAGCCTGCGGACCTTAGCGGTCCTGTGTTTCTTTCAGGTTTCCCTAAGCTAAACGTGACCTCGCCGTGTCCGCAACCTATACGTGCCGGTGTTTTACGGCAGCGGGCCGCCGGCGGCGATCGCGGACAGCGTCGCGAACTGTTCGCCGTCCAACGACGCGCCACCGACCAGGGCGCCGTCCACATCTTCCTGCGCGACGATGTCGCCGATGTTCTTGGCATTCACCGAGCCGCCGTAGAGCACCCGGACGGTGTCGGCGATCTGCGGCGACGCCAGCGAGCCCAGCTCCTTGCGCACTGCCGCGCACACCTCCTGTGCGTCGGAGGCGCTGGCCACCCGGCCGGTACCGATCGCCCACACCGGCTCGTAGGCGATGACGGTGTGGGAGATCTGCTCGGCCGACAATCCAGCCAGCGACCCGCGCAGCTGGTTCTGGCAGTGGGCGACGTGCTCACCGGCCTCGCGGACTTCCAGATGTTCGCCGATGCACACGATCGGCGTCAGTTCGTGCCTGAGCGCCGCAGCGGCCTTCGCGGCCACCAGGGAGTCGTCCTCGTTGTGATAGGTACGCCGCTCGGAGTGGCCGACCACGGCGAAGCTGCAACCCAGCTTGGCCAGGAAAGCCCCACTGATTTCGCCGGTGTATGCACCGGAGTCGTGTTGCGACACGTCCTGCGCGCCGTAGGTGAGCCGCAGTTTGTCGCCGTCGACCAGCGTCTGCACGCTGCGCAGGTCGGTGAACGGCGGAATCACCGCGACGTCGACCTTGTCGAAGTACTTGTCCGGCAGCGAGAAGGCGATCTTCTGCACCAGCGCGATCGCCTCGAAGTGATTGAGGTTCATCTTCCAGTTGCCGGCTATCAGCGGCTTGCGGCTCATCGTCGTCCTTCGCTCAGGTACTCAACACTTCGAGGCCGGGTAGCGTCTTGCCCTCAAGGTATTCCAGCGAAGCCCCGCCGCCGGTGGAAATGTGGGAGAAGCCGTCGTCGGGCAGGCCCAGCGCCCGCACCGCGGCAGCCGAGTCGCCGCCGCCCACCACGCTGAAGGCGCCCTTCGCTGTCGCCGCGGCGATGACTTCGGCCACGCCCTTGGTGCCCGCGGCGAATGCCGGGAACTCGAAGACCCCCATTGGGCCGTTCCAGAAGATTGTCTCCGCGTTGCCCAGTAGTTTGGTGAACCGGATAACCGACCCCGGTCCGATGTCCAAGCCCATCTTACCTTCCGGAATCGCATCGGCAGCAACAACTTTCGACGGCGAATCGGCGGCGAACTCGTCGGCCACCACGATGTCGACCGGGAGCCGGATGACGTCGGCGTAGGTGTCGAGCAGTTGCCGGCAGGTGTCGATCATCTCGGTCTGCAGCAGCGACGTGCCCACCGAAAGACCCATGGCGGCAAGGAACGTGTAACACATGCCGCCGCCGATCACGATGCTGTCGGCTTTGTTGGCCAGTTGCTCGATCACGCCGAGCTTGTCGGAGACTTTGGAGCCGCCAAGGATCACCGCGTAGGGCCGCTTCGTCGAACCGGTCAGCCGCTCGAGCACACCGACCTCTTCGGCGACCAGCTTGCCCGCGTAGTGCGGCAGCAGCGTCGCGACGTCATAGACCGAAGCCTGCTTGCGGTGCACCACTCCGAACCCGTCGGAGACGAAAGCGCCTGTGGGGCCGACCAATTCGACGAGCTCCTTCGCCAGCGCCAGCCGTTCCCCATCGTCCTTGCTGGTTTCCCGCGGGTCGAAGCGGATGTTCTCCAGCAGCAGGACATCCCCGTCGGTCAGACGCTCCGCGCGGGCCCGCGCATCGCGGCCGACTACGTCGTCGGCCAATTGCACGTCTTGCCCCAGATGCTCACCGAGTGCGGCAGCGACAGGCGCCAACGACAGTTTCAGGTCGGGCTCGCCTTTGGGCCGTCCCAGGTGGGCGGTTACCACCACTTTGGCGCCGGCGTCTGCCAGCGCCTTGATCGTGGGCACCGACGCGGTGATACGGCCGGGATCGGTGATGACGCCGTCGTTGAGCGGCACGTTCAGATCGGATCGAACCAGCACGCCTCGACCCGAAACACCCTGCGCGAGAAGGTCGTCCAGGTTGGGGATAGACACGGCTACAGCGACTTGCCGACCAGCGCGACCAGATCAACGAGGCGGTTGGAGTAGCCCCACTCGTTGTCATACCAGGACACCACCTTGGCCTGGTCGTCGATCACCTTGGTCAGGCCCGAGTCGAAGATCGAACTGTGCGGGTCGGTGACGATGTCGCTGGAGACGATCGGGGCGTCGTAGTACTTGAGAATGCCTTTCATCGGACCGTCTGCGGCGGCCTTCATCGCGGCGTTGATCTCGGCTGCGGTTGCCGACTTGCTCAGCTGGGCGGTCAGGTCGGTGACCGAGCCGGTCGGGATCGGTACCCGCAGGGCGTAGCCGTCCAGCTTGCCCTTCAGCTCGGGCAACACCAGGCCGATCGCCTTGGCCGCACCGGTAGAGGTCGGCACGATGTTCAGCGCCGCGGCCCGGGCCCGTCGCAGATCCTTGTGCGGACCGTCCTGCAGGTTCTGGTCCTGGGTGTAGGCGTGGATGGTGGTCATCAGGCCCTTGACGATGCCGAACTCGTCGTTGAGCACTTTGGCAATCGGCCCAAGGCAGTTCGTGGTGCAGGACGCGTTGGAGATGATGTTCTGGCTGCCGTCGTACTTGTCGTCGTTGACGCCGAGCACGATCGTGATGTCCTCGTCGGTCGCCGGCGCGGAGATGATCACCTTCTTGGCTCCGGCGTCCAGGTGGCCCTTGGCCTTGGCGGCATTGGTGAAGATGCCGGTGGACTCGACGACGACGTCGACGCCAAGGTCGCCCCAGGGCAACGCGGCCGGGCCTTCCTTGACCTCCAGCGCCTTGATCTTGGCGTCGCCGACGACGATGGTGTCCTCGCCTTCCAGGCTGACGTCGAACGGCAGCCGGCCCAGGATCGAGTCGAATTTCAGCAGGTGCGCCAGTGTCGCGTTGTCGGTCAGGTCGTTTGCCGCGACCAATTCGATCTCGGTGTCCGCGCCCGCGGCCTGCTGCTCCAGCAAGGCCCGGTAGAAGTTGCGTCCAATTCGACCAAAGCCGTTGATGCCTACCCGGACCGTCACGTGTCTCTCCTTCGTGGCTGACGAAATGCTCGCTGCCAGCCTAGTAGCTGCGACAATGCGGGGCGAATCGGTGGTTCAGGTCACACTGATCGGGCCTGAGCCGACCACGACCGCAGTGGTCATACCGGGTGGACGGGCAACTCGTCATCGGCTTCGGGCCAGGGCTGGCGGGCCAGCATGTCGTCGACCGAGACGTAGCCTTCCTCGACCAACCCGGTCTTCGCGTCGACAATGCGGTACCACTGTTTCTTCGTCTGAATCGGTTGGCCTTCCAGGATGATCACCCGCAGATCGCCCTCGTCCAACTGGCAGCGCCGCTGGACCGCCTGCACCAACTGCTCGTTGTGCAGGTGGCCTTCGCCGAAATTCCAGCCGATCAGCGGCCCGGCAACGGTTTCACCTTCGCGCAGCACGTAGTCCGCCTCGTTCTCCAGCGCCCGCGGCAGCAGTCCGTTGAGCGCACGGCCGTGAACGTGCATGGACCGGAAGGCTCGGGCTTTGTCGCTGATGATCTCGGCGGTGGCCGGGTCGTAGAGCCTGGCAACCTGTTTGGCGGTCAGCGCGGAGCTCTTGACGACGTCGGCTTCGATCTTGTCTTCAACGCCGTCGCGGAAACACCACACACTCGACGCCCAGTTGCCGGCGTAGTAGCGCAGCGCCGGCAGGAACGAAATCTGTTCCGGGAACATATTTCCGACGATCGGAATCACGAGAAGGGCCGCCAACAGCATCGCCAGCAGCAACGGTGAACTGAGGTCGTAGATCGAGACGCTGCCGTAATGCCCGAACAGGTAGAACAGCGAGAAGATGAAAAAGATGTTCCACTCCAGCGGAACTCCCATCGGGAGGTTGGAAATGATGTTCAGGTGGAAGAGCACCATGAAGGCGATCAAGGCCCACCGCCACGGTTGACCGCCGGCGACGAAAACCAGCACCGCTGGAACGATCAATTCCGCTGTGGTGCCGCCGACGTGGGCCATCACCTTCGGTATCCAGGTCGGGCGCAGGTCGTTGACCGGGTCGCGGTAAAGCCGGCGCTTCAACCAGTTGAATGCCCTACCGCGCAGCAGCGCGTTGTTGCTCGTCATCGCTGCCACCACGTAGGGAAAATGGTGATTCATTTTGGAAGTCGCCGCACCCCACCACAGCCCGAGCATGACGATCTTGAAGGCGGCGATCTGATCGGTGAACGGGAAGAAGAACACCAGGAGTTTCAGCCAGTAATGCTCGCCGCGGGCAGCCAAGAAGATCGTTTTGTCGCGCAGCCCCAGCAGGGCCAGAGAGACGATCAGGGGCAGCACCAGAACGGGATCGATCAGACCGAGATCGCCGGTCCCCGTGACCGACCCGCCATGGCCAGGCGCCAGAAGCGCCCATACGCCGGAAGCCAGAACGATCACATACAGGCCGACGTCAAAAATACTGCGGGTGTCGCCGCTAGTGAGCGGAACTTCGTGCGGCCAGGGCGGAAGACGAATTGTCTTGGGCCGCAACCAATACAGGAATCCTCCGATCGGAGGCCAGAACCGCGCGGTAAGCGGGCCCGACCCGCAACCCAACCCCAACACCTCGAACAGCAGCGTGAAGATGATGAGCTTCTGGTACACGATCGGCTGCGTCCACCAGGTCTCGATATCCCCCAGTCCGCCCAGACCCGGGGTCAGCGAAATGACCGCGGCGGCACCCGCGGCGTAGGCGGCCATCTTGAAGACGTAAAGCAGATAGATCGCCGATGGCGTGCCGAAACCGTGTTCCACCCAATGCCGGGTGACCACCTGCATCCTGTCGGCGGCCGGCAGCGTATGCCAGGTCTCGGGGTCGACGTCTGGAAGGTCCGGGGTGATGAATCCCATGACGGCCTCGTTTCAGGTGTGCCACCGTTGGCGAAAACAATCTAGCGACACACCACGCCCGCGCGGCGACTAGCTCACGCGTCTTCCATCAGGTCGGGCGTAACCGCCGATTCGGTGTCCGGAATACCATCGACCTTCGCCTTACGATCGGCCATCGACAGCAATCGCCGAATACGGCCCGCCACAGCATCTTTCGTCATCGGCGGATCGGCCAGCCGGCCCAATTCCTCCAAGGATGCCTGCCTATGCTCGATGCGTAACTTGCCCGCCGCGGCCAAATGATCGGGCACAGTGTCGGCGAGTATTTCCAGTGCCCGTTCGACGCGGGCGGCAGCCGCCACCGCGGCGCGCGCCGAACGGCGCAGATTCGCGTCATCGAAATTCGCCAGACGATTCGCCGTCGCCCGGACCTCGCGGCGCATCCGCCGCTCCTCCCAGACCAACCGGGTCTCCTGGGCGCCCATCCGGGTCAGCAGGGCCCCGATGGCCTCGCCATCGCGGACCACCACCCGGTCGGCGCCGCGCACCTCACGCGCTTTGGCACTGATCCCGAGCCGCCGTGCCGCGCCCACCAAGGCCAGCGCCGCCTCCGGTCCGGGGCAGCTGACCTCCAGCGCCGACGACCGGCCCGGCTCGGTCAGCGAACCGTGTGCCAAGAATGCTCCACGCCACGCGGCTTCAGCGTCGCCGATGCTGCCGCCGACGACCTGGGCGGGCAAGCCACGCACCGGTCGGCCACGCAGGTCGAGCAGCCCGGTCTGGCGGGCCAGCGCCTCGCCGTCATTGGCGACCCGCAACACGTATCGAGTCGTCTTGCGGATTCCGCTGGCGGACAACACATGCACGACCGCGTTGTAGCCGTACAGGTCGAAGATGTCCTTGCGCAGCCGTCGCGCGATGCTGCCCAAATCCACCTCGGCTTCGACGACCACACGGCCGGCCACGATGTGCAGACCGCCCGCGAACCGCAACAGTGAGGTCACCTCGGCGCGCCTCGCGCTCACCGCGCTCACCACCAGGCGGCTCAACTCGTCCTTGACTTCGGCCGTCATCGCCACGCGTCGTCACCCCTTGGTCCGTTGCGACCCGGTCTATCTTCCCCGGTTTGCTGACGTTCTTGCTCAACCGCCATCGCGTCGGTGGACGTAGCAGACGGCGGCTGACCCAAGTCGCGCACACTCGCTCCGTCCAGCGCCGCGGCCAGCTTGCCCGGGTCATGTAAAGGTGTACCAGGTCGGGCCACGTCCGCGAACTGAACCTGGGCATCAAGCAGGGTTGCCGTACGCCGCAGTTGCTCGCGTTCCCGTTCGCTGGGCACCCGTTCGGCGTCGATGATCACGTCGTGGACGGTGAAACCCGGCGCATGCTGGGCGAGTACGTGCAGATGACGTTCGACCGAGAAACCCGCCGTCTCCCCCGGCTCGGCGACCAGGTTGAGCACCAGCGCGCGCCGGGCCGTCGTCGCCTGCAACGCCGCGGCCAGCCCCGGTACCAGCACATGGGGGATCACACTGGTGAACCACGAACCGGGTCCCAACACCACTAGATCGGCAGACATGATCGCGTCGACGGCCTGCCGGGTGGCTGGCGGATCGCCGGGCAGCAGCCGCACGCGACGGACCTTTCCGGGCGTGGTGGCGATCGCCACCTGACCACGGATCGCCCGGAACATCCGCGGGTCGGTTTCCAGACCGGAGACGTCGGCCTCGATCTGCAGCGCGATCGGGCACATCGGCAGCACCCGGCCCCGTACACCCAGAATCCGGCCGAGTTCGTCGAGCGCGGCAACCGGATCGGCGAGCACCTCATTGAGGCCGGCCAGCAGCAGATTACCGATCGGATGCCCCGACAGAGCGCCGCTGCCGCTGAACCGATGCTGCATGATCGTCGCCCACAGTCGGCCGTGCCCGCTGTCAGAAGCCAAGGCGGCCAACGCCATTCGCAGGTCGCCCGGAGGGACCACGTCGAGTTCGTTGCGCAGCCTTCCCGACGAGCCGCCATCGTCTGCCACTGTCACGACCGCGGTGACGTGCGGCGTCAGTCGCCGGGCAGCCGACAGCGTCGCATACAAACCGTGTCCTCCGCCCAGGGCGACAATCCGCCGGCTCATTCGCGGCCCAGATCCCGGTGCAACACTCGCACCGTCAGCTGCTTGTCGGACTCAAGCAACTGCGCTAACGCCTCGGCGATGGCGACGCTGCGGTGTTTACCGCCGGTGCAGCCGATCGCCACGGTCATATAGCGCTTCCCCTCCGTGCGGTAGCCGTCAACAATCAGGGATAGCAATCGATGGTAGGTCTCCAAGAACTCCGCCGCGCCGGTCTGGCGAAGCACGTAGTCGCGAACGGCGGGATGCTGACCGGTGTGCGGCCGTAAGTCGTCGATCCAATGCGGATTGGGCAGGAACCGGACGTCCATCACGGTGTCGGCGTCCATCGGCAGACCGTATTTGAAGCCAAAGGACTCCACGGTGACGCTGGTCTGCGCGACGGTCTCACCACCGAATGCCCGTTCGATGCTTTCCCGCAGCTCACGCACGGACAGTGCCGAGGTGTCGATGATCAGGTCGGCGGTGGCGCGCACCGGAGCGAGCATCTCGCGCTCGGCGGTAATGCCTTCGGCCAGTGTCTGCTCGCCCTGCAGCGGATGGCTGCGGCGGTTCTGCTCGTAGCGGCGCACCAACATATCGTCGGAGGCCTCCATGAACACCACCCGCGGGGTGATGTTGCGAGTGGCCAAGTCGTTACGCACCCAGTCCAGGTCACCGGTGAATCCGCGGGAACGTACGTCCATCACGATGGCCAGCTGCGTGATCCGGGATCCCGCATCCAGCCCGAGGTCGACCATCCGGGTGATCAGCTGAGGCGGCAAGTTGTCGGCGACGTACCAGCCAAGGTCCTCGAGGACCTTCGCGGCGGTACCCCGCCCGGCACCCGACAAACCAGTGACCAGAACGACGTCGATGCCGGATTCATTTGTGCCACTCTGATTGTCGGCCTGATCCAGCGACCCAGCTTGATTCGCCCCGTCCATCCCCTCGCCCGTCATCCCGATGCCCGTTCAGCGATCCGGTCTTGCGCCGCAGCATCCGATCCGGCAGCGCCGCCTCGCAGCGCGTCGAGCACCGCCGTCGCCGTCGCAACGCCAATGCCCGGAACGGAGGTGATCTCGTCGACCGTAGCCTCCTTGAGGCGGGCCAGTGACCCGAAATGCGCAACCAGTGCCTTGCGGCGATGCTCGCCCAAACCCGGCACCGCATCCAGCGCGGACGCGGTCATCCGCTTGGATCTCTTGCTGCGGTGGTAGTTGATGGCGAATCGGTGGGCCTCGTCGCGCACTCGCTGCAGCAGGTACAGACCCTCGCTGTTGCGCGGCAAGATGATCGGATCGGGCTCCGACGGTACCCACACCTCTTCGAGTCGCTTGGCCAGACCGATCACCGCGACGTCGGTGACACCCAGTTCGTCGAGGACCGCGCTGGCCGCGTTGACCTGCGGGGCACCGCCGTCGACGACATACAGATTGGGCGGGTAGGCAAATCGACGTGACTTACCCTCCGGTGACAGGATTTTCGGATCCTCTTGATCTTGGAGGTGCCGTACGAAGCGACGACGGGTCACTTCGGCGATCGACGCGACGTCGTCGGAACGACCGTGCCCGGCCGCTTCCCGGATCGCGAAGTGGCGGTAATCGGACTTGCGGGGCAGCCCGTCTTCGAACACCACCAGCGACCCGACCACGTCGGTTCCCTGGACGTGGCTGATGTCGACACATTCGATCCGCAGCGGCGCGTCGGCCAAACCCAAGGCCTCTTGAATATTCTGCAGCGCAGCAGATCTGGCGTTGAAGTCGCCGGCTCGCTTCAGCTTGTGCTGCTGCAACGCCTCTTTGGCGTTCCGCTGCACGGTTTCGGCCAAGGCCCGCTTATCGCCTCGCCGCGGAACCCGCAAGTTCACTCGTGACCCGCGCAAACCGGACAGCCACGTGGTCAACTCCTCGGCATTGGGCGGCAAGCACGGCACCAGCACCTCGCGCGGCACCGGGTTGGCGGATTCGTCCGCGGCACCGTCGAGTTCGGCCTGGTCGCCGTAGAACTGCGTCAGAAATTGCTCGACCAATTGCGCTTCACCGGAATCACCCGGATCGCCNGNCTTTTCGACGATCCANCCGCGCTGCCCACGAACCCGCCCGCCGCGGACGTGGAACACCTGAACGGCGGCTTCCAGGTCGTCGTCTGCGAAAGCAACGACGTCGGCGTCGGTGCCGTCGCCGAGGACGACGGCCTGCTTCTCCAGGGCCCTCTTCAGCGCGCCGAGGTCGTCGCGCAATCTCGCGGCGCGTTCGAAATCCAGAGCTTCTGCCGCGGCGTGCATCTGCTGTTCGAGGCTGCGGGCGAATTTGTCGGTCTTGCCGGACAGGAAGTCGCAGAAGTCCTGCACGATCTCGCGGTGCTGCTCGGCGCTGACCCGCCCGATGCATGGCGCCGAGCATTTGTCGATATAGCCCAATAGACACGGCCGGTCGATTTGGTTGTGCCGCTTGAACACTCCGGCCGAGCATGTGCGAGCCGGAAAGACTCGGGTCAGCAGGTCCAGGGTCTCCCGAATGGCCCAGGCATGCGAGTAGGGCCCGAAGTAGCGGACACCCTTTCGGCGTGGACCCCGATAGACCATCAGCCGGGGGTACTCCTCGTTGAGAGTAACCGCGAGCACGGGATAGGACTTGTCGTCGCGGTAGCGGATGTTGAAACGAGGGTCGAATTCCTTGATCCAGTTGTATTCCAGCTGCAGCGCCTCGACCTCGGTGTTGACCACCGTCCACTCCACCTTGGCGGCGGTGGTCACCATCTGCCGGGTGCGTGGATGCAGGCTCGCGACATCGGCGAAGTAGGACGTCAATCGACTGCGCAGGCTCTTGGCCTTACCGACGTAGATCACCCGTCCGTGCTGATCCCGGAAGCGGTATACGCCGGGCTCGACCGGGATGGACCCGGGAGCGGGGCGGTAGGTCGCGGGATCAGCCACAGTGTCTAAGGCTAGTCCGGTGGCCCGACGCTAGAAGGGCGGCGGGTCGTGATCAGTGCCCGGCGGACGTGGTCCCTCGCAGGCCGCACTCCGCGCGCCCTGCGCCACGCGGGCACGGTGATTTTCCCTGCGTTCGGACGCGACGTAGTGGGCGCGGTTCTGCGCGCGGGTCCGGCGGCGTTTGGGCATCATCGCGGTCCGCTCAACGCAGCGGGGTTGGGCGCCGTCCGTGTCGAACGAAGGCAGGTCACCCGTCGGCGCGCAGAGAGTCGGAAACAGCAGGGCGCTGCCGGGCGTCGTCACATAGGTGCCCCCGTCAGGAAGGAGCCAGATCACGGTTCCATCGGGCAACTGCTTGTCGCGCCAGCCACCAAACGTCTTCAGTAGGTGGTGTTTTCGACAGAGCGCCTTCAGGTTTGAGGCATGGGTCCAGCCTCCATCACGGTAGGCGCGAGTATGGTCCAAGTCGCATTCGAAGGCCGGACGATCGCAACCCGGGGCGCGACAGGTCAGGTCGCGGGACCGCACGAAGTCGGCAAGCTTGGCCGACGGGACATAGCGTGGCTCGGGGTCATCCGCCGGCGGGACGACGGGCTGCAGCCGGGCGGTCTTGGCCAGCTCGGCAACCATCTCGGCCGGGATCAGCCCCTCTGCGCCCGTTACATT
>JGI12712J15308_10000232_pt1 | contig 16321 bp, 16 predicted proteins | sample JacPin_JW_Ref_O2_FD_15308 | JGI IMG/M metagenome (IMG submission 15308) | reverse complement strand
GAGGGAACATGCCGAAATGGCGATGTCGATTTTGCTCGCTTCCTGCAGATGGCCGCCGGTTCAGCTAACGAATTGGGGTATCACCTGCTCCTGGCACGCGATCTGGAGTTGCCAAAAACCTTAGATTATCAGCGGCTTTCGGAGGCTGGGGTTGAGCTAAAACGGATGCTCGCGTCACTGAGGCAAAGGCTGAGAGCTGAGCGCGGATGGCTGACATCTTCTTGCGGTAACTTGTTGCGGCTGTCCCATTCGTGCTAGCTTCGGAAACAGAAATTCGAGAACTGAGAGGAAATTGGTGAAAGGGTTAGTCATTGTCGAATCGCCGGCGAAGGCGAAGACCATCCAGAAATATCTGGGGAAGGGCTTCACGGTCGAGGCTTCGCTCGGGCACGTGAAAGATCTGCCGAAGAGCATTCTGGGGGTGGACACCGCGAACGACTTCGCGACCGATTACGTTGTGATTCCGGGAAAAGAAAAAGTTCTAGCCAAGCTGAAGAAGCTGGCGGCTTCGATGGACTCGATCTACCTGGCGCCCGATCCGGATCGCGAGGGCGAGGCCATTGCGGCGCACCTGGCGGGGGAACTCGAACTGAACGGCGGGAAGAAGAAGAAAGCCAAGAAGCTGAAGAAGGGCGAGGTGGAACCGCCTCCGCGGATTCAGCGCGTGACTTTCAATGAGATCACCAAGCGCGCGGTGCAGGCGGCGTTCGAACATCCGCGGGCAATCGACCAGAACCTGGTGGACGCGCAACAGGCGCGGCGAGTGCTCGACCGGCTCGTGGGATACCAGGTTTCGCCGCTGCTGTGGGACAAAGTGCGGCGAGGGCTTTCCGCCGGTCGCGTGCAGACTGTGGCGCTGCGGCTGATCGTGGAGCGCGAACGCGAAATCAAGGCGTTCGAGAAAAAGGAATATTGGACGATCGACGCGAACCTGGCCGCTGCCAAGCCTCCGGCATTCGACGCGCGGTTCGTGGGCAAGGGCGAAGAGAAGATTGAAGTCACGAACGGCGAGGACGCGGAAAAGATCCGCGTGGCGCTGGAGAAGGCCGACTGGGTGGTGCGGTCGGTGGACAAGAAAGAACGGCGCCGTAATGCCGCGCCTCCCTTCACGACCAGCAAGCTGCAACAGGATTCCTCACGCAAACTACGCTTCAGCGTGAAGCGCACGATGATGATCGCGCAGCGCTTGTATGAAGGCGTGGAGTTGGGCGAAGAAGGCTCGGTCGGCCTCATTACTTATATGCGAACTGATTCGACCCGCGTTGCGCCTGAGGCGATTCAGGAAGTACGGGAATACGTGGGCAAGGAGTATGGCGCCCAGTATCTGCCGGAGACGCCCAATACATATAAGGAGAAGAAAGATGCGCAGGGGGCGCACGAGGCGATCCGGCCGACTTCGGCGATGCGGCATCCGGATCAGATGAAGCAGTATTTAAAGGAAGATGAGTTCAAAGTTTACAAGCTGATCTGGCAGCGCTTCGTGGCGTCGCAGATTAATCCGGCGGTGTTCGACCAGACCACCGTGGACATTGACGCGAAGAATGGCGGCGAGATTTTCTGGTTCCGCGTGACCGGATCGGTGTTGAAGTTCGACGGATTCCTCAGAGTTTACGAAGAGTCGAAGGAAGGCAAGGACGAGGAAGACGAAGAGTTGAAGCACAAGTTGCCGGGGCTTGAGGCTGGCGAGAAACTCACACTCAAAGAACTGAAGCCGGAACAGCATTTCACGGAGCCCCCACCGCGCTTCAATGAAGCGTCGTTGGTCAAGGAACTGGAAGAACGCGGAATTGGACGGCCGTCGACCTATGCCGCGATTCTGACCACGATTCAGGAGCGGCAGTACGTGCAGAAGATCGGCGGAAAATTCACGCCCACCGAAATTGGGTTGGTAGTCACCGATCTGCTGGTGGAGAACTTCCGCGACATTTTTGACTTGCAATACACGGCGCGCCTCGAAGAAGAACTCGACGAGATCGAAGAAGGCAAGGAGAAGTGGACCGATGCGCTGAAGGAGTTCTACAAGAAATTTCAGAAGGACCTCAAATATGCCGAAAAGCATATGGAGAACATCAAGCGGATGGAGAAGCCCACGGACGAGAAGTGCGAGCGCTGTGGGTCGCCGCTGGTGATCAAGTGGGGCAAGCACGGATCGTTCTACGCGTGCAGCACCTACGACAAAGAGGATCCGAACACCTGCACATTTACGAAAGAAAATCCGATCAACCTGCCAGACCTGGATTCAGCCGACGTGCAGGAAACCACGCAGGAAGAATATTGCGAGAATTGTGGGCGNGTGATGGTGCTGAAGCGCGGGCGCTTTGGGCAGTTCATGGCGTGCACTGGATATCCGGATTGCAAAACTACGCGGCGGCTGGACCAGGGCAAGAAAGTTCCGGACATACCTCTGGATGAGCCGTGCCCGAAGTGCGGGCGGAATATGATGATCCGGCACGGGCGTTACGGAGAGTTCACGGCGTGCAGCGGATATCCGGAATGCAAGTATGTGAAGCAGAATTATATTGGGGTGAAGTGTCCGGAGTGCAAGGAAGGCGATCTGGTCGAGAAGCGGGCGCGCAAGGGAAATACGTTTTATGGGTGCGGAAATTATCCCAAGTGCAAGTTCACTTCGGCGCACAAACCGATTCCCGAGAAGTGCCCAAGTTGCGGCAGCGAATATCTGGTGGAGAAGAATCTGAAGGCCGGTCCGGTGATTGCCTGCCCCAACAAAGAATGCGACTACGAGCGCGCCGCGCCGCAACCGGAAGCCGCCGCAACAACTGCCTAAGAAATTGAGCGATCGTGAGATTGAGTCGTTGAGAGATTTCATTGACCCAATTGCCAGGTCGCTCAGAATCAATTCACGCGATTCAATTCCCCCGAGGTGCTGTCATGGCAAAGAAGCCGGCAAAGAAACCGACTATCGCCGATGCCCAACTGATTCTTCAGCTCTACGAACTTCGCCGCGAACCCGAGATGCGCAAGGCGCGCAACTGGTGGGGCGGCGAGTTTTTCCCGCAGAGTGCCGACGATTACCTGAAGGTCTTGTGGGCAATGAACTCGCCCGAGAACAACTGGCTGCGCCAGGTGCAGAGCTACTGGGGCATGGCTGCGGCGTTCGTGTTACAAGATGTGCTGAACCAAGAGTTGTTTCTGCAGCCCGCAGTCAGCGGCGAAATGTTTCTGATCCTGGCCAAGGTGGAGCCTTTCCTCAAGGAACTTCGCGAAAAGATGAACGACCCGCACGTATTTGCCAACATCGAAAAGGCCGCCACGCGCACCAAGTGGGGGCGTGACCGGCTTCAGTTCATGGTCAAGCGCGTCGAGACCATGCGCCAGAAACGCGCCGAGAGCAAGCCAAGGTAGCCGCTGCATCTGTTATCCTAGACGGCTGTGCGGATGATCTGGTGGTTCCTGATACTGGGCGTCAGTACTCTGGTGGTAGTGTGCGTGGCCATTGCCCTGTACATGCGGTTGCGCCGCCATTTGCGGCAGGTGCATGCCGCAGAAGCGGCCCATGAGGCCGACGTCCATCAACACCCACCCGATTGAGAAACAGTGGTCGGGGTTTAGTGGCCTGTTGCTGGCGAGTGGTTGGTGATCAAGGCGCGACCGATTTCGATCCGACACGGCAGAGTTCGTTTGAGAACTGGGGGTTTTTATGGCAAGACCGGCACTGCACGTGCTCAGCACACCGCAGGAACGCTTGCTGGAAGCTGCGCGGCAAGTGGCGCTGGTGGTGGGCGCCAGCTTGTTTGTGGGGTTGTGCGCGCACATTACGATTCCGTTGCCGTTCACGCCCGTGCCGCTGACGGTGCAGAACTTCGGCGTGCTGCTGGTGGGATTGCTGCTGGGCAGCCGGCGCGGGTTCGCGGCATTGATTCTTTATTTGGCGGAAGGCGCGATGGGGATGCCGGTGTTCAGTCCGAGTTCGGTTGGNCTGATGGGCGTTGCGCAGATTCTGGGACCCACGGGTGGATACCTTATGGCTTATCCGTTGGTCGCGGGTCTGGCGGGATTTGTTTTGGAACGTGGGACGAAGAGTTTCGCGCGGGCGGCGATCGCTGCCTCGCTGGCTGAGATTGTTTTGTTTGCTAGTGGTGTGGCGTGGCTTTATGTGGCCACACATTCGCTGGCGAAGGCGGCCTACCTGGGGCTTTACTGGTTCATCGCGGCGGAAGTACTGAAGGTGATGGTTTCGGCGGCGATCGCGACGCGCTGGGGCCGCGATTCGGCAACACAGTAGTAGATTTGGAGTCCATTTAATGACCGTAGCTTCTGAACAATCCGTAAAAGTTCCCACTTCTTCCACCGAATTACGCGATATCGCGGTGGCTCACAGTCCGGACTCCGATGACGCTTTTATGTTTTACGGACTGGCTACCGGCAAGGTGCGCACGCCCGGCCTGCGATTCAGCCACACACTCTGCGACATTGAAACGTTGAATCAGAAGGCACGCGAGGGGGTTTATGACGTCACGGCGATTTCTTTTCATGCCTATCCTTATATCCAGGACCAATACGCGCTCATGACTTGCGGGGGCAGCGTGGGGGATGGCTACGGGCCGATGATTGTTTCCACGCGTTCGTTCACGCAGAGCGAAATCAAGAAGAAGCGCATTGCCGTGCCGGGCACGCTGACTACGGCTTATCTGGCGTTGCAACTTTTTGCTCCGGGCGTGGAAGTGGAAGTGGTTCCCTTCGACATGATTATTCCGCAGGTGCTCGAAGGTAAACATGAGGCTGGGCTGATCATTCACGAGGGGCAGCTCACGTATGACAAGTCGGGGCTGCATCGCATTGTGGATCTCGGGAAATGGTGGCAGAAAGTTACCGGGCTTCCGCTGCCGCTGGGCGGCAATGCTATCCGGCGGGCGCTGGGAGCGGAGCTGATGGCTTCCGTCTCGACGGCGCTGCGCGAGAGTATTCAGTATGGACTCGATCACCGCGAAGAAGCGCTGGCTTACGCAATGCAGTTTGCCCGCGATCTCGACACGGAACAGGCTGACAAGTTTGTCGGCATGTACGTGAACGAGCGCACACTCGATTACGGTCCGGACGGCCGCGAGGCCGTGCGACGGCTGCTGGATATGGGGCACAAAGCGGGGATTATTGGGCCGGAAGCGCGCGTGGATTGGGTAGGGTAGGAGCTGCTAGCTTCTGGCGAATGCTCTCGGCTTCTGGCTCCCTGCTGGTCCTAGAGACATCGCCGTGAATGCTTCTTTCGAACAGTCTTGCTCGCGATTCCGCCTGTCTCCCCCTCCCCTCACATCCGCGCTTCTGCATCTTTATTGTTTGCTAGCAGCCAGGAGCTAGAAGCTTGTTTTCGCAGACACTTCTGATCGACGCGGACGATACGCTCTGGGAAAATAATATTTATTTTGAGCGGGCAATCGCCACCTTCATTTCGTTTCTCAACCACCACGAATTCTCGCCGGAGCAGGTGCGCGAAGTGCTCAATGACGTGGAGCGCGAGTGCATCGTCACGCATGGTTACGGACTGCACAGCTTTGGGCACGCGCTAGTCCACACTTTTGAACGGTTGAGCGTTCATCCGGTTACGCCTGAGTTGCAGGCGCAGGTTCGCGGGTTCGCCCACTCCATTCAGGACCATCCTATCGAACTTTTGCCGGAGATTCGCGAAACGCTGCAGTATCTCTCGGCGCGTCACCGGCTGATATTGATGACGAAGGGTGCGGTCGCCGAGCAAAGCGGGAAGATCGACCGGTCGGGGTTGAAGGGGCATTTTGCCGAGGTTGAGATTGTCGCGGAGAAAAATGTTGCGGCTTACGACGCCATGGTCAAGAAGCATGGTCTGGCGCGCGAGGCTACGTGGATGATCGGGAACAGTCCGAGATCGGACATCAATCCTGCGCTGGCCGCCGGGCTGCATGCGGTGTTCGTGCCCCACGGCGACACATGGATTCTGGAACACGATGAGCTGAAAGCCGCGCCGGCTCCGCAGCGGTTGCTGATTGTTGGCAGATTCGCGGAGTTGCGGGAGAAATTTTAGGAAGGCGCTGCATTGACCAACTCGCGACAGCCAGCAACACCGTGCCGTAGCTTGTACGCTGTAGAAGTTTTCCAGCCGGTTTTGGCGCCGCCCGATGCCATGGCCCGCTGGTGGCGGAATCAGCCTCGTCACCGTGTTTTCATTCTTGTTACTACCGCATCAAACTAACCAACAAGGCAACCGCGCACGGAGCAATTCGACATGGTACGCTCATTTTGCTCTGGGTTCCGCACCACTTCGTCGTGGCGGTGCAGACAAACAATTTCCGGCGGCTGTTGCGCACGGTTGAGGCGCTTTCCGAGCTTGGGCCCGAACTGGCGGCTGAGCGCGAGTTCTCGGAAACTTCACGTCTCATGCTGTCCGCAATCATGGAAGCGGCGGGCGCTCGCGAGGGCGCGCTTTTCCTGTTCAGCGACAAGCCTGCCATGCTGACCTCCTCGACGTCTCAGGGATTTGCCCTGATGCCGGACCCGGCCTTCATTCCTCTCCTTCCGAAACATGTGCACGCACTCTCCGCGGCGCGCGGGCCCATCGTGCTGAACGGGTCGAGCTATTCAGTGTTTCTCAGCTCGAACGGAAATGTGGCGCCTGAACTTTTCAAGTGCCTGGCGCCCCTCAAGGCGGCGGGCAAACTTGCGGGCGTGGTCGCACTCGGACGCCGTCCGGGAGACGCGCTCTACGAAGACGACGAACTCGCTGCCATGGAATTGCTTTGCAGCTATGTGGCGCTGGCGGTTCAGAACCACGCGCTCACCCAGACCATTGCGCAACGCGTTTCCGAGAATCTTCGGTTGATGGCGTCGCTACACGGTTTTTATGACAACGCTCTCGAGGCCTTTGCTACGGCGATTGATGTGAAGCACGTCAACATTCACGGACATTCCCTGCGAGTGGGGCGTTACGCCTCTGCGATTGGTGAAGCACTGGGAATGGACGCAAGCGAATTGGCCGCACTGCGAAGCGCGGGATATCTGCACGACATTGGGAAAGTGGCGGTCGATCGCCGGCTTTTCGGCAAGACGAGCGCGCTCAACCCAGAAGAATTTCGCGAGATGGCGGACCACACCGTGGTCGGCCACCAGATTGTGAGCACGGTGCAGTTTCCGTGGCCAAGAATTCCGGAGGCCGTACGCTCGCATCATGAACGCAGCGATGGTTCGGGTTATCCGGACGCGCTGATGCTCGATGATTTATCGATGCCGGTGCGGATCATCGGGATTGCCGACGCTTTCGACGCGATGACCAGCGCGAGGCCTTACCGCGAGCCGCTTTCCGTGGGCAGCGCGCTGAGCGACCTGGTGCGCCTGGCTCCGCAGAAGTATGATCCTAACGTGGTGCAGGCGCTGCTGATTCAGGTGCGGCGCGACGCGGTGGGCAGCAGCCGGGCTCCTCTGCTGGCTGATCGGGTCTCGGTCAACATTGCCCCTGGTGACATTGACCAGCTCGCTGCCACGCTGCAACACAAGGTGTCGCGCGGCAAGGTGTATGTGAGCCAGCCATAGCGGCTGAGAGTTTTTTTGAGTTTTTGATCGCATTTCCGTTCCGAAAGTCCCCAGGCAGTCTCTTTAAGTCCCGAGTAATCTGTAGTTTCCGCCTCTTGTTCCTGAGGCGTTCTGGCAGCAACTTAATCCCGGCGATTGGGTTCATAATGAGGAAGGTTCTCGCTTCCTTTCCTTCGGCTCGTTGGAGCGTCGATGAAACCCATTCACCGCAAGGCCTCAGGGGTTTTTCTGTTGGTGAGCCTTGCGTGCGCCGGTCCGCTCCTGGCGAAGAAAAAAGATAATCCTGCTTCGAGCCCGGTCGAACAGAAACGCGCAGTACATGCACTGAATCGCCTGGCTTTCGGTCCCCGTCCTGGGGGGGTGCAGCGGGTAATGGCGATCGGCGTAGACGCGTGGATTGATCAGCAACTCCATCCTGGAAAAATTGATGATGCGGCGCTGGAAAGCAGGCTGGCGCCGCTTCGCACGTTGCGCATGAGCCCCCGGGAAGTGGCCGAGGACTTTCCGGACGGCGGGGTGGTGAAGCAAGTCATGGATGGCAAGAAGCCGATGCCTTCCGACGCCGCGAAGCGCGCGGTGTATCAGGTGCAGATCGCGCGGCAAGAAGCAAAGCAGGAAGAAAAACGGGAAAAGAAGGCTGAGGCAGTGAACAACTCTTCGGGAGCCGCGCAGTCTCCAGTGAATACGGCAGGGGAAAGCACAGAGCCGAAAGCAACCGGTATCTCTGGCGCGAGTTCCAGCCTGACATCTGGCGCAAACAGCTCCGGCACGACCATGGAAGCTGGCGCGAGTCGGGATGCGGAAAACGGGATGATGAACGGGGCACGTAAGTCGAGTGGAGACGCGGCGAACAGCGTCCCAGCGGTCAGTTCAGCCGCTTCCGGCGAACATCTTATGTCCACTGTGCGCTCGGTTCCTTCCGAGATAAAGCCCGCGGCTGAAGGTGCAGATGCGAAGCGGCGGGAAGAGCACTTGTATGCGGACCTGGAGATTCAGAAGCTGCCGGAGCTTTCTCCCGACCAGCGTTACAAGAAAATTCTGGCGATGTCTGTGGATGACCAGGTGGCTTTTGCCGACTCACTGCGCGGAGGCAAGGGACAGGACTTTCTAGCCGGGATGGACCCCAAACAGAAGGAAACACTACAGGCCATGAACAATCCGCAGGGAGTGGTCACGGACGAACTACTCCAGGCTAAAGTGTTGCGGGCGGTTTACAGCGAGCGCCAACTGGAAGAAGTGATGACCGATTTCTGGTTCAATCACTTCAACATCTATGTGGGCAAGGGCCCTGACCGCTTGATGATCGCCAACTACGAGCAGGATGTGATTCGTCCGCGGGCGATGGGCAAGTTCGAGGATCTGCTGGTGGCCACGGCCAAGAGTCCTGCGATGCTGTTTTACCTGGATAACTGGCTCAGCGTGGGACCGGCCTCCATGAAGGCGCTGGGCACTCCGGCGGGGCCGCGCGGAAGAAATGGTTATCCGCCGCGCCCGGCCAAAAAGAATGCCAAGCAGAACACTGGCTTGAACGAAAATTACGGACGTGAACTGCTCGAACTGCACACGCTCAGCGTGAACGGCGGCTATTCGCAGCGTGACGTTACCGAAGCTGCCAAAGTTTTTACTGGCTGGACAATTGACAAGCCTAACGATGGCGGCGGATTCAAGTACGACGCGAGCATGCACGAACCCGGGCCCAAATTTGTTCTCGGACATCGCATCAAGCCAAAGGGCGAAGGCGAAGGCCTGGAACTGCTGCACCGGCTGGCGACCAGTCCGCAAACGGCGCATTTTATTTCGCTGAAACTGGCGCAGCGTTTTGTCTCGGATGATCCGCCTGAGGATTTAGTGGATAAATTGGCAAAAACGTTTCTCAAGAAAAAAGGCGACATTCGCGAAGTGCTGACCGCACTGTTTCATTCGCCGGAGTTCTGGGCCGATGGAACCTATCGCGCGAAAGTGAAAACACCGCTGGAGTTTGTGGCGTCGGCGGTCCGCGTCACGGGGGCCGAAGTGGATGATGCATTGCCCCTGGCACGGCAGTTGGGCAACATGGGCATGCCGCTCTATGGAGCGCAGCCTCCCACGGGCTATTCCATGAAGGCGGAAACCTGGGTGAATTCGTCGGCGCTGCTGAACCGCATGAATTTTGCGCTGGCCCTGAGCAGCGGGAAAATTAAGGGCGTGAAGCTGGATTCGGCGCAGCTCGCCGGCCAATGGGCGCTGCCCGTCGATTCGACGCTGGCATTGCCGGTCCTGGAGAACAATCTGCTCGCGGGAGATGTCTCGAAGCAGACGCATGATTCGATCGCGGCGCAGGTTGTTGACGCGAAAAAAGTTGATACGAAGAACGTCGTGGCGGGAAAGAAGTCGGCGGCGAGCGATAGCGATAAGGATAAGGATAAAGATAAGCAAGCGCAAAACCAGCGAAAAGCGTTGGATGCTGCGCGCCCGGCGAACGTGAGCATGATGGCGGGATTATTGTTGGGTTCGCCGGAGTTTCAGAGGAGATAGCGGAGAGCCAGCTTCTAGCTGCTAGCTTCTAGCTAAGGGCCACCGTAGCTGGTATTGAGTAGGTGGCTGGCCAGGCTTGGCTAGAAGCTAAGAACCAGGAGCTGCTTTTTATGTCCATTACTCGACGGGTTTTTCTTCGGAACAGCGGACTGGCTGTGGTTGGTACGGCGGCGGTGCCCAGCTTTCTCACGCGCGCGGCGTTTGGCGCGATGCAAGCGACGGGCGCGCGCACGAAACGGCTGGTCGTAATATTCCAGCGGGGCGCGGCAGACGGGCTGAATATTGTAGTGCCGCACGGCGAGCCGCAGTATTACGCCATGCGGCCGAGCATTAATATTCCGCGCAAGGCTGTGTTTGATCTGAACGGCTTTTTCGGGCTGCATCCTTCGTTGTCGGCATTTCTGCCGTTGTGGGAGCAGCGCCATCTGGCGATTGTGCATGCGGCGGGATCGCCCGACCCCACGCGCTCGCACTTCGACGCACAGGATTTTATGGAATCGGGCACCCCCGGCATGAAGGCCACGGAAGATGGCTGGCTCAACCGTTCGCTGCACGCGCTGCCGCAATCGGCGTCCAGTACCGCGTTCCGCGCGATCGCGCTGGGACCTTCCCTGCCCCGCATTCTGAGCGGCTCAGAGCCTGCAGTGGCCATGAATAACATCAACGATTTTTCGATCGGGGGGAAAAACCCGAAAGGCTCGCCCGTGGCGAATGCGTTCGAGGCGATGTACGACCGCTCCTCCGACACGGTGTTGCACGGCACGGGGGCCGAAACTTTTGATGCGGTCAAGATGATGAAGGCCGCCGATCCGGGGAAATACACGCCTGCGCCGGGCGCGGACTATCCTAAGGGACGCTTCGGTGACAGCTTGCGACAACTTGCGCAACTGATCAAGGCAAACCTCGGCGTGCAGGTCGCGTTTGCCGATATTGGTGGATGGGATCATCACGTGAACGAAGGTTCCACCGAAGGGCAGATCGCAAATGTGCTGAGCGACTTTTCGCAATCGCTGGCGGCGTTCTGGACCGACCTGGGCGATCTGGGCGAAGACACGGTGGTGATCACGATGTCAGAATTTGGGCGCACTGCGCGGGAGAACGGCAATCGCGGCACCGACCACGGCCACGCCAATGTAATGTTTGTTTTGGGTGGTCCGGTGAAGGGCGGCAAGGTTTATGGACGCTGGCCGGGGTTGGATCAGTCTCAACTCTACGAGGGTCGCGATCTCGCGCTGACCACGGATTTTCGTCAGGTGATCGGCGAAGCCGTGGCGCGGCACATGGGGAATACGAATTTGAAGGCGGTGTTTCCGGGGTTTGAGAATCAGCCAGGGAAATTTCTGAAATTGCTCGGATAACTGCGCTCATCACCGGGCGCTGCGTTCAGACAGCCGGGGCTCGTGACCGCGGCCCTCTCAGGTCTACGGCTAATCCATTTCCGCGCTAACCCAGGTCAATAAAGACCTCGCCGTTCTCGACCTTGATGGGGTAGGTTTTTAACTTCTGATCGGGATGATCCTCGGCAACGCCCGTTTTCGGATCCCATCGCCAGCCGTGCCAGGGGCAGACCACTTTGGCGTCTTCCACCACTCCCTGTCCCAGCGAGCCGCCTTGATGTAGGCACTCGTTGTCCATGGCGCTGATCTTCCCCCACACGTTGGCAATGCAGATCATTTTGCCGTTGCAAGGAAAGTCTCGTGCTTCGTTGTTATACGGAAGGTGTGCTTGAGGAATGATTTTGACGAAGGCCATAGCCGGTTCAGTGGATACTTGGGATAGCTTAGAACGTGAGCATGGCGAGTGGAAGTTGCTGAATTGGATTCTCACCACGTCTGCAACGCGGCCAATAGGGTGGAGTGCCCTCACTGGGCCGTCTCTATTTCGGTTGCAGCGTTTGCGCGATCATTACCTGCCGCTTGAAGTTCTCCACCATGTTTGGATCAAGGCGGACTTCGGTAGGCTTCTTCGCTAAAGTCATGGTGTCGATTTTGTCCTGCAGCTTGAGCAGGGCGTAGAAAAGATTTTCCGGGCGCGGGGGGCATCCAGTAACGTAGACATCTACGGGGACGATTTTGTCCACGCCCTGCAATACTGCGTAAGTGTTGAATGGGCCGCCCACCGAGGAACACGCGCCCATGGAGATCACCCACTTGGGGTCGGGCATCTGGTCGTAGATGCGTTTCACGACCGGCGCCATTTTCAGCGTGACGGTGCCGGCGACGATCATCAGGTCGCTCTGGCGCGGGCTGGGACGGAAAACTTCCGAGCCGAAGCGGGCAATGTCGAAGCGCGCCGTCGAAGATGCAATCATCTCGATGGCGCAGCAGGCCAGGCCGAACGTCATCGGCCACACGGCGGACTTTCGCGCCCAGTTAAAGACGTAGTCAACCGTGCTGATCATGAAATTCTTTTCGAATTTGTTCTGCAGCCAGCCCATGGAGTGTCCTCGGGAAACGCTTACATTGGCAGTCTAGGGAGCGGCTAAAGGGTTGTCAATTGAAGGCGTCTTGCTCGTCTTGCGCAGGAACGACGACCTGCGTGGTCAGATCGTGCCAACGACCGAAGAAGGTGGCACACTGGAGGCCTATGGCTACGGCCGCGAATCCAGGGCTGGCGGAATGGGTTAGCAGGAATCTGTTCTGGTTGATCTCTCGAGTGGCGCTCGGGTGCTATCGCCGCGTGCCGCTGTTCGGGCGGCTGCGGGCTTCGATTGGGATTATTCGAGGTGGAGATCGCGTGCTGGTGATTCGGCGTAATGATGGGCGTGGATTGTGCTTTCCGGGGGGACTGGCTCACCCGTGGGAAACGGATGAGGAGGCGCTGGTCCGCGAGGTTCAGGAAGAAACCGGACTGCGCGCGAAGAGCGTCGAGTTTGCCCTTCGTTATGACAGCGACGGGGAGATCCCAGTTCGCATTGCGGTGTTCTATGTGAAGGCAGAAGGTGAACCGCGAGGTTCGTGGGAAGGAATGCCCGACTGGGTCGAAGTGGCGGAGGCACACGACGGCATTTTGCGGAGCCAGAAGTATGCGGTTGAACGGCTTCTGCTAGGTGCAAATGTCGGGCAGCGATGACTGTCCAGCAGCCGCGCCTCAGGAGACTGACGCCCTCACTGAGAAAGAACCCTTAGTTGCAGCGCTGGAAGCGTTGCGCCACCCCAAGCCTTGTCGGGCTAGCGCTGCACTTCGACTTCAACTTTTTCTACGTGGATGGTGTTGGTTTTGGGATCCAGAGCGCCCGTGATTTTGGCTTTCTGTCCCGCGAACTCGCGGATGGCATCCTGCTTGTCGATGCGATAGACGGTTTTCCCGGCCGCAAGGACGAATTCGCCTCCCAGATTCTTGATGCAGTAGAGCGAACATGACGTGGCGGTGCCGCCCATGGACTTGGACTTGAGCATCTCCTGGTGGGAACGGGTGAGCGAGTGTATGTTGAGGGCACACTGGCTGTCGGAAACCTCACCTCGAAAGACCTTTTGGCCCTCCTGGTGACTTTCGCTCTGGGTCTGGGCGGCGATCGCCCAGACCGTAAAGGCCAGCGCACTCCAGACCGCAATTCGCTTCATAGCAACTCCTGATTCAAAACCATTTAGGGAAGAACGGTGAACTTCATGTTCATGCCTTCGTGGTCTTCGCTGCAAATGACGGTACAGACAACGATATATTCTCCCGGCTCCGAGGGAGCGATGAGATGAAATTCCTGCGTTCCCGGACGGAAGAGCAGGTTCCATCCTTCAACCTTGGTGCGATCTTTGGCTCGCAGCAGGGCGAAGCCATGAATCGACCCATCGCGATTCCATGTCTTGCCTCTGCGAGCCGTCACTCGCAAAAGCACCGATTCGCCGGCTTTGACGGTGATCTCAGCCGTGCGCTGCCCAAGCATCTTATAGCGGCTGTCGCGGTCGGCCAGCAACTCGATGACTCTATCTTGAGCGCGGGCACGGGGGACTGCCACGAACAGCGCAGCGCCGAATGCCAACATGATAGCAGCACAACGGAATCGTTTTCGGATGCGCATTGTCGGCGTTCGTCACTCGCTTGGTGGCCCGCGGTGGTTTCGCGTTGGCCGGTTTGGGGTTGGTTGTTACCCGCGTTTCTTCGGGCGACGGATTCCTCTACTGCGTCATGTAGAACAGGACCAGCCGCATGTCCTGGTCGGTAATAGTGGCGCGCACGCGCATGTGGCGCAGCACAGTCGCCATCATCCGTGGTGGAAATTTCTGGGGAGCCGCGTGACAGCGTCCGCAGTTGGCACGGAATCTTTGCTCCCCCTGCACTCGCATCGCATCGGCATCGTAGCTATGTACGACCGCGGGGGCATTCGTGGCGTCCTTGTTGCCGGAAGGCTCTGCCGGGCGCGGAGGGTCTCCGGCGAAGACGACCGCAGTCAGTGCGAGCACGCAGAGCAGGGTGGCAAGCCCCGCCTGTCGAGGTCTAACGATTTTCTTCATTGTGCCTCCGCTCCTTGCGCAGTCATGTGTTGGTCGCCGACGCCTGGTCCGCCCATGCCTGGTTCACCCACACCTTGCCGACTCATGCCTTGTGCACTCATGCTTTGCCCCACATGGCCCAGAGGAAACAGGAAGCGGTAAGTAAGGCCGACTGTCCAGAGATTGAGATTACCAGCCGAACTGAATTGCCGCCCGTAGCTGGCCACGATCCTGAGGCCGTCGCGCAGGTAATAGTTCAATCCGAATTCCGTTTCCCGGGTGTTCGCCGCGGGCAGTCCCAGAGCCTGAGCCTCGTCTGAGCTGATCGAACCGAGGAAAAATTGTTCCCCCCGGCCTGCGAGTTCGGTGCGGCGCATGGCTTTCTGCCAGAAGTGCAACTGGCTCAGGCGATAGGCGCCGTCAACCCAATATCCGCTGCCCTGGTTGGAGCGAGCGTACTCGGCGTGCACGTTGAGTGGAAGACGCGTCGACAACCAGGCAAAATGAAATCCGAAGGAATTGGTGCGCGTGTCCTGCAGCAGCTTCTGAAAAGAAGCTCCCATCTCGATTCGCGAACTGGGGAGGAAAACCGCGATGCGCCCACCGACGTCGCGATTGGATTGCAGGTTGTTGTGTCCGGTGCTGATCCCCGAAACATAGGCCGCGTAGTTGAAATTGGCCCTGGCGTTGGCTGGGAAGCCGCCGCGCAGCATCAGGCCGTCATTCGATTCGGCGGAAAGAGGCAAGATCAAAGGATCCTGTTGCAGGCTGCGAATCCATATGGGATACAGCCGTTCATTGAAGATGCCGAACGGCGTAAGAAAACGCCCCAGGGTAACGGTAAGGTGCGGGTTGGCGATGTAGTCCGCCTCGAGATAGTCGAGATTCTTGCTCACCTCGCCGCCGTAAGCGCCACTCCCGTCAGGACGCTGAAATGCTCCCTCGAACTCCATTCTCCCTTCCACCAGCCAATGGTCGCCGAGTGGCAGAAGAAGAACTGGATTGATCTGAGCGTCGATCTGATTTTGTCCCGCGGTGACGAAATTGAAATACCCGGCACTGCCGCTGAGAATGGGGACAGGCTTCTCGGAATCGGACGTTTGTGCGGCCGCTTGGCCGGGCATAAGCGATGGAAAACACAGGGTGGCAATCACCGCTAGGACGGTGATCCGCAGGCAATCATGCGTGGCTTTTCTTGCGCGGTAAATCGGTAAGCAAAACAGGACTCAACTCCGCCTAAACCTATGAGTTGATTGTGCTTCAGTGCGGCGGGAAGCAGAACGTAACGGAGGTAACGAGGGGGAACGTCGGTGCTCGAACGGGACTTTTCCGGGTTCAACACTCACAATTTTGGAATTGCCGAGTCTAAAGGTTGAAATATGGAGGAAGCCATGAATCGCCAACGTCGTTTCGCAACATGGACCGGTGCTGCTCTGGGAACGGTTTGCGCGTTGTTTGCGCTGTCCCTGGTCGCGCGTGCTTCGGATCGCCTAACTGATGAGTTCCACAAGACTTATGCCATTAGCGCACAGGGACTGGTTGAGCTCGATAACATCAACGGCGACGTGCACATTTCAGTCTGGGACCGGAACGAAGTGAAAGTGGACGCGATAAAGACGGCCGGCAGCAAAGAGCGACTCGACGAAGCGCGGATTGAAGTGAACTCGGGCGCGGACCATCTGGAGATTTCTACGAAGTATCCCGATCATGATCACACCTTCAATTGGGGATCGCACAACAATCCGGCCAGCGTGGAATACACGCTGACTGTTCCGCGCGGGGTGCGCCTAGATGAAATCAAGCTGATCAACGGGGAGCTCGATGTGACCGGGGTCAGTGGCGAAGTGCGCGCTTCGTGCATCAACGGC